>UMHJ01065783.1_pt1 | contig 54512 bp, 46 predicted proteins | sample 1965511 | NCBI WGS metagenome assembly UMHJ01 (sample SAMEA4836096, study PRJEB28245) | human gut metagenome | biome: gut microbiome; material: fecal sample | place: Denmark | collected 2008
ATCTTTCTTTGGATGAAATGTATAGCTTCTGCCGCACGTATGTGCATTTTCCGCTTCCGGCTACCTTTAACCAGGAAATTGTTGGAGAGGGAACTTTGGGACGGTATCCGGTGATTCCCTGTGAAATCTATATGATTCCGGTCACCAAGGAAACCAAGCAGGAATTTCATCAGCGCTTGGAATTTTTTAAGACCAATCGGCGTTCCTTTTCTTATAATATCCTGGGACTGGGTTCTACCTTTTTCCATATTCAATGGGCGAGAAAGCATAAGCTGCATTGTTCGCAATTTGTTGCAAAGCTGCTGGAGCAGTGCGGCGTGCAGCTGAACAAGCCGGTTTGTCTCAATACACCGGATGATTTACGATACTTGCCGTCTGCCTATTTGATTTATCGGGGAGAGTTGAATCTGTTCTATGAGACCATTGCCAAGCAGCATCCGAATTGTGAGGATTTTTCCAGTTTTCTGATGCATCATCATGCCTGATGCATTGATTCCAGATCATCTGCCAAATTGTGAGAACAGGAGTCGGAATCCATATTGCTTCGGATTGCTGCCAAATCGGTTGTGGCAATTGCGCCTGTTTGGTCAGAATCGATAGCGATAAGGTTCCATCAGGGGAGGCAGAAACAGCTGTTGCTGCCGGTGGATTTGCTTCCATGCGGCGGTAGGCAGAACTGGAAACTTGAAGGAATCCCCATAAGAATCCATTGAGTAATACATAAAAGCTACCATATTGTATGGCACGCCGCAGGAAGCGACGTGTTTTTTTTTGCAATCTTTTCATTTCTACTCCTGTTGCAGCAAGGTTTTTGCCAGAGAAACACCGATCAGCTGTCCGGAATAAACGGCTTGATCCAGTGTGTTTCCATGGGAGCCAACCTCAATCAGTAAGCTGCCGGTTGTTAAATCCTGATTGTAGTGGCGGTAATCGAACAAAATGGGTCGAGTGAGTCCGGGATATAGAGATTCCATCATGCCTTGCAGGGCACAGGCAAAGTGGAAGTTTTCCATATAATGCGGCATGTTCATGGTGCCGTCATCGCAGCCGGAGATAATCATGATTTGTGCAGCCTCCTTGCCATCGATTTCTACAATGGGCTGTGCAATGGCAGTATCATCGCCGATTGCATCTCGATGGATGTCCAGCACCACTTGAATGGTGGGGTATTGCTCCAGAATGGCACGTACCGTTTCTGCGCTGCGTTCATAGGAGCCGTTATAGGAGGGGTAATCATGGATGACATCACTGTGAATTACGCCGATTCCGGCAGCTTCCAACTGTGCAGCAATAGCGTTGCCGACTGCAATCATATTTTTACTGGGATCTGTCGTGCGGTAATTGAAGCTGCTGTCAAAGTTGTCTCGGACATATGGCTCAAATGTTTCAGTTGTGTGCGTGTGCATAATTAGGACACGTGGCGTTCCATCGGCGGCAACATCAAAGTTTGGGAGATGTTTGCTCTCTTCCATAAGCTGCTCATTGGGCAGGCTGGTTTTATTTTGCACCTGTCCAGCCGTATCCAGTGAGAAGAAGCGTGTGCCATAGTATGTGCTGTAAAAGGTTCGGTTTACCTGACATTCTGGCTGTACATTCCAAACTTCCGGATAAGGCTTTGCACCGGGATCAGAAGTGCCTGTCTGTGTGTCTGCTTGTACCAAGGAGGGCATGGATTCTTCTTCCCAGCCATACCCCTGCGAGGCTACATTCCAAGCATCCTCGTCCAATGTCAATCCAGCCTGTGCTGCTGCAAGCGGAATCTGTTGGGAATGCCTGCTCTGCTGTGTGAATGGAGATGCGGCAGGAGGCGTTTTGGGAAGGAGACGCTTTCCCAACAGGACAACCATGGGAAGCATCAGCAGAAGCAATAAAAAGAGTGGCTTTTTTCGTTTGAGCGAACGTCGTTTGCGCACTGTATTCACCTCATTATTCTTTCCTGATGTTCCTATTGTTATGCAGCAGCCTGCAACATTCAGAACCAATCTTTTTGGTCGTATTCTGCAAAATGTATAGGACAAACTGGATTTTTCATACCATATGATCAGATGAAAAGAGGGAGGGGACTGCTTATGTATCATTGCTGCAACATTCGAAAACTCCTGCGGTTTCTGGTGATTGACATGGTAGTGTTGATTTTGGCAGCCATTTGTACAACAGTGGGAAAGTTCTATGCTGCATCCAATCGTCCGCCGGATGGGATTTTTCTGCCCATTCTGATGTACCACAGTATTACGGAAGGCCCGGAAAATGAATTCCGTGTGACACCGGAAACGCTGGAAGCGGATTTGCAATATCTTTCTCAGCATGGTTATCAGAGTGTCTCTGCACAGCAGTTGGTCGATTATACCAATGGTATTGGGACACTTCCGGAACATCCGGTGATGATTACCTTTGATGATGGCTTTTACAACAATTTGAGTCTGGCGCTTCCAATCCTAGAACAATATCAAATGTGTGCCATTGTTTCCACAGTCGGTATTTTTACAGAGATGCTGGCACCGGATGCACCGCATGTGGATGCTTATTCCTATTTAACATGGGAGGATCTGCGTACCATGCTGCAATCTGATTGGATTGAATTGGGCAATCACACATATGATATGCACAGCAATGGAGCACGCTGCGGATGCCGCAAGATGGATTGGGAAACGGAGGAGGATTACCACACATTCTTTTCAGCGGATGTGCAGATCTTGCAAAACCGCTGCCGGGAGGAGTTGAATCAGGTGCCCATTGTGTTTGCCTATCCATATGGATTCGTTTGTCAGGAAAGCAATGCAGTGTTGAAGGATGCTGGGTTCTTATTGACATTGACTTGCCTGGAGAAACCCAATTATATTACCAAAGATCCCAATTGTTTATATGATTTAAACCGGTACAATCGGTCTGGATTTCTGTCTACGGAAACCTATATGCAGCGTATTTTGTCGGAATCCTAAAAAAGGAGCCTGCAACTTGCAGGCTCCTTTTTTATAAGAACGATCCTATTTTTAAAATCAAATGCTTATGCACTCGGCAGGGTATTTACCAGACGAGCCAGATACTGTACCAGAATCAGCAAATCCTGATCGTTCACAGTTCCATCAGCATTCACATCTGCATTTGCCAGTGCACCATCGCTCAGTTCAACTGTGCCATTGAGGTACTTGCACAGACGAACAGCATCTGCCAATGAAACGTTGCCGTCTCCGTTGAGGTCGCCGTACCGCAGAACCGGCGGAAGTACGCTGGAAACAGCACTGGTAGTTGTCGTGGTACCGGTTACTGATCCAGTTGTTGTGGTTGTTGTTGTAGTAGATGCAGTACCAGTTGGAGTAGTTGTCGTCTCATCTGTTGCAGTGGTGGTTGTGGTTGCATCCGTTGTAGTTGTGGTTTCGTCTGTTGCAGTGGTGGTTGTGGTTGCATCTGTTGTGGTTGTGGTTGCATTCGTTGTAGTTGTAGTTTCATTTGTTGCAGTGGTAGTTGTGGTTTCGTCTGTTGTAGTTGTGGTTGCATCCGTTGTAGTCGTGGTTTCGTCTGTTGCAGTGGTGGTTGTGGTTGCATCTGTTGTAGTCGTGGTTTCATCTGTTGCAGTGGTGGTTGTGGTTGTTTCTGTAGTGGTTGTGGTTGCATCCGTTGTAGTTGTGGTTGCATCTGTAGTGGTTGTAGTTGCTTCAGTGGTTGTCGTGGTTTCTTCTGTCGTGGTGGTTGTTTCCGTAGTAGTTGTGGTAGTCGTTGTCGTGGTGGTTGTTGTTACCGGCGTTTCTCCGTTTGCAGCAGCCTTTTCAGAAGCATAAACAGTTACTTCTGGGCCAATTTCTGCCACAACAGAACCTGTGTCATACATTGCATACAATGCAGCAGCTGCACCAACTAATCCAGCTTGATAGTCAATCGCTACTTCGTTGGAGGTTGCATCCTTTGCAGAGTCTGTGTAATCAAAGTTGGTGTTGGTCGGACCGCCAACCAGAGCGCCATACAGGGTATGTCCACCGCTGGAAGCATACTTTCCGTCCCAGTTGTTGTATTCATGCCAATCAGAACTGATTGTGATGTTGGATGCTGCACGGTGGTGCGGAGAGGTAGCAGAAATGCTGTTGTAGCCAACTACAAAGCATACATTTTTGCTGTTGTCACCCAGCAGATAGTTCATCTGCTGCTTTGCCCATGCAGAATAATCCTTTCCGGATTCATCTTTGTGTTTGGTGCAAACCAATGCGCAGAGCTGCATCAAGGTATTATGTCTTGCGCTGCCCCAGCTGTTGTATACATAATACTGATTTTGGCTTCCGTTTACTTTGCCATCAATGTAATTGGTGGCATTGCTCCAGTTGCCAGTGATTTCTGCATTGATAATAGCAGCGCCCAAACCGGAATTGTTATACATATAGTCCTGCTGTCCATAGTTGGAAGCGTTGGTGTATTTTCCGTTTTCCGTCTTGTAGGATTCTTCTCCGGTTGCCAAGTACATCCAACCAGCTGCCCAGGAAATATCATCCTGGCATTCTGTACTGTTGTAGTTGTTTTCGTTTGCCGGTGCTGGCTGACGATCTCTGATTGCAAAGTTGTACAGAGCAGTTGCATAGGTCAGATCTTCCTGATTGCCAAAATTGATGTAATTTTGTGCCAAGGCAGCTGCATATTGAGCTGCAATGTCACTGGCACCGCTTGTAACTCGATAGACATTTTGTCCAATATTGGTTCTACTTGCCATGCCTTCCGGTGCACACCAAGTGCTGTGGTCACTGTTAATGTCGACCTGGTAAACGAACTGGCTGACAGCACCATTGGCATCCAGTGTTGTGGAAGCTTTAAAGAAATCACAGAAATAATCGGTAATAACTTTAAAATGATCGGTTGTTCCAGTTTTGTCAAACTGATCCTTGAACTCGTAATAAGTCCATCCCAGCGTGGAAGCAGTGAAGCCTTCTGTCTGACCAAATTTGATGTTGTCGCCGGCATCGTGGAAGCCGCCCGGAGCCGTATCGCCTGTATGGCAATCGTCTCTCCAGGAGAGTGCGCTTTTTTCTCCGACCTGATCGCCGCACATGTTTGCATCGAAGAAATACAGGGAATACTGCAAAAGTTTTGCATAGTTATCCAATCCCAAATCTTCTGTTGAAGCAGCAGTTACACTGCTTGTCAGTGCGGAAGCTACTCCTGTTGCAGCCAGTACACCAGCAGAAACAGTTGCCAGCAGCTTCTTCTTTAACGTGACACCTTTCTTCATTTACATTCACTCCTACTAAAAATTTGCAGCGTTGCATCCTTGCAATGGGGTGTACGAACACAACAATCTGCATGCTAATAGATATTATAATTGTAGCATGTTTTTCCTTTTTTGTCAATGAACGAACCGGCAAATTTTCCCTATTTTTGCAGGGTTTTAGGAATTGGTTCCAAAGAAATGCCGAGCAGTGGAAGCGGGATTGCGCAACCAGATGCTCGGCGTTTCGTGCAGTGTGTATGTTTTATGTGATAGGATTTGTGCTCGATGGTTAGGTGCGCAGCTTGTTCCAGTCGGGTGTGTTTCCGACTGCGAGTTCCGCATAGTAGGTTAAGATTAGCGTAGCGTCTGATAAGGTAATGGTGCGATCCTGGTCCACATCGGCAGCAGAAAAAGCAGAAGCCTCATCGCAGACGATCATATCGGAAAACTGTGGATGCCCGGAAACCGCTTCCTCTGCGTAATACGTAAGCGTCAGGGTGGCGTCTGCTAAGGTGATATCACCATCACCGTTGACATCTCCGGTGTCATAAGCATGATCTGAGATTACCCGTACGGCACAGTATAGCACACCATATCCTGGAATCACGGCACAAATTCGTGTATTTCCAGTAGAAACGGCTGTTACGGTGCCTTGTTGATCGACTGTTGCAATTGTTTCATCCTTGGAGAACCAGGAAACTGGTTCGTCTGCTGCTATGTTTTCCAAAAGCATAGACTGTATATCGCCCATTTGCATGGTGATATATTCCTGTTCTAGGAATGGCCCTGCAGCAATGGTGGTTCCAGTTGTCGTTTGTATGGGAACTGTTGTTGTAGTGGTGGTTGTTGTTGATTCCGTTTGGGTTGTAACAATTGCAGTTGTTTGCGCAGATGCGGCCTGTACGGTAACGGTACAGGAAAGAACTAGGTTTTCCCCAATCGTAGCAGAAACGACAACTGTTCCAGGATGAACGCCGATGATGGTTTCATCAATGATATCGGCAATGGTGTCATCTTCGCTGGACCACTGAACCGTTTGATTGGGTGCAAGATCCAGAACGGTCAATGGTGCGACTTCGCCGACAGCTACAGTAAGGGCTTCCTTAGAAAGATGCGGGGTATGCTGGATTATCGTAACTGTACAGGAACGAACAACATTTTCCGGGAAAATGGCATAAACAATGGTTTCACCAGCCTGGTTGGCTGTAATCAATCCATCCGTAACAGAAGCAATTTGCGGATCGTGACTGAACCAGACCACATCCTCCATCTCCGTTGCTGTAAGCTGGAATGTTTCTCCGACAGAAAGCGTACAGGTAGATGCAGAAAGCGCCGGTTGGTCGGTTGGAGTGGTTCCAGTTGTGGTTGATTGCGTTGTCGCAATCGGTGCGGAAGTAGTTGTAGCAGTGGGCAGATTGGTGACAGCTGGATGGGAAGCCGGCTGCACCACCACCCGGCATTGCAGGACATGTTCTTTGGAAATAACCGCATACAAAGTTACAATGCCAGGCGCAACACCGGTTACCATTCCGCTTTGCTCCACATCCGCAACGTCTGCATCCATTGTAAACCAATGTACTATTCGGCTGGAAGAGGCATGAAGTATGGTTAAAGACTTTTGCTCTCCCACTTGTAGGGTTAAAATCGGATCGGAAATTTGCATAAAGTCATAAGAATCCGTTGCTTTGGAATTTGGTTGCAGTGTTTTTGCGGATGCTGATCCGCCCAGGCAACCAATTACCATCAAAATGGTGAGCATTCCTGCCAGCCACTGTTTCCATTTCATAAAAATCCCTCCTAAAGATGATGTATCTTTTGAACATCGTCCATTATAGCACGAACATATGTTTTTGTAAATAGAAATTTGAGCAGAGCCATCGACATTTATGGATCTTTTCCAAATTAAAAATCAGAAAGGAGGGACATTTTGATCTTAATCTACAAAAATGGAATAGGAAAGCCTATTGGATCAGAACGTTTGGAAGTTCTTTTTCCAATAGGCTTTTTTCTATACTGGATTGAAAACTGGTTTGTACAGCCAGCTGTTATTTTAAGATTGCTTCCTGCACGGTGAAATGCTTTGGCAGCCCGTTCTCCATTTGAATTTGCACTTCTCCCTGAATCAGCGGCAGGAAGTATTGCAGTGCTTCATCGGTGATATTGTTCTGCTGGGCATTTAAGAAAGAGGCAGGAAGGTATCGTTCTTGATTGGCAATCTTACTTGCCGGCGCAGATTCAATTGCAATAGTATATGGCATGTTGCGGACACGGCGGAAAACCATTACCGTTCCAGTTTCTCCCTTTAAGGCACAGCGGACACCGGCAGCGCCGATCTGCTCGGCCTCTGTAATATCGGTCTTGGAACAAATATGGGAGGAGCAGCGCTGCATGACATTCAGTTCGATGGAACGCACCTTACATCCGATTTCATTCCGTACAATCTGTTCCAGTGCTTTGCCGACTCCGGATAAGTACTTATGACCGAAGCAGTCTGTTTCACCGGATTGATAGGCGGATTCTGCATCGCCGTCCAAGGAAACGCCTTCTGAAATGGCAACGACAACTGCCTTGTGTTTTGCCATTTCTTTTTTGACATCCTGCAAAAAGCGCTTTACGGAGAAGGTACATTCCGGTACATAAATTAAGTGTGGTGCAGATTCTCCATTCACGCGTAAAACACAGGAAGAGGCAGCCAGCCAGCCGGCATGCCGACCCATGATTTCAATAATGGTAACAGACGGGAGACTATATACCGTGCTGTCCCGTACAATTTCCTGTGTGGTGATGGCAACATATTTTGCTGCGGATCCAAATCCCGGGGTATGGTCGGTACAGGGGAGATCATTGTCAATGGTCTTTGGAATTCCGATGACTTTGACATCTAAGTGAATTTCAGCAAAGTATTCTGAAAGCTTCATGACCGTGTCCATAGAGTCGTTTCCGCCAATGTAGAAGAAGACATTGATCTGTCTTCTCTGGAAACAGGCTGCAATGGTTTGATAAACGGCATCATCTTCCCGCCAATCCGGCAGCTTATATCGACAGGATCCCAGTACGGTAGACGGTGTCTGCCGAAGCAGTTCCATATCGGCATTGCTTCGAATGATGCTTTTTAAATCCACCATATGATCCCGAATGATGCCTTCAATTCCATTGATGGAGCCAAATATAGCATCGATTTCTGTATGTGCCAGCGCTTCCCGAAAGACGCCAACCAAAGAAGCGTTAATGGCACAGGTAGGACCGCCGGACTGTGCAACTGCAATATTCATAATTTTTCTCTCCGTTTCTATGCAAGGATAATTTGCATCTCGTAATACCTTTTTATTGTACCTGTTTTTTCCAGACTTGTCAATATTGGCATCTGAACAATATATGGATTTTTCCATTTGGTGCCGTAAAAACAGACTTTTAGATGATTCGATGAAAATCGGTTTGAATGTTCTTGACAAACAAGAATGGGTATGCTATAATGGCGTTGCAACTGATGTACAACAGTTGAATATCCAAACATTTCAAATTAGACAGGATCAGATATGGAGGAAGGAATATGGCAGGGAAAAGAAAACCAATTCTCATTTCAGTCATCGCAGTTGCAGGTGCAGCAGCAGTTGCAACATCCGGTATTTTCATATGGAAGCATCAGCAGTCCTCTCAGGCAGATGGACTTGCATATGTCACTTCCCTAAAAGAGATCAATACCGCAGCAGGTTATGGATTCCAGACCTACTATTCCGGTGTTGTAGAATCTCAGGAGGTGACCGAAGTCAAGGTGGACAGTGAAAAAACGCTGGATCAGGTATTTGTATCAGAAGGCGATTCCGTCAAAGAGGGCACTCCGTTGTTTTCTTATGATGTAACAGCCATGCAATTACAACTGGATCAGGGCAATCTGGACATTGAACGCATGCAAAATGAAAATACAACCACCACACAGCAAATTCAGCAGCTGGAAGCAGAAAAACAGCAGGCAAGTGCGGACGATCAGCTTTCCTACACCACACAAATTCAGTCTCTGCAAACCGATCTTGCCAAAAATGAATATGACATCAAGGTCAAGCAAACAGAAATGACCAAGTTGAAAAATTCCATTGAGCACGCAACGGTAACGGCAACCAAGAGCGGAACCATTAAAACAGTTCGGACGAAAGAGCAGATGCAGGCAGACAATACGGATGTCATGCTTACCATTTTAGCAGACGGCGATTTCCGTGTCAAAGGAATTGCCAATGAACAGAACATTCAGACCATCTATCAAGAAGAACCGGTTGTGCTCAAGTCCCGAATTGACGATTCTACCTGGACAGGCACCATTTCCGAAATTAACATGGAGGCAGAAAACAAGCAGAATAACTCCATGGGCTATTATAGCGATGAAGCCAGCACCAGTTCTTCCTACGCATTTTACATTAAATTGGATACATCCGATGGCTTGATGCTGGGGCAGCATGTGCTGATTACACCGGCGGAAGGTTCAACCATTGAGAAGTCTGGCATCTGGCTGTATGCCGATTATGTGGTAGATGCTGATACTGATCAGCCCTATGTTTGGATTGCTGGTAAAAAGGACAAGCTGGAAAAACGTTATGTGACACTGGGAGAGCAGGATGCAGCCATGGGAGATGTTGAAATTGCCGATGGATTATCTGGGGATGAATACCTTGCTTATCCAGCAGAAGACTATCAAGAGGGAATGCGTACCACCACCAGCTATGAAGAATACGAAAAGGAACAGTCGGATTCTAATTCTGATGAGATGCCTGCTGATGGGGAAGATATTCCTTTCGAAGCGATTGATCCCGATCAGTCGGTGAGCTTCCCGGAAGGAGAGCTGGATCCCGAATTTGATGTGGATCCGGAAGAATCCGCAGAGCAGGATTCCAGTGCAGATGCTGCACCGGTAGATCCGGAATCATAAGGCGGTGAAACCATGCTATTGGAATTGCAAAATATTTGTAAGGATTATATACAGGGAAAAGTACCGATTCCTGTTTTGAAAAATATTTCTCTGTCTGTCGATACTGGTGAATATCTTGCCATTATGGGGCCTTCCGGTTCTGGAAAATCTACTTTGATGAATGTGATTGGGTTACTGGATCGTCCAACCAGCGGACAGTTCTTATTAGACGGAAAGCCGATGCAAACTTGTACCGATCGGATGCTGTCAGAAATTCGCAATCAAAAAATAGGGTTTGTTTTTCAGAATTTTAATTTGCTGCCCCGGCAGACTGCATTGGACAATGTTGCATTGCCGCTTTTGTATGCTGGTGTTGGCAAGAAAGAACGAACCCAGCGGGCAAAAGAAGCGTTGATTCGAGTGGGCTTAGAAGATCGCATCACCTTTTTGCCAACGCAGCTTTCCGGTGGACAGAAGCAGCGTGTTGCCATTGCCCGTGCCATTGTAAACCATCCGCAGCTGCTGCTTGCTGATGAGCCGACTGGTGCATTGGATACCAAGTCTGGGGAACAGGTTATGGAATTGTTTCACGGACTGCATGAGGATGGTGCAACCATTGTCATGATTACGCATGAACGGGAAATTGCAGAGCATGCACAGCGTATCCTATATATTCGAGATGGTATGCTGGAACAGGAGCCAGAGGAATCAGGAGGGAACTGCCATGAAGAAATTCTTGCGTAATACCATTTTAATTGCTGGATGTGTTCTGATTGCCGGCGGTGGAACAGGTGGCATATATTGGTACCGAACCGCAAAAGCCAAAAAGGCAACTGTAAAGGTATATTCTGTTTCTACGATGAAGGACATGTACTGGGGCGATGAGATTTCTGCACAGGGAACGGTACAGTCTGCCAATGTACAGAAGGTGTTGCTGGACAATCAGTTGATCGTTGAAAAAGTCCTTGTCAAGGAGGGGGATTCTGTAACCATTGGAACACCGCTGTTGCAGTATGATACCACTGCTGCGAAGCTGAATGTTGCACAAAAACAGAACGCAGTCGCCATTGCGGAAGATCATATCCGAACGGCAAACAAGGAATTGAATACCCTGCAAAATCTGCGTCCGTCGGAAGATGCTCCAATCGATGACGGCGGATGGGAACCGGATGATCCGGGATTGGACGATTCGGATGAGATTTCAGATTCGGAATCAGAAGAGCCGATTGTAACCACTGCGCCGCCGGATACCCCAATTCTGCCCAATCAGCCGGATGCCTCTAAATGCACGGATACCATTCATGCTGTAGCGGAAGCGGTTTCCGGAGATGGAACGGCAGCCAAACCGTATTGGTTTGCTTGCAAAAAAGAGACAGTTGCAACGACTGCATTTCTACAGGAATTGCAAAAGGCAGGTGCCTGTGCGGAGCTGTTTGTGTTTGATGGAACAACCTGTCAATATATTTGGTCAATTACCAGTACGTCTTTCACTGGAAAAACACTGAGTGACTGGGTGGTTGGAAAAGGTATCACCATTGATACAGACGGCAGTATTTTGGTGGATCCGACCGGAACGTATTATGGCAATTTGAAATTGCCTGCTATGGCTGCCGGACAGCAGACCGATGCAGAGGATTCTCATACGGATTCATCGGATGTCATCGATGCATCTGCTTCTGAAGAGGATGCATCTGCATGGGATACAGAAGGTCTGACAGATACAGAAGAGGTTGATCCGGATTTTTCTGATTATACGTATTCCGGTTCTACTTCTCTTTATAGTGACTATATGTATTCGAGTGCAGAACTGCAAAAGATGATTCGGGACAAACAAAATGAGCTGAAAAAATTAGAGATCGACAAAAAGCAGGCAGACTTGGATTTGAAGGATGCACAGCAAAAGCAGCAAACCGGACAGGAACTTAGCAAAATTGACGGCGTAGTCACCAAGCTGGCAGCAGATCCGGAAGCCTTGGAAGCAACCGATCCATTGATGGTCATTCAAGGCGAGGGCGGCGTCAGCATTCAGGGACAAATCAGCGAGATGAACTTAACCAAGCTTGCTGTTGGAGATGTGCTGTCAGTAACTTCCTGGGAAACTGGCGATGTTGTGGAGGCGACTGTAACCAAGATTGAGACCACGCCGGTTACGGGTGAGGATGTCCTCTCTTACGGGGAAAACCCGAACAACAGCATGTATCCGTTTCTGGCATCGGTTCAGGATTCCGTCAGCTGGAATGTCGGCGATCCGGTTTCCATTTCCATTTCCAGTACGGAGGAGAGCGATTCATTCTATCTGCCGGTTCAATATGTTCGACAGGAAGACGGGCAGTATTACGTAATGAAAAAGGATGCACACAACAAGTTGAAAAAGCAGATCGTGCAGACCGGAAAATTGATTTACGGCGGTTACGAGATTGAAATTAAAGGCGGTCTGACAGAGGATGATTGGATTTGTTTCCCATATGGAAAAACAGTCAAAGAGGGTACTGCCACACAAGACAGTGACCAGAGCTATTAAGGGAGGTGCCGGATATGTTTGAAAATATTCGTCTTTCTTTTCAGGGGATTTTCTCGCACAAGGTACGTTCCTTACTGACCATGCTGGGCATTATTATTGGAATTGCCTCCATCATTGCCATTGTTTCCACCATTAAGGGAACCAACGAACAGATTAAAAACAACTTGATTGGTGCCGGAAATAATACTGTGACGGTTGCACTTTATCAGGGAGATATGCAGTATGACTTCACCTATCAGCAAAAGCCAGCATCTGTTCCAGTGATTACAGACAGCACCAAGCAGGAGATTGCTGCATTGGATTCCGTAGAAGCGGTGACACTTTATCGGCAGCGTTCCTACTTTGATAATGTTTATCACAATAATACGCAGTTTACCGGAAGTGTATATGGCATTGATGCGGACTATTTTGACACTGCCGGGTATCACATCCAGAGCGGAAAAGGCTTTTGTGCAGCGGACTATACGCAGAACCAAAAGGTTGCCATTCTGGATCCGACTGCGGTGCAAAGTTTGTTCCCTGGAGAAGATCCCATCGGACAGGTAATTGATATCTGCGGCGATCCGTTTACCGTAATTGGTGTGGCTGTGCAGAGTAGCTCCTTTGAACCGGTCATCAATTCGGAAGAAGATTACTGGACTTATGCAGAAACCAAGAGTGGTGCAGTTTTTTTGCCAATAGGATCCTGGCCCATTGCTTTTCAATTTGATGAGCCGCAAAACTGTTTGATTCGGGCAGTGGATACAGACAGTATGACGGTTGCCGGAAAGAAGACGGCAGAACTGTTAAATGCGCATATTCAGAGCACCGGATCAGACAGTGGCGAAACGGTACAGTATAAGAGTGAAAGCACATTGGAAAAAGCCAAATCCTTACAGGATCTCAGTTCTTCTACCAATACCATGTTGATTTGCATTGCCAGCATTTCGCTGTTGGTTGGCGGAATTGGTGTAATGAACATCATGCTGGTATCGGTAACGGAGCGGACACGTGAAATTGGATTGAAAAAAGCAATTGGCGCGAAGAAAAAGCACATTCTGACGCAATTCCTGACAGAGGCTGCTGTTTTGACCAGCATTGGCGGCGTGATTGGCGTTATCATGGGAATTGTTTTGGCGAAGATTATTGCAAAGGTGGCAGAGGTTCCAGTTGCCATTAGTTCCGTATCCATTTTGGTTTCGGTGGTCTTTTCGATGGTTGTTGGCATTATATTTGGATTGATTCCATCCATTAAAGCAGCCAACTTGAACCCGATCGATGCTCTTCGATACGAGTAATCGGATAGGAGGTCGTTTCGCATCCTTTTCCTTTCTTTTGACCACAAAATCCGTGTGTGAAACAGGCACGAAAAAGCGGTTCCGTTTTCAAACGGAACCGCTTTTATTGGGTGTGGAAATTTACTTGTTTGATTGATTTAGTGTGAAGGTCGGTAAGCCCGCGGATCAATTCTTCGTAAAAGTGTTGTCAATGGCAGCACCAAAATGCCTGCTATAACATTGCCGGCACAGTGAACAGCATCCCAGGGAAGTCCAGCGACAATCCAGGCAAGCATTTGCTGAAAATTCAATCCAAACAACAATGCTTGTGCCGGTGCATAGAGGGTACCGAACAGAATGCCATGCAATCCGCAGACAAGCGGATACACAATGGTAGCTACTGGTTCGGGCATATTTTTAGGAAGCAGCATGGTCATGCCCCAAAGAACTGCCCAAAGATAAAGATAGGGAATCCACCACACTGCAAATCCGGCGAACAAGCCATTTAAGAAAACATAAACATAAATCGGAATAAGTCCTTTGACCCGATAGGCAAGGGTATAGACCATTGTTAGCATACCAAGCGGATGAATGTTTGGTGCCCATTCCATAATTACTTTGGAACAATACATCAAGGCGCCCAACATGGCAAAGACGGTCATTTCCGATATGGTTAAAGTAGCTCGTTTGGAATGCTTATCCTTCTGTGTAGGTAAGCTCATAGTGCTCCCCGTCTGCGATTTCTGTGCTGTCTGCACCAGTCTGGAGGTATTCACCGTCCTTGCTGATTGCCCAGTATGCCTGATCCTTGTCATAATCTGCCCGGATGCCGTCTACTTCTTTGATGTACAGACCATACTCGCTGTCATCACCGGAAACCAAATCGTTTTCGGTCAGGGCAGTGCCCAGATTGTCAGCATCGGTATGAACAGTAAATGTGATGGAGTTGTCTTCTGCCTTTACTTCTACCTGGATGGTGGTGCTTCCGGTTCCAACTTCGGTATCCTCGGTATAAGTTGCAGTCTCCCAAAGGCCACCCAGTCCCTGAGAAGAGGAAGTAGAAGATTCTGCTTTGCTGGAAGAGGAGTCATCTGTCTTTCCGCAGCTAACGGAGAACAACAGAGAAATGGCACAAATGCCGGCAACAAACATCCATTTGTTTTGTTTTTTCATTTTCATAATCCTTCTTTCTTTTTGCGTTCGTGTCCGTTTGGAAAAACGGCACGATTTTTTGCTTTTCCATGATAGCATAGTCGAAATGGGTTGTCAAGTGTTTTTCGTGAACAGGATAACAGGAATTTTACAAAAGTTTCCCATGGAGACTGAATTGACATTGCCTACCAGGTGTGGTATAATACGTTGAGAATCAAACTGATTCGGATTTTCAGTCATCCGGGAGGAATACAGATTGCAGAAAGGGTACATCAATCGAGAAGAAGTGTTTCGTTATATGGGACATAAAGGCGGTGTCATACCAGACCATATTTTGGAACTTGCAGATCAATGTGAACAGCAGCTTTTGCAAGTGATGGAACCAAGATATACTTATAAGGTGTTTGATCTGTCAGCCGGCGATACGGGCATCCGGGTTGGCGCAACTCCTTTGTACTTGGAAGGAAAAGACATTGCAGCGCATCTGGAGCATTGTACCCGCTGTATCTTTTTCTGTGCCACTTTGTCAGCCGGTGTGGATCGATTGATTCGAACCTATGAAGCACGGGAAATGGAAAAGGCAGTCATTACCGACTGCATGGCATCTTCTGCCGTTGAGCAGCTTTGCAACGATGCAGAGGCAGAGATTGAAGCGCAGTTGGGAAATGCTGTTCATTATACATGGCGGTTTTCGCCCGGATATGGCGATTTTCCGCTTGCGGTGCAGCGGCAGTTTCTGGATCTGCTGGATGCTTCCAGAAAAATTGGTGTAACGGTAACCGATCGATTGATTTTAATTCCACGAAAATCAGTTACCGCAGTGATTGGAATTTCGGAGAAAGAAATTCCGCAAAAAAGACGTGGATGCAGCTGCTGCAACATGCGAAAAACTTGTCCGTATAGAAAGAGAGGCGAACACTGTGGATTTTAGAACACGGTTGAAACAAGGATGGATTTGCCTAGATGGCGCAATGGGAACGATGCTCCAGGCAAGAGGACTGAAAATGGGAGAAACACCTGAGGTGCTGAACCTGGAAAAGCCGGAATTGCTGCAAGAAATTCATCAGGAATATATTCAAGCTGGTGCGGATGTTGTTTATGCCAATACATTTGGTGCCAATCGCTATAAACTGGCACACAGCGGTTATTCTGTCTCTGAAATCATCAAAGCCGGCATTGAAAATGCCAGAGCTGCCTGTGCCGGGACGGATACCCTGGTTGCTTTGGATATTGGCCCGATTGGGCAGCTTCTGGAACCAACCGGAACGCTTTCTTTTGAGGAAGCATACGATATTTTCCGGGAACAGATTGAAGCCGGCGATGCCTGCGATTTGATTGTATTTGAAACCATGACCGATTTGTATGAGCTGAAGGCAGCTGTTTTGGCAGCAAAAGAGCATTCTGATAAACCGATTTTGTGCACCATGACATTTGAGGAAAATCAGCGTACTTTTACTGGCTGTTCGGTTCCTTCCATGTGTCTGACGCTGGAAGGGCTTGGGGTAGATGCTATTGGCGTCAATTGTTCCTTGGGACCGGCAGAGCTGTATCCGGTGATTGCATCGGTTTGTGAATGGACGAATCTTCCAGTTGCAGTAAAGCCGAATGCCGGCTTGCCGGATCCGGTTACCAATACTTATCATGTTACCCCGCAGGAATTTGCACAACTGATGGAAAAATTGATTCCGCTGGGTGTGCAAATTTTTGGCGGATGCTGCGGTACAACACCAGCCTTTATACAAGAATTGCGGCAGGTTTTACAGCGGCAGGTATTTGAAAAGCAGATACGGGAAATTCCGGCCGCATGCTGCACACCGTCTAAAACTGTTCCGATCAATCGCCCTAGAATCATTGGAGAGCGTATCAATCCAACCGGAAAAAAACGTTTTCAGGAAGCGCTGCGTGCCGGAGATGTAGATTATATTTTGGGACAAGCCATTGAGCAGGTGCATGCCGGTGCAGATATTTTGGATGTCAATGTCGGTTTGCCTGGCATCGATGAAAAGGAAATGATGCGAACAGCGGTGAAAGCATTGCAGGGTGTGGTAGATGTTCCGCTGCAATTGGACTCTACCATTCCAGAAGTGCTGGAAGAAGCATTGCGGGTTTACAATGGAAAGCCGATTGTGAACTCGGTCAATGGAGAAGAAAAATCACTGGCAACTGTTTTGCCGCTTGTGAAAAAATATGGAGCAGCAGTGGTTGGACTCTGCCTGGATGAGGATGGAATTCCCAAAACAGCAGAAGGCAGATTTCAGATTGCTAAAAAAATACTGGATCGTGCAACTGCAATCGGCATTCGGAAAGAAGATGTCTATATTGACTGTCTGACTTTGACAGTTTCCGCAGAGCAGGACGCTGCCATGGAAACCCTTCGGGCAGTGGAGCGTGTGAAGCAGGAACTGGGCTTAAAGACGGTTTTGGGCGTTTCCAATATTAGTTTTGGGTTGCCGGAACGTGTTATCATCAATCATAATTTCCTGGCAATGGCATTGACAAAGGGATTGGACTTGCCGATTATCAATCCAAATTTGGATGCCATGACTGCAACAGTGCGTGCGTTTCAAGTGCTTGCTGGTTATGACCAGAATGCGATGGAATACATCAGCTGTTATGGGCAGAGTAAACCGGAAGCCAAAAAAGAGCAGGCACAGAAGCAGGATATTGACCTGGACTATGCTTTGGAGAATGGCTTAAAAGGAGAAGGCGCAAAGCTGACTGAGGAACTGCTGAAGAATACCGATCCAATGGAAATTATCAATACCATTTTGATTCCGGCGCTGGATCGAACCGGGAATGCGTTTGAAGCCGGGAAAATTTTTCTGCCGCAGTTGATTTTGACAGCTGGTGTTGCACAGGCTTGCTTTGAAGTCATTAAAAATCACTTTGCCAAGACGGGTGCGCAGTCTGTTTCCAAGGGAAAAATCATTGTGGCAACGGTTAAGGGCGACATTCACGATATTGGAAAAAATATCGTAAAAGTTTTGCTGGAAAACTATGGTTACGAAGTCATTGACTTGGGAAAAGATGTCGATTACCAGGCGGTTGTGGATTGTGCATTGGAACAAAATGTTCATTTGGTCGGACTTTCTGCGCTTATGACAACCACTTTGGTCAGCATGGAAAAGACCATTGCTCTGCTGCATGAAAATCATGTAGATTGTAAGATTATGGTTGGCGGTGCTGTTCTGACACCAGAATATGCTGAACAGATTGGTGCGGATTTTTATGCAAAGGATGCAAAGGAATCCTGTGACATTGCCAAAAAAGTATTTGAGGAATATTACCCGCAGGGATAAAATAAAATTTCATTCGGAGAAGCTGCCCATGCACGTTACTGTGCATGGGCAGCTTTGATATAAGAAAACCTTACTTGAATTTAACAAACAGAAGATAGACGATACGCAGCAGATCTGCTATGCTTATTTTGAAAACAGTTTTTCAATTTTGGAACCCATGCAAATCGGTTCTGATCTTAGAAAGGAAAGCAGATATGCATCCATTTGAGGGCGTTCCACTTTCATTTTGTATCCCTTTATTTTTAGAGTATTTAGAATCCACCTATGGTGAGGCAGTCCGTACAATTGTATCCTTTTGTATCGGCGCTGTTTTATTTGGACTTGCGGTTGGAATTTCCATTTGTCGCAATCGGCGAAAACAGCGGCGGACGGCTTCCGGTCAAATGGATCTTCTGGAACATCAGATGCAGGCAGTTTTGGAAGCATATCCCAATTTGCGGTCAAGCGAAACTGTTTGTGCTTTACAGAAAAGCTGTGCGGAAGCAGAAGCGCATCTTCAGGCGGCACGCCGCCTTTACAATGCCGGCGTAACCAATTACAATAACTTTTACAAAGCATTTCCATCCTCCATTTTGGCAACTGTTTTAGGGCATCGGGAGGCAGCTTATTTCCAAGCAGATCCGGAAAAGCGGGAAGATATTGAATTTTAACAGATGACATCCTTTGTTGCAATCGTTTTTGTTGTGCAGGTTGCCAAATCCTCCGAAAATTTTGCAAATAATCTTGACTTGTTTTGTGAAATGTGATACAATAAAACGGAGAAAATGCCAATTCTATGAGTGCTTTTGTGGAGATTCTTTCCTATAGAATCTTTGCAAAGCATCGGATGCGGCGCTTTATGAAACGATTGTTTGAGGAAAGGAAGTCTGATTGATGAATTTGCAAAAGAAATTGGTTGCGGTTGCATCGGCTGCGGTACTGGCAATGACAGGTCTGGGAACCTCTTCCCTGGCGGTTTTGCAAGCACCGTTACAGGTCTCTGCGGCAGCGGATACCAACAATGATGACTGGCTGCACGCTGTTGGAAGCCGTTTGTATGACAAGGATGGAAATGAGGTATGGCTGACCGGTGCCAACTGGTTTGGATTTAACTGTTCGGAGAATTGCGCACACTATTTGTGGAGCGCAGATATTGATGATATGCTGTCTTCCATTGCGGATCACGGGATTAATGTCATTCGTTTTCCGATTTCTTCCGAACTGTTGATTTCCTGGATGAATGAAACACCGAATGCAGTATCCAGTGTATCGGCAAACAATGACCCCTATTATTCCATCAATAAGGATTTCTGCAATGCAGATGGTTCTATTAAAAATAGTATGGAAATCTTTGACATCATCATGCAGAAGTGCAAGGAATATGGATTAAAGGCATTTATTGATATTCACAGCCCGCATGCCGATAACTCCGGTCACAACTACAACCTTTGGTACGGCAAGGAAACCGCAGACGGTACGATGGTTACCACCGATTTGTGGATTGATTCTCTGGTATGGCTGGCAGATAAGTATAAGAACGATGATACACTGCTTGCGTATGACCTGAAAAATGAACCGCACGGAAAAGGACAGGAAGGCAGCACTGCTGCCAAGTGGGATGGTTCCAAAGATGAAAATAACTGGGCATATGCTGCAACCAAATGTGCCAATGCAATTTTGGAAGTCAATCCAAACGCTTTGATTTTGGTCGAAGGCGTTGAGCAGCAGTGTAAAGATGGCATCAGCCCGGAAAAGGGCGTTGAATACTATTGGGGAATGCCGGAATCTAAGACAGATTCCCCGTACTATCCGGCATGGTGGGGCGGTCAGCTCCGTGGCGTTCGGAAGTATCCGATTCAGCCAGACAGCGGTACCAGCCAGATTGTATACTCTCCGCATGACTATGGCCCGTCTGTTTATGATCAGACTTGGTTCCAGAAGGACTTTACCACACAGACTCTGTTGGATGACTACTGGTACGACACTTGGGCATATATCAACAAGGAAGAAATTGCACCGCTTCTGATTGGAGAATGGGGCGGCTTTATGGATGGTGGCAAGAACCAAAAGTGGATGGAGTTGCTGCGGGATTACATGATCAGCAATCACATCAATCATACCTTCTGGTGCTTGAATACCAACTCCGGCGATACCGGCGGACTTTGGACAGGATTCCAGTATAGTCCTTCTACAGGTAGTGAGATTACTTGGGATGATGAGAAATATGCTCTATTTGAACCGTCTCTCTGGCAGACACTGGAAACTGGAAAGTATATTGGTTTGGATCACCAGAAGGCACTGGGCAACAATGGAACGGGATTGTCTCTGTCTGAATTCTATGAGTCCTATGCTTCTACAGAAGGCAGCAACCTGGACGGTGGCACCATTGTAGATCCTGGCTCGAAGCCGACAACGACAACTGCAAAGCAGGAAACAACAATCACGACAACAACCACTACCACAACACCGGAACAGGTAGCAGGCGATATCAATTTAGATGGTACGGTTACCCTGTCGGATATGGTAATTCTGTCTCGGTTCCTGTTGGCAGATACTTCTGTTTCCAGCAGTTCCACGAAATGGAATCTTTCTGCTGGAGATGTGAATCAGGATAAGAAGCTCAATGGTTTTGACCTTGCTATCTATAAGAGTCACTTCCTGACTGGAAAAGCATTTCCAGAGTAATCAGGTGATCGGCAATGAAACGAATGGATTATCTGAGTTGGGATGAATACTTTATGAGTGTGGCACTGCTTTCTGCACAGCGCAGCAAGGATAACCATACGCAAGTCGGTGCCTGCATTGTGAATCCGGAAAATCGAATTGTATCGGTTGGATACAATGGAATGCCAACTGGTTGTTGTGACGATGCGATGCCGTGGGAACGGGAAGGCACATTCCTGGAAACCAAGTATCCATTTGTCTGCCATGCAGAATTGAATGCCATTTTGAACAATGTTGCAAATCTGCGCGGTTGCCGCTTGTATGTCACGCTGTTCCCGTGCAACGAATGTGCAAAGGCAATCATTCAAAGTGGAATTCGAGAAGTGATTTACTATGACAACAAATATGCGAAGAGCGATGCTACGCAGGCATCCATTCGCTTGTTTGATATGGCAGGTGTTGTATTTCGTCCGTATGAAGCAACACATAGAAAGATTACCTTAACATTATAATAAAAAAGAAAAAGGCTGTCAGATACTTGCAAAGAGTAGGTGTTTGACAGCCTTTTGTGCGCTTTGTTATTTTTTATCTTTTTTTGTAATTTCCTTTGTAATTTTCGAAAAAGTATGCTATAATAAGAAAGATTACTTTATAGAGAGGATTTCGTTATTGTATGCGCATTCGTTGTAAACCCTGGGCAAAGCCAGAATTGGAAGCTTGCCCGTTTTATCTGAAAGATCCTGCTGCCTTTCGTGGCAATTGGCAGTCTGCTTTTCCCAGTCAGAAACCACTTCGAATTGAATTGGGCTGCGGAAAAGGCGGTTTTATTGCACAGGAGGCACCTGCCAATCCAGATTATCACTATCTTGCAATGGATATCAAAAATGAAATGTTGGTGCTTGCAAAGCGCAAGCTGGAAGCTGCCTATCAGGAATTGGGAACAGAACCGGATTCCGTTCGAATTTTTATTTGCAACATTATGCAGTTTTCCAATTACTTTGCACCGGAAGATGCCATTGATCGGATTTACATTAATTTTTGCAACCCCTGGCCAAAAAGCAAACATAAAAAAAGAAGACTGACCCACCCCAGACAGTTGATGCAGTATCGTGCTGTACTAAAAGGGGAGATCTGGTTTAAAACAGATGACGATGCACTTTTCCAGGAGTCGCTGGAATATTTCCGGGAATGCGGATTTGACATTTTGTTCCAAACCAATGACCTGCATCAGGAATCCAATCTTTGCAGTTACCCAACTGAGCATGAAAAAATGTTTGAAGAAATGGGAAAGACCATTAAATTTTTGATTGCCCGTCCAGATCCGAACTGGACTCCACCGGAATTACCTGCACAGGAAGAACAAGTTGAGAAATAGAAAGGGGTAAGTTGTACTTATGGGCAGCAAATTGCATCTCATTGATAAATGCATCAGTGGAATTGCGGAAAAAACCGGTAATGTTCCATTGATGGAAATTATTGCGGACGGCACGCAAGTAAATGAAAATCCTGCCGCTTGTTATCGAGGACTCGGCTGTGTGACGGCAAACAACTCCTCTCGACTTTTGCTGGATTATAAGATTGAACATCCAAAAGAATATGAAGAAATGATGCGCCTGTTGTTCCAAAAAGACTATGGCGTTGGCTTGACACATATCAAAGTGGAGTTGGGTGCGGATGTCAATTCTTCTTCCGGAACCGAACCGGCTACCAAGCGGTCTGCTGACGAGCCGGCAGATGTAACCCGTGGTGCAGGCTTTCAATTTGCTGCGGATGCAAAAGCCATCAATCCAGATCTTACATTGGATCTGTTGCGGTGGGGAGAGCCAAGCTGGGTAACAGCAGCCTTTCAGCTGAGCCAGGAGCATGGCTTGAATGCACGGTATCGCTGGTACAAGGAAACCTTGGATGCAGCACATGCTGTATATGGTCTGAAATTTGACTTTATCAGCGCCGATCAGAGTGAAACGGATATGGCGGATGAAGCATGGATTCTCTATCTGCGGTATCGGTTGGATCACGAAACCAACGCACCGTATGATTACAGCAAAATCAAATTGGTTGCTTCGGATGAGGCAGGGACTCGGAACATCGCAGCGCAGATGGTAGAAAATAACTTGCTGCGCAATGCTGTAGATGTTATTGGTCTGCACTATACCACGCAGGGCGATTCCTATACCAATTTGCTGAATGAAGCATATGGAAAAGAAATCTGGTACAGCGAAGGAATTGCGCCTTGCAATATGCCGGAATATACAGCGCTTGCTGATGACTGCGGCATCAAGGGAAAAAATGGTTTGATTGACGTTGCCAATCGCATCATCAACAGCTATTACAATGGAAAAATGGTGATGTATGAGTTCCAGCCTGCTATTGCTGCTTATTATGATGGAGCATGCTATGCGCCAAAGCAGCTGATTCGTGCCTGGGAACCTTGGAGCGGCCATTATGTGCTGGATAGCGGATTTTGGATGGCGATGCACTTTAATCGCTTTTCTCCAAAGGGCTGGATGTTTGTCAATGGTGCCTGCTATGGAGATGGAGAGGAAAATCATTCCATTACCAATACCACCAGTAATTTTATGACCTTGGTTTCCCCAGATCGCACTGAGTTGACCATGCACTTTACCAATGACAGTGATACCACACGGTTGTATTCTGTCTATCTCAAAGACTTGGAATTGTCTCGCCGGACATTTTCCACGGTTTTGACCACCGGGCCAAGCGGAAAGCAGCAGTTTGCAGATGGCTGGTTCCAGGTCGGCAAGCCAATTCGTCCGAGTCGGAAAAACAGCGATATGTACTTAATCAAAGTGCCGCCGTATAGCTTGATGACAGTTACCACGCTGGACACCAGCTGGGTACACGGAATCAAGACCTTTGAGCAAACAGCACCCAATTCACAGCGTTTGCCACTGCCATATCGGGATGATTTTTCCTATCCGCAGGAAGAGTTGAATGTACGGGGCTGTGCACCACGGTACAGCACAGATCAGGGCGGTGCATTTGAGTTGGTGCGGACTGCAGAAGATGAAACATTGCTTTGTCAGCGGATTTCCAAGCAGATTATTCCCACCAATTGGCGGTTCTGCGTGACGCCGGAACCGATTACCTGCCTGGGGGATGATCGTTGGCGCAGCTATAGTGCAGAAATAGAAGTCAAACTGCAAAATATGAATGCAGAAAACTATGCGGCACTGGGCATTCGGTATAATTCTTCTGTAACGTGCGAGTACTCCTCTATGTGTGGGTACAGCGTTCGGTTATACGGAGACGGCAGCTGGAAGCTGATGGACATGGATAATGTTGGTGCAGAAGGCGTTTTGCGGCATGCGTTGCCCAATCAGTGGAATTCCTTGAAACTGCTTGTGCTGGGAAATGCCATTTTTGTATTCATCAATGGAGATATGCTGACAAGGTATACGCCGCAGTGTATGATTAACTCTGGACGAATTAGTTTGGCAAGTGCCTATGCGTGGAATATGTTCCGAAACCTGAAGGTAGAACCAATTCCGGTTCTTCCGCTGTATGTGCGGCGGATTGACTGTTTGGCAGACGGCATTATTTATGATGAAAATTGGACGGTTCAGACAATGGAAAAGTACACCTTCTATCACCGTACTTCCATGACCGCCGGAACCAATGCCGAATTTCGCTGCCAGTTTGTGGGAAGCGGCATTGCAATCATCGGGACTGCTACAGATATGGAGTGTACGGTTTGGATTGATGGAAAACCAATTTATGAGAATTGGTTTCTGCCAAGCTGTGCACCACGGCAGGCTTGTGTCATTATCGATCAGCTGACCGATGCCAAGCATGAACTGCGCATGAAGGTTACCAGTGGTGCCTTCCAGTTGGATGTGCTGGAAATTCCGGAAAAGCATGTACTGATGCCAGATGTGCTCTGTCCGACAACGGCACAGCGCTCCGCCGCTATTTTGCGAGATGAACAGCTGCAAAAGGAATTGGAAAAACAGAAAGCAAAAGCAGCACCCAGCGAATCGCTTGCTGCAACTCCAGTTGTGCAGGGCGTTTCGGTAACAGCTGTGGATGCGGAACCCAAGCAGGCAGAAGAAACACCGATTTTTGATTTTGATGCCATGACAGCTTCTAATTTACCAACGGAAGAAGAACTGCGTCGGGAACCGGATCATCAGCCGGAGCAAACGGCACCGCCATCGGAAGAACAGGAACAGCATGCTGACGATTCTGCTGAATCATGAGGAGGCAGTACCGCTGTATCAGCAGATCTACTTAGGGATTCGTTCGGAAATCGAACAGGGCAGTCTGCTGCCAGATGAAAAACTGCCTTCTAAGCGCAGTCTTGCCGTACACTTACAGGTTAGCACTGTTACGGTACAGGCTGCATATGATCAGCTGGTTGCAGAGGGATATTTGATTACAAAGCCACGCAGCGGATATTATGTAGCAGAAGATTTAAATCTGCTTTTGCCAGGGCAGCATACAGAATTGCATTTTACACCAAAGCAGAATGCAGTTTCAGTTTCTGCATCAGAACAGCCGGAATTGGTTCGATTCTCTACTGGTGGTGTCGATACCCAGCAGTTTCCGTTTTCCACGTGGGCAAAGCTTTCCCGGCAGGTTCTGGCTACCTGTCAGGATCATCTGTTGGATGCCATGCCGCCTTGTGGAATCTGGGAGTTACGCTGTGCCATTGCAAAACATCTCTATGCCTATCGACATATGCAGGTGCAGCCGGAGCAGCTGATTATTGGTGCTGGATCGGAATACCTGATTGGATTGCTGGTGCAGCTGCTGGGAAGAGAACGGCGCTACGCAGTGGAAGATCCGGGCTACCGAAAGACCATGCGTGTGTTTACAGCCAATGGAGCAGCCGTTGATCCGGTTTCCGTGGATTCGGATGGCATGCGGGTAGAGCAGTTGGCACGGACTGCTGCCTCTGTGGCACATGTTACGCCATCCCATCATTTTCCGACGGGAATCGTGATGCCATTGAAGCGGCGGTTGGAGTTGCTGCAATGGGCGCAGCAGTGCCCGGGGCGGTATATTCTGGAAGAAGAATACGACAGTGAGCTGCAATTTACCAGTGCGCCGGTTTCTGCTCTGCAAAGCCTAGATTATTCCGGCAGCGTGGTCTATCTCAATACGTTTGCCAAGACGTTGGCACCGTCCTTTCGAATCAGCTATATGGTTCTGCCGCCGCAGCTGTTGCAGCAGTATCAGCAGCAGCTTGCCTTTTATGCTTGTACCGTGCCAAGCTTGGAGCAATATACATTGGTGCGGTTCTTGCAGGAAGGCTATTTTGAGCGGCACTTGAATCGCATGAAAAAAATTTATCGAAAGCGACGGGATAGCCTGCTGGCTGTGATTCAGCAGCATGCTTTGGTAGATGCGCTTCGCATTTCGGGTGCAGCAGCCGGGCCGCATTTTTTGCTGGAGGTGCACACTGGGCAATCAGAAGAACGACTCATTGCACTTGCACGGCAAGTTGGCGTAGAGGTGCATGGTTTATCGGAGTTTTATCAAGCACCTAGCTTGCAGCAGCATCCGCCGACGTTGGTCATCGGCTATGCCTGCCTGGAAGAAGAAACGATGCGGCAGGGCGCAAAAGCCATGTTGGATCAGTGGGCAGCACATTTAACAGAAACAAAGTTCCAATAACCTGTTATCAGACAGAGGATTGGGACTTTTTTGTTTGATAATTTCAAACGAAAAAAGCCGGGATGTTCCTAAAAAAATGTTGACATTTCATAAAAATTGCCGTATAATAAAACTGACCGAGTAGGGCTTTGGCAGAGAAGTCCTTTGAATTTGTCAGTTTATTTTTAGGAGAGGATGCATATGATGAAAACAAAACAACATGGATGGAAACGCTGGACAGCTGCTCTGACAAGCTGCATGATGCTGGCCGTTTCCTGTCCCACCAGCATGCTGACGCAGACCGCTTCTGCGGCGGACAGCGATGCCAACTTTGCAAAAGCACTGCAATATTCTGTTTATTTCTATGATGCTAATATGTGCGGAACAGATGTTTCAGAGAATACACGGTTTAGTTGGCGTGGAGACTGCCATACATATGATGCAAAAGTTCCACTGCAGCCAATGGGAAACGACAGTGTCGGAACCAATTTATCACAGTCGTTTATTGATCAGTATCGGGACGTTTTGGATCCGGACGGAGATGGTTATGTAGATCTTTCCGGTGGATTTCATGATGCCGGTGACCATGTAAAGTTCGGTATGCCGGAAGATTACGCTGCTTCTACTCTGGGGTGGGGGTACTATGAATTTCGGGATTCCTACGAAAAGACTGGTCAAGCAGACCACATTGAAACGGTTTTGCGGTATTTCAATGACTACCTAATGAAATGTACCTTCCTGGATTCCAATGACACCGTGATTGCGCATTGCTATCAGGTCGGAGATGGGGACATCGACCATCCGTACTGGAATGCGCCAGAAGTAGATGAGATGGCAAGACCAGCATTCTTTTTGACAGCAGATAAGCCGCAGACGGATTATGTTGCTGCCGCCGCTGCTTCGCTTGCTGTAAACTACCTGAACTTTAAAGATACCGATCCGGACTACGCCAAACAGTCTTTGGATTACGCAAAAGCATTGTTTGCATTTGCGCAAAAAAATGAAAAGCAACTGAGCGACAATGCCGATGGCCCGAAGCAGTATTATGTTTCCTCCAAGTGGGAGGATGATTATTGCTGGGCAGCTGCTTGGCTGTATAAAATTACAGGAGACCATCAGTATCTGGAAGAAATCTATCCGTATTATGATTACTATGCAGCACCGTCTTATGTATACTGCTGGAATGACATGTGGGGTGGTGTACAGTGTATCCTGGGTGAAATTTCAGAAGAAAAGCCATTGAAAGCGGGAGAGTATACCTATCCAAATTTCATCACCGAATACAAGGAATCTGCCAATAAGAGTCCCTATGAGGAAATGAACTGCTGGGCATCGGTGAAGGAAGCAATTGATAAATATCGCACCGGCGGACTCGGAACCATTACACCGGCTGGTTATTTCTGGCTGAATACCTGGGGTTCTGCCCGGTACAACACGGCAGCACAGTTGGTGGCATTGGTTTATGATAAATATAACAACAATGGAAAGCCAAGTGAAAGCAGCGAGTGGGCAAAGGGACAGATGGAATACCTGCTTGGAAATAATCCGCTGAAGCGTTCCTATGTTGTTGGCTATAATGAAAACTCTGTAAAATTTCCGCATCACCGTGCCTCCTCTGGATTGACCAAGTGTGAGGATACCAGAGAACAGCGGCATGTTTTGTATGGTGCACTGGTTGGCGGTCCGGACGCAACGGATAACCATATTGACTTGACTAAGGATTATATTTACAATGAGGTCACCATTGACTACAATGCAGCATTTGTTGGTGCTTGTGCCGGTCTGTATGCGATGTATGGAGATGATAGCATGCAGGTAACGCCAGACTTTCCGCCGAAGGAGGAATCTTCCGGTGAAGAAGGCGGCGGCAATAACTACTGGGTAGAAGCTTTTGCTGTAGATGATCCGTGTTCCGGCGGAGCAGGCACCACAAAGGTTTCCATGAAAGTCATGACCGATTCCACAACACCAAGAACCGATATTACAGTTCGGTACTTCTTCAGTACCAAGGAAATGAAAGATCCCAGTTTGGTGGTAGTAAATGAGCTGTACGATCAGGCAGCGGTGGAAGCTGCACCGGCAGACGGCGTTGTCAGCGGACCGTTCCAGTATGATGCTTCTTATGATCCAAATATTTATTACATGGAAGTAAGTTGGGATGGCTATAAGATTGCCAATTCCAATAAGAAATACCAGTGTAATGTTGGTCTGTATTATGGAGATACCTGGGATCCGTCCAATGACTGGAGTTATCAGGGGCTTCCGGTTCTGACCGATTCGGAAATGTTTGCAGATGGAAATGAGAAAAAGACCGATTATATTTGTGTATATGCCGGTGGAGAACTGGTAGGCGGTATTGAACCAAACGGAAAGAAGCCGACAGAAGCTGTTACCACTACAACAGCAGCAGTAACGACTACCACCACAACAACAACGACTATAACTACAACTACAACGGAAAAGGCAACGACCACATCAACCGAGCAGCCAGTTGTTACCACAACCAAACAAGGAACTACAACCACTGCTACACCAGGCACGACTGGCATTTCCAGTGAGGTTCTGCTGGGAGATGTGAATCTGGATGGCGCAGTTTCACTTGCTGATTTGATTATGATGCAAAAATATACTGCACGGCGTGTGGAATTCAATGCACAGCAAGAAAAAAATGCCGATTGTGAACCGGATGGAATGGTAAATGATCAGGATGCCAAGAAATTACTGGATTTCCTGATTGGCAGAATTTCACAGATTTAACCAGTATAAGATTGGATGGTATGTTGCAAAAAGGAGGGATCGCATATGAAATTGGTATTTATTGGAGCGACACATGAGGTAACCGGAAGCTGTACTTATTTAGAGGCTTGCGGCAAACGTATTTTAATTGATTTTGGAATGGAGCAGGGGAGAGATACCTATGAAAACGTTCGAATTCCTTGCACCCCCGGAGAAATTGACTACGTTTTGCTGACGCATGCACACATTGACCATTCCGGTTTGCTGCCGCTGCTTTTTGCCGGTGGATTTACAGGAAGCATCCATGCAACCGATGCGACCACCTCCCTTTGCAGCATTATGCTGCGAGACAGTGCCCATATTCAGGAGTTTGAAGCCGAATGGCGGAATCGAAAAGCCAAACGAACGGGAGCAGAGCCGTATGTGCCGCTCTATACCATGCAGGAGGCATTGGGTGCCATTGATTTGTTTGTACCGCATCCATATGATCGAATTGAGACGCTTTGTCCCGGCATTCAGATCCGTTTTGTGGATGCAGGGCATTTGCTGGGATCCTCTTCTATTGAGATTTGGCTGACAGAGCAGGATACGCAGCGGAAACTAGTCTTTTCCGGAGACATTGGAAACTATGATCAGCCGCTTTTGCGGGATCCGCAATATTTAACAGAAGCAGATTATGTGGTGATGGAGTCCACTTATGGCAATCGACTGCACGATAAGCCAAAAGCTTATGAACCTGCTCTTGCTGAAATCTTGGAATCCACTTTTGCAAAAGGCGGTAGTGTGATCATTCCTTCTTTTGCGGTTGGGCGAACCCAGGAAATGCTGTACTTTTTGAAACGAGTAAAGGAAGCCCATCTGGTAAAAACTTGTCCGGACTTTCCAGTTTATGTAGACAGTCCGCTTGCAATTGAAGCAACTGAAATCTTTCAAAAGAATCAGAAGAGCTGTTTTGATGAAGAAGCGATGGAATACGTGCGGCGGGGAGAAAATCCGATTGGTGTTTCCAACTTGCATGTGGCAGTTACGAGCGATGCTTCTCGTGCTATTAATTTTGATACGAGCTGTAAGGTGATTTTATCGGCCAGCGGCATGTGTGAGGCAGGTCGCATCAAGCATCATTTGAAGCACAATCTTTGGAAGCCGGAAAATACCATTCTGTTTGTAGGTTATCAGGCAGAAGGGACACTCGGACGGCGGTTGCTGGAGGGTGCACAGACGGTTACGATATTTGGAGAGCCAATTCAAGTGGCAGCACGCATTTGTAAATTGCCTGGACTGAGTGGGCATGCCGATCAGTCTGGACTGCGGACTTGGGCAAGCAAGTTGAAGGATCCGAAAAAATTCTTTGTAATTCATGGAGAAACTTCCGCAGCAGATGATTTTACAAGATTGCTGCAACAGGAATTGGGGCGGGATGCATATGCACCATACAGCGGAACAGAATTTGATCTGATTCGGGGCGAATTCCTCTATGAAGCGCCGCCGGTTCCAATTCCGGGAAAATCGACTGGAAAAGCCAATGGTTCTGCGTGCTATCGCCGTTTGGAAACTGCCATGGAGCGCTTAGAATCGTTGGTTCGAAGCCGAAAGGGTTATTCCAACAAGGAACTTGCCAAGATGGCAGATCAGCTATCTGAGCTTTGTGCAAAATGGGAGCGTTAAGAGAAGCGAGCTGCTTCATCATGTAAACAGATTAAAAACAGGCACAGGAATGGAGAATAATCTCTTTCCTGTGCCTGTTTGATTGCAATAGGTTCTGTAGCTGCAATTAGACAGTTTCTTCTTTTTCCGGAATTTTCAGTAGGATGTCTGCATAGAATTCTTTTCCCTGGTGATGGAATTTTGCAGTACCATTGTATTTCTGCGCAATCATTTTTGCAGAATGTACACCAATGCCGCTGCCTTTTCGCTTGGTGGATTGGTATTGCCCGTCTTTCATTCTGACAAAACCGTCGAAACTATTGGTGGACACAATGTATAAGTTGACTGCATTTTTGCATTCCACAGAAAGGCAGTGATAGCGCAGGTCGGCATCTTCCAAAGTCATGCATCCTGTGAGCGCATTTTCAATGAGATTACCCAGCAGACTGCAAAGATCCGGTTCTGTGATGGTCAGCGTTTCCGGCAGGTCGACGTTCCAACAGATTTGAATGGAATGTGCAGCGGCTGCCTGTGCATAGTGATTGAGCAGAGCATTGACGGCATTGTTTTTGCAAAAGTGAATGATTTCGGTTTGCGGAAAGGTGTTGGCATATTCGGATAGGTAATGCTGAACGGCTTGCCAGTCCTGCTCGTCGGCGAGTTGCCTCAGGGTAAAGATAGATTGCCGGAAATCATGTCGCTGTTTTGCTGTTTCTTCTATATATGTTTTCTGCATGAGATATTGGCTTTCCTCCAATTCAAAGAATTGGATGCGTTCGTTCAATTCTGCCATATGGAGACTTTCCATTGCTGTATGATAAAAGGAAATATATAGAAAAATCATAAACAGGAACAAAACCAGCAGAATGGTCAGATAGATAGGGAAGCAGCGTCCGACGTAGAGGGTTGCGTATTTTCTGGGAATGATCGTCAGATTGAGCAGAAAGAAAATAATTGACACAGCCAGCATGGAGTACCAGACATTGGGAAAAATCATGCGGTCAATCAGTCGACTGCCCCATTTTTGAAGCGGAACAGCAAATAGCAGACAAATTACAATTGTGATGCCGAATTGAAACAAACCTGCCTGCCAGCTGAATTGATCAGAAGTACTGTCCGGATGCAGCCAGGCGTCAAACGTATAGGCAAAATTGGCAAGAAATCCAGAAAGCACCGAACTGACTACAAATGTACATAAACTGCGGCTGATGTCGGTTTTTACAGTGAAATGGTAGCCAACGTAAAACAGAATCAAGGACGGAACCAATATAAAATTGGCATCCATTGCAAATACGACTTTGCACCAAGCTGCAATGGGAATATAGAGACACAGTGCAGCAGCAATGAGGAAAAACAATTTTCGAGCCGGAAACCGAAGCTGGTGTTTCATAGGAAGATAACAGAGCACGGCGGAAGGAAAAAGCACAAGGAATGGAATCATTTCTTTTAAGACGGTTTGTATGTTCATAATGACTTCCTGCCTTTCTGATCATTTCGGATGGAGGAGAAACTGTACTGCATCCAACTTTCTTCAATTTGTGCACGATCCCGTACTTTGACGGGTAGTATGGTTCCATTTGTCAAACGGCATCCATGTGCATCAAATGCAGCGATATAATCCATATTGACCAGGATGCCTTTGTTAATTTGCAAAAATCGTTTCTCTTGTAGCAGCGGTTCGGAAAAGTCAGAGAATTTCATACGGGTGCGGAATGTGGTTCCGTTTGCGCTGATCAAGTCGATATAATGGTCGCACATCATGGCAAACATGAAATCGCTGTATAATAAGCGGACAGTTTGCCGGTTGGAAATAAATTCAAGATATTTTTGTTGCTGGGGGAGACACTGTATCACATCTTTTAACACAGTGCGAACCCGATCCAGCTGAAATGGCTTTTGTATGTACTCAAAAGCATGACAGGAGAAAGCATCCGGCATGTGTTCGGTACTGGTGGTCAGAAAGACCAGCATGCAATGATTGTCCTGTTTGCGCAGTTGTCTGGCCGTTTCAATGCCGGTCATGCCGTTCATATAGATATCCAAAAAGATGAGGTCAAATGCTCCTTTTTCAAAATCCAAAAGAAACGCTTCTCCGCTTGGGTAGCAAACAATTTCAAAGGAAATCTTCCATTCCGAGTGGAGCTGTTCCAGTGCTGTTTTTAATTTTTCGGATTCCGGTATTTGATCCTCTACAATTGCAATCCGCAAGGGATCACCTCGCATTCGTTCGATGGCGCTGTTTCCATGATATGATGTATTTTGAAACAGCAGCAGATGGAATCATTGATTGGATGATATTCCTTATTATATCATATTTTGCATTGCGTTTCCAGTATTTTGGTTGACGTTTACGACAGAAAATTGACGTTTACGACAGGTATGCGGCAAAATACGGTGCCAGATGCGACCAGAGATTTTAGCAAGTTATACAATTCTTTTTTTGCGCAGGAGATTTTCGCATACAGTTTTCCCAATTTGTACAAAGAGCACTTGACTCTACAACCGTTATAGAGTTTATAATAAAAGAAAACAAAATATGGAGTGTGATTCAATTCATGGAAAGAACGCTTACCAGCGGCAGTGTCTTCCAAAATATCTTATTCTTCTCGCTGCCGTACCTGCTGTCCTACTTTTTGCAAACGCTCTATGGCATGGCAGACTTATTGATTATTGGACAGTTTGAAGGCGTTGCCGGAACAACAGCTGTTTCCATTGGTTCTCAGGTGATGCATATGTTGACAGTCATGATTGTCGGACTTGCAATGGGAACCACTGTCAGCATTGGACATGCCATCGGCGGCAAGCGAAAAAAGGATGCTGCTGCTGCAATTGGGAATACCGTCACCATGTTTCTGCTGCTTTCTGTTGTTTGTACGGTGCTCTTATTGGTATGCATCAAGCCCATTGTTGCTTTGATGTCTACGCCGGAAGATGCTGTGGCAGGAACCATTTCCTATCTTACCGTTTGCTTTCTTGGGATTCCATTCATTACAGCGTATAACATCATCAGTTCCATTTTCCGTGGGCTGGGGGATTCCAAGCGACCCATGTATTTTATTGCCATTGCCTGCGTAGTCAATATCGGTCTGGATTACTTGTTGATGGGGGCACTGCATATGGGGCCAATTGGTGCAGCACTCGGCACCACCCTTTCCCAGGCAGTCAGTGTGCTTGTGGCTTTGCTGGTGATTCGAAAGCAAAAAATTGGTGTCTCTGTTTGTAAGGCAGACTTTAAACTCAAACGTCCTGTAATGGGGCAGATTGTCAAAATTGGCATTCCCATTGCCTTGCAGGATGGATTGATTCAGGTTGCATTTCTGGTCATCACGGTGATTGCCAATCAGCGTGGTTTGCATGATGCAGCTGCGGTTGGCATTGTAGAAAAGGTAATCAGTTTCTTATTTTTGGTGCCTTCTTCGATGCTGTCTACGATATCGGCATTGGGTGCCCAGAACATCGGTGCCGGAAAACCGGAACGAGCAGTGCAGACTTTGCGGTATGCGATGCTGATTACGGTAAGTTTTGGCGTAGTTGCAGCGATTTCTGTGCAGTTTCTGGCACAGCCGATTGTGGGATTGTTTACCCCTGATGATGCGGTGATTCATGCTGGTGGGCAATACTTGCGTGGATACATCTGGGACTGTATTTTTGCTGGGATTCATTTTAGTTTCAGTGGCTATTTTTGTGCCTGCGGAAAATCTGGGATTTCTTTCCTGCACAATTTGAGTTCAATTGTTTTGGTGCGAATTCCGGGTGTCTATTGGACTTCCAAGCATTTTGCGGATACACTGTTCCCGATGGGATTGGCAACAACTGCCGGCTCGTTGCTGTCCGTTGCCATTTGTATCACCGCATTTTTGTTGTTATCCCGCAGCCGCAGAACGGAACAGGTTGGGGGATAAGAATGGATATGCCAAAGTTATTTACCATTGGAGACGTTGCAAAATTATTTCATTTGAGCGTGAGCAGTTTGCGCCATTATGAAGATATGGGGTTGCTGGTACCGGAATACATCGATCCGCATACAGGGTATCGTTATTACAGCGTGCGGCAGTTTGAAGTTTTGAATACCATTCGCTATTTGCGGGTACTGGATATGCCGCTTTCCGAAATTGTGGATTTTCTGCAAAATCGAGATATCGACAAAATGGAAGAAAAGCTGCGGCAGCAAAAGGATGCAGTTGTGAAGCAGCAGCAGGAACTCAAACGCATTGAGCGAAAGATTGACAATCGCTTACGGCAGCTGCACGATGCACAGACAACAAAACTGGATGTCATTCAGCTGACGCAAAAGCCAGCTTGCCGAATTGTATGGATGCAGGATTCCCTAAAGCTTACAGGACTTTTGGATATCGAAGCGCCCCTTCGAAAGCTGGATCAAACGCAGGCAGAAGCGGTTGTCTTTCTTGGAAAAGTGGGAGTCGGTATTTCTGCCGCCCATTTGCAAGCAGGATGCTTTGAACAATATGATGGAATCTTTCTGGTGCTGGATGAGGAGGATCATTTTGATGGAACAGTCACCAGAATTCCGGAAATGATTTGCGTTTCCATGCGATTCAGAGGCAGCCATATGGAGTCGCCGGCACAATACCGGAAGTTGATGGCCTATATCCAACAGCATCAGTTTGAAGCAGTTGGATTTTCACGGGAGATCACGATGATTGATTCCGGACTAACCAGTGATCCGGAAAAATTTGTAACGGAGATCAGCATTCCAGTCAAGAATTTTTAGAGAAAAAGAGTTTTTTTTGATGCAAACAAAGGAATTGGTAAAACGGTATGGATTGTTTATTGTCAGCTTATTTTTTGCAGCACTTGGCGTTGCAGTGACCAAACGGGGGGAACTCGGTGTATCACCCATTTCTTCTATGGCAAATGTACTAAGTTGTAAATTTGCATTCCTTTCTCTTGGAACGTGGTTAATTTTATGGAACTGCGCTTTGATTGTCGGGCAGGTGATTTTGCTGCGAAAGGAATTTCAATTGATTCAGCTGCTGCAAATTCCGCTGTCGCTGTTGTTTGGCGTGTTTACCGACTTTGGAATGTGGTGTGTCTCCTACATACCGGTTCAGCACTATGCCGTTCGGCTTGCACTTGTGCTCTGCGGCATTTTGATTCTTGGATTCGGCGTGTCCTTGTCAGTCATTGCAAATGTGATTATGAATTCCGGAGAGGCATTTGTAAAAGCAATTTCCGATAAAACCAGCTGGAATTTTGGAAATATTAAAATTGGATTTGACGTGTGCTGTGTCATACTTTCTGTTCTTTGTTCGATGCTGTTTTTCCACGGCCAAATTGTGGGAGCAAGAGAGGGAACCATCCTGACTGCCATTTTTACCGGCGTTGTGGTGAAATTTTATGTCAGCAAGATGAAAGCACCGCTGGATCGCATGCTGTGTGCAGCGTAAAAAAAGACTTGATTTTTATCATAAAATATGGTATACTAGGAAATGTCAACGGAAAAGTGTGATGCTTGACCGATTTGACAGCTCCTTATATATAGCAATTTCGTATTATGTAGTTTCTGGAGTCTGTTTGAATGTTTTTCAAAGAGGAAAGGCATGCAGCAGGCTCTAAAATCGAAGTTTTATTGTATCGATTTTTACAATACAGACCAATTTCGAAGTGCTATAATAAGGGCGTTGATAAAATAGAAGTTGGTTATCAGTCAAAGGCGTCTGAATTTATGAAATTCAGGCGCCTTTTTGCAGTTCTAGAAAAGAGGAATCGATATGGAAATGAAACGCCGCATACAAGAGCATCCGATTCTTGGAAAAACGGAAAAGGGCAAAAAGGTAACCTTTACGTACAATGGAACGCCGATGGAGGGCTACGAAGGGGAACCAATTGCCGCTGCCCTGAAAGCAGCAGGTGTTATGGTACACCGTTATACGCAGAAAGAACATCGGCCAAGAGGAATCTTTTGTGCCATTGGAAGATGTACCGACTGTGTCATGGTTGTAGATGGAAAGCCTAATATTCGAACTTGCGTGACACCGCTTCAGGAAGGCATGCAGGTACAGACACAATATGGCGTATCTGCAAAATCACAGGAATAGGAACCAGACAAGAAACGGAGGAAAAACATGAAAAGATATGATTTTATCATCGTTGGTGCTGGCCCTTCCGGACTGTCCGCAGCCATTGAAGCTGCAAAGAGAGGCATGCGGGTCGCCGTTTTCGATGAAAATAAAAAGCCAGGTGGGCAGCTGTTTAAGCAGATTCATAAGTTCTTTGGCTCGAAGGAGCATAAAGCAAAAATCAGAGGATTTGTCATTGGACAACAGCTTCTGGATGAAGCTGCTTCCCTTGGGGTAGAAGTTGTGTTGCATGCAACTGTCATCGGCATGTATCAGGATAAAGAAGTGGTGGTAAGAATTGGAGAAGCGGTACACCACTACAAAGGAGATACCATTCTGATTGCAACAGGTGCATCCGAAAACATGGTAACCTTTGATGGTTGGACCCTCCCGGGTGTTATTGGTGCCGGCGCTGCACAGACGATGATGAATTTATATGGCGTTCGGCCAGGTGAACGTGTCTTGATGCTTGGCTCCGGAAACGTTGGATTGGTTGTTAGCTACCAGCTGCTGCAAGCTGGCTGTGAGGTGGTTGCCTTGGTAGATGCAGCACCGAGAATTGGCGGATATGGCGTACATGCTGCCAAAATTGCACGGTGCGGCGTTCCGTTTTATTTGTCCCATACCATTCAAAAAGCAGAGGGAACCGATCATGTAACCGGTGTTACCATTGCGGAAGTGGACAACCATTTCCAGTTTATTCCCGGAACCGAACAGCATTTCGATGTTGATACCATTTGTTTGGCAGTTGGACTTTCTCCAATGTCGCAGCTGTTGAAAATGGCAGGCTGCAAAATGGAGGATAATCCCAAGCGAGGCGGACAAGTTCCGATTTGCAATGCATACGGAGAAACTTCTGTGGCAGGTATTTTTGCTGCCGGAGATGTTTCTGGCATTGAAGAAGCCAGCTCTGCTATGATTGAAGGCAGAATTGCCGGTATTGCGGCAGCCTGTTCCTTAGGATACATTGGCAAAGAAGAGCTGGAAACGGAGTATCAGAAGAATCAGCATGCATTGGAAGAACTGCGGCAGGGCATGTTTGCACCGGGTAACCGTGGAAAGCTGATGGAAAAGACAGAGGAAGGCATTGATACTTCCATGAATCTGTTGGAAAAGGGCTTTGTGGCAGAAGATGAAATTACACGGTTTCCTGGTGTCACACGCAGCAAGAAAATCCATCCTGTTATTGAGTGCGTGCAGAATATTCCTTGTAATCCTTGTCAGGACGCATGTCCCAAGCATTGCATCCGAATTGGCTCTCACATTACGGCGTTGCCGGCAGTGGATGAAGAAAAAGAGTGTATTGGCTGTGGCCTTTGTGTAGCTTCTTGCTCCGGACAGGCAATTTTCCTGGTACAGGAAGAATATGAGCCGGGTTACAGTGCCATTACCATTCCGTACGAATTCCTGCCGCTGCCGCAAAAGGGCGAGAAAGGATTTGGGTATGATAGAAGCGGAACAAAAGTTTGTGAGGCGGAAGTGCTGCAAGTGCGTACTTCACCAGCATTTGACCGTACCAATTTGCTGACAATGAAAGTACCTGCTGATATGGTAATGCGAGCAAGATTTTATAAAGCGGACTGAAAGCGAGGGATGATCATGGAATCCATTTACGATAGAAGCGTGCTGTTGGAAGCATTTGTTCCAGAACCGGACGATGATCGGATTATTTGTCGTTGTGAGGAGATTACAAAGGGTGAGATTCGAAAAGCAGTGCATGATGGGATGTATACCATTACAGAAATCAGACGGTATCTGCGTGCTGGGATGGGCTTATGTCAAGGACAGACCTGTGCCAAGTTGGTAAAGGGCATCGTTGCAAGAGAGCTGCATGTTTCGCCTGCATTGTTGGAACCGGCAACCTCCAGAGCACCAATGCGTCCGATTGAAATGAGAATTTTTGCAGCCGAGGCAAAGGAGGGACAGGAAGATGCGTAAAACAGCAGATCTTATTATTGTCGGAAGCGGTGTCATTGGCTGTGCCGCAGCATATTATAGTGCGAAAAAGGGAATGTCCGTTCTGGTCTTGGATCGGGATCAAAGTGTTGGAAACGGTGGTTCCAGCCGAAATGGCGGCGGTGTGCGGCAGTCCGGCAGAGATCCCAGAGAATTGCCGCTTGCGATTCATGCAGTAGAACATGTGTGGCCGACCCTTTCCGAAGAACTTGGCGTAGATGTTGAGTATCACAAGGAAGGCAATCTGAGATTGGGAAAAACGGAGAAGCACCGGGAAATCTTGCAGGGATTGACCGATCGGGCCGTTGCCTGCGGTTTGAATGTACGGATGATTGATGGAGACGAAGTCCGGAAAATCAATCCGTATCTGAGTGATGAAGTGACATGTGCAAGCTGGTGCCCGACCGATGGACATGCCAATCCGCTGACAACTACACTCGGCTTTTATAAATGTGCAAGAGCATTGGGTGTCACTTTCTTACAGGGAGAAGAAGCCATTGCACTGGAAAAAGTACAGGGTAAGCTACAGCGTGTTGTTACCAAAAACAATGTGTATGAAGGAAAGAAGATAATTGTTGCAGCAGGCTATGAAAGTCGGTTCCTGACACAGACAGTTGGAATTGACGTGCCGATGTGTGCAGAGTTGATTGAAGCCTTGGTAACGGAGGCAGAACCTAAACTGTTTCCGCAGATGCTGGGAACAGCAGATGCAGACTTCTACGGACATCAGACCAATCATGGTTCTTTCGTGTTCGGCGGCGCTTCCGGCTTGGAAAGCACCAACTTAGACAACGGCATGCGGCGTACCAGCAGCATTACAGCGCCTTGTATTTGCCGTGGTATTATGAAGTATGTTCCCAAATTGGCAGATGCCAAAATCGTCAGAACCTGGGCAGGGTATGAAGACCGCAGCATTGATGGTGTCCCAGTAATCAGTCCAGTAGAAGAAGTACCGGGTCTGATTCTTGCCTGTGGCTTTACTGGACATGGATTTGGTATTTCTCCGGTAGTCGGACAGCTGCTGGCGCAGTTGGCTGCGGAGGAAGCACCCATGCTGGATTTACAGGCATTTCGGTATGATCGTTTTCATGCAGTGATTTAATCACATGCGAATTTTTCATTGACAGTTCAAAGAAACAGGAGGAATTACAGATGGATACCAAGATTGACTTTTTATACCTCAGCGAACCGGATATGATTCGGGCGGGTGTCAAGGATATGAAGCAGTGCGTAGAGGTAATGGAAGACCTTTTGATTACCCTGAATAAGGGAGACTACGTAATGGGCGGAAAGAATCACAACTCCCACGGATGTATGATTATGTTTCCGGATGACCCGCCGTTCCCAGGCATGCCAAAGAATGCCGATGAAAGACGGTTTATGGCAATGCCGGCTTACCTTGGCGGCAGTTACCAAATGGCTGGTATGAAATGGTATGGTTCCAATGTAGAGAACAAAAAGAAGGGATTGCCCCGTTCGATTTTGATGATGATGCTCAACGACAAGGATACCGGTGCTCCGCTGGCATTGATGTCTGCCAATCTGATTAGTTCTTATCGAACCGGCGGCATTCCGGGGGTTGGTGCCAAATATCTGGCCAGAAAAGATGCAAAGACAGTTGCCATTGTAGGACCGGGTGTAATGGGAAAAACCTCTTTGGCTGCATTTGTCAGTGTTTGCCCGAATTTGGATACCCTGAAGGTAAAGGGACGTGGACAGCGGTCGATGGATTCTTTCCTTGCATTTGTCAAGAAGGAGTGTCCGCAAATTAAGCATGTTACCGTATGTGATACGCTGGAAGAGGCAATAAGAGACAGTGATATCATTAGTATGACCACCGTTGTACGGGATGATGAAGCATCCTTCCCCTATATCGACAGTGCATGGGTAAAAAAAGGTGCTTTCATCAGCATGCCATCTGCTGCCCGGTTTGAGGATGATTTCCTAGCAAATCACTGTAAGCTGGTAGTGGATAATTCCAAGCTGTATGAAGCTTGGGAGGAAGAATATCCATATCCAACTTATCCGCAGGTACAGATTGTCGGTACAAAGTTTACGGACCTGGAGCATGAAGGAAAGATTGCCGCAGAGGATATCATTGATATCACAGATATTATTGAAGGCAAACATCCTGGTAGAGAAAATGACGATGAAATCATTGTATATTCTGTTGGTGGCATGCCGGTAGAGGATATTGCATGGGGCGGTACCGTTTATCGAAATGCGCTGAAACAGGGAATCGGCGTACGGCTTCCATTGTGGGAGGAGCCGGAAATGGCGTAAATCAATTGGAAGGGAGTGTACGATGGTGGAACAAAACGAAATGCTTCCGGTTCAGCCTTATTTGTCTCTGGAAGCCGACCACTATCGCAGAATCAGCGGAAACGAAGTCGGTATTTCCGAGTTTTATGAATTTACCATTGCGGAGGACGGCGTGCATCAATTTTATGCAGTTCCGGATGGAAGTGTTGATCTTGTTTTTGGCATCCATGAACAGGATGTCCACGCTTCTATCGGCGGAACCGTTTTGCAGGTCAAGCAATGGATGTTTGAACCGGGAAGAACTTACTTTGGAGTCCGATTTTATCCTGGACAATGTTTGCTTCCGGATGGGCTGACCATTCAGGAAGTGGTAAATACCGATTTATGTTTGGATGTAGATCGATTCGAAGATTATCTTGCGGAACGAATTGCAAATGGAACGAGTATTCAGGAACGTTCGCAGATTTTTCTGCGTACTTACTCCAAAAAGTTTTCAGAGTTGCAGGGAACGCGGTACAATTTGGAGCGATATATTCGAAAGCGGATCTACGAAACAAACGGAACCATTAGCATTCAGGCACTGTGTGAAGAAACAGGATATTCTGCCTGCTATGTTCGCAGAACTTTTGAACAGGTTCACGGAATTTCTCCGAAGCTGTTCGAGCGGTTTATCCGGTTTCAGCACATGCTGCATCTAATGGAACAGAATATTACAAACAATAGAATGGATGAATTGGCAATCTTGTGCGGGTATTACGATCAATCCCATATGATGAAGGATTTTAAATGTTTTTCCGGAAAGACACCGGAACAATACCGCAGCTTGCTTTTGTCCAACAGGTCTGTTTGAATAGGAAGAGAATCAATGAAAAAGGGAGAATGACCTATGCAGTTATCAAAAATTGAAATTATCACAAGCATGTCCAAATTAACAGGTTTAAAATCCGTCCTCAGCCGGGCTGGTGTCAGAGGAATGACAGTTGTACAGGTATTGGGCTGCGGTGTGGAAAAAGGCACCAAGGAATATGAAGTAGATGAAAACTATGAAATGGAGCTGCTGCCGAAGCAGCAGATTAGCATTGTTGTCAGAACAGAAAAAGTGCGGGAAATTGTAGAGCTGATTAAGCAAGAATTGTATACCGGTCATATCGGAGACGGTAAGATTTTTGTTTATGACATCACCAATGTAATTCGGGTTAGAACTGGAGACGAGGGAGAAGACGCACTTTAAAAAGGATGGTGAAACAATATGGCTTCCGAGCATGGTGAAAAAAAACTAGGACTTCGGAGCGTTGTCTCTATTTCTGTGGGATTGATTATTGCAACAAGCTGTCTGGTCTCCTTGGGACAGGGAGCCGGCACCATTGGCGTTGTATTCGTCTTTGCGATGATTATTGCCTGTCTGCTGAATATGACAACCGTTGCTTCGCTTTCGGAGTTAAATGCCTTGATGCCCAACACAACGGGCGGACTGGCACAATATACACTTGCTTGCATGGGTCCATTTCCAACGCTGATTTCTATGGTCGGCGGATATTTGATTTGTAATATGCTTTCCTGCGGAGTAGAAGCCTCCATCTTTTCCTTCGCAATGTCGGATACCTTTTCCATGCTGCCGCTTCCGAGTTTGGCGTATACTTTTATTGTAACGTTATTTTTGATGATTGCCAATTTGTATGGAGTTGACATCTTTGCAAAAATCCAGGATATTGTGGCGTTCCTGTTGGTCGGCTCTATGCTGGTAATGGGAATCATTGGCGCCATCGGACTGGGAACGGGCGCAAAGGTGGAACAGCCCTACAGCATGACGACGGACTTTAGCAGCATTGCTTCCATGACCGCTGTTGCATTCTGGCTCTTTATTGGTGCAGAATATGTCATTCCGGTCTCCAAGGATGTTAAGAATGCCAAGCGGAATGTTCCGCTCGGCATGATGATCGGATTGGGCTTGATTTGTGTGGTACAAATCATTATGGTATTCGGTTTCCACAATTATGTGGAATGGGGCGAACTTGCCAATTCTCCGGCTCCGCATCTGCTGTATGGCATGAATTTGCTGGGGCCGTTCGGAAAGATGTGGATGACGCTTGTTGCAGCATTTGCTGTAATCAGCACGCAGAATTCCACGGTAAACGCATTGGCAAGCATTTGCCAGGGCATGGCAAAAATGAACATGATGCCGCAGGTTTTTGCAAAGACCAACAAGCGTGGCGTTCCTTATGTTGGTGTGGTTTTTGTCAGTGTTTTCATTTTCATTTTTGCCGCATTGAGTAACAATTCTTCCGATGCCATTTCCTTCCTGATCTTGGTTGGTTCTGTTTTCTGGATGATTTCTTATATTTTGGCACATATTGATGTTTTGATTTTGAGAAAGCGGCTGCCGAAAGCACCACGTTCCTTTAAGGTTCCGTGTGGTCCGCTGTTTCCTTTGATTGGAATTGCCGGAACGGTCTATATGATTTTGAATATTTCATCCGATCCATCCGAACGAAATGCAATTTGGATACTGACCGGTTTAACGTTCTTCGTGCTTGGCGTGTATTCGTTCTTCTGGATCAAGTATAAGATGAGGATGCCAGTCTTTAAGAGTGTTCCAGTGGAAAAAGTTATGGCAATGGAAAACAGTATGTATTACACCATTCGAAAACGACGAGGAACTTGGAAATAATCGATGGATACACACCCATTTGAAACGTTATTGTTTCGAATGGGTGTTCCTTTTTGCCGGAAAGCAGCTTGCTTTTTCATATGTCATATGGTATACTGGAAATAATAAAACCAGCGCATGGCATATTTTTTGAGTTGAATTCTAAAAAGGAGACAGCTATGACAAAAGAAGAATATTGTAAAAGAATGCAGGAAGAGGAAGATTGGGCACCAGGATGGGATGCGATTGACCAAGAATTTGAACGGCTCTATCCAGGTGTGGAGCCAGCTCATTATGGAACCGATTTTCAAGAGAGGGCCATGTTTGGCGGCGATGAGTTTTTAGATGGATATTCCATTTATCCGTCCGGAAGAGGCTATCAGCATATTGTAACCTATGGAATGAGTGTGCTATATGCCGATGCGGAGGCGTTTGGAGAACCATACAATGGATGGGGCTATGAGATGACCATGAAGCTCCAGGAAGATCGGGTAGAGGACTGCCTTTGGGCACTGGATCTCCTTTCCATACTTGCAAGATACACCTATCAATCGGAACGTTACTGTAAGGTTGGAGACTGCATTCCTGGAAATGGAACGGCATTGAGAAAAGGTTCTGCGATTACTGCATGGGTGATCGTTTCGGATTCATCTGCACAGACGCAAGATACGGTACATGGAAAGTTGGAGTTCCTGCAACTGGTTGGAATTACAGCACAAGAGGCTGCTGCCATCCAAGCGGATTATCACAATTTGAACGTACTGCTGGATCGTATGCGAGCAGATAATCCAGAATTAGTGACGGATATGCATCGCACGCATTCTTATTTGTGAAAGGGAAAGGATTTAACAATCCTAAAAACAGACAGCAAGAAGATGCAACTGGAGGAGAATAGACATGCTGTTTAAAGAAAATGAGTTTCGCATTGCAAAGCCAACGTATCAGGAGGCATTTCCGAAAGTAGAACGGATGCCGATGTGGATGGTGAAGTGTTTCACCCGTCCAAAAACGTCTGCATTTTATACCGTCTATGAAGGTGCGCAGTATGTTGGATTGGTGGACTGTGTTTATTGGAAGGACTTGTTGTATATTCTCTATTTTGCAATTGATCAGAACCTGCGTGGGAAAGGATACGGCGGACGAATTTTGCAGGAAATTTGCAGCCGCTATGCTGGATATCGGATTATTCTTTGCGCAGAAGAAGTGGATCAGTCCTATTCCAATTATGAACAGCGGCGCAGTCGGATGCAATTCTATGAAAGAAATGGTTTTCAGGCATCTGGTGAGAAGCTGAAAGAGGCTGGCGTTGTCTATGACATCCTCTGTTATCACGGATGTAAAGTAGAGAAAACGGAGTATTTTTCTCTTTTTCGCAATTATCTTGGAAACTTTTTATATCATGTTGTGTATAGAAAAATTGCAGAATAAATTTAGATGATAGAATCGGAGCAAACACAATGAAAAAAAGCATACTTTTTATTGGGATACTCGCACTGCTTGTCAGCAGTACTGGATGCAATCAAGAGGACTCTTCTTCACTGACATCTAGTAGCACAGTTCAGCAAACAACTACAGAATCGATTCAAACGACAAAACAGTCCGTTTCTGAGAGTGGGCAGGTGCAAACTACCACGACTCGGCAAACAGAACCGACTTCTGTTCAGCAGACCGATTTTCGCAGAATAGAAGGAGATTGGTATGTGGATGGAAGTCTGGATGCAGCGCATCTCTCCATTGATTCAAACGGGAACTTTTCTGCATATTATGCAACGGGCAGTTTGGAACAAACCGGTTTGATTCAATGTGAAACGGAAAAAGAGGGCGATACCGTTACTAATTGGTATTATTTCTATACAGATGATGGAGCACTGTATTTTAAATTCGCCGATACACAGACCGGAATCTTGCGAGATTTTTATACCGATGGAGCCAATCCGGTGCACTATGTTTTGGTAGGTGGACTTGCAGACGATGGAAAAGGGGATGAAACAGACTCTACCGAAAACATGCCGGTATGTTACTTGGGCGTATGGGGATGCGGCAGGGCAACGCTGCGGATTACAGAAAATACAGATGGTTCCTATCTTGGATGGATCTCATGGGCAGACAGCGCTTTTGCCCATACAGAATGGGAGTATCCGCTGGTATATGATGCAGCGAGCAAGAAGTTGGTATGTACTGGAAATGCAACCAAGACAGAATATGTTTATCAGGATGCATCTTCTGACCCAACTGTTACGGTATGCTATACCGATGGAAGCGGCAGTTTTTCCTATTCGAATCAGACCATTTTATGGTCGGATGAACAAGAGGATGCCGGTAAGGATATGGAATTTATACAATAGGAGCAAGTCATGATATTACTATCTGCAAAAAATCTTTCAAAGACCTATATGGAACGGCGTGTGCTGGATGATGTCTCTTTTTTTCTGAATGAAGGAGATAAAGTTGGTATCATTGGTGTCAATGGAACAGGAAAGTCAACGCTGTTACGCATTCTTGCTGGCGCAGAAGAGGCAGATTCTGGTGAAGTGATTCGCACCAGTGGCGTACGAATTTCTTATTTGCCACAGATTCCGGAATTCGAAGCGCATGGCAGTGTGCTGGAACAAGTGATGCTGCATCTTCCAGAGGATTTGAAAGAAGCAAAGGTGTTCGAAGCCAAATCGATTCTTGGAAAGCTTGGCATTTCCGACGTTACAAGGGAAATTGGAACACTTTCCGGCGGGGAACGGCGGCGGGCAGGAATTGCAGCGGCTTTGATTCAGCCGAGTGATATTTTGCTGCTGGATGAACCAACCAACCACATTGACAATAAAACCGTACAGCTTTTGGAAGATCAGCTGAGAAAATATCGTGGTGCCATTGTTATGGTAACACATGATCGGTATTTCTTAAATCGTGTGACACAGAAAATTGTAGAAGTGGATCATGGCAGTCTATTTTCATATAACGGAAATTATCAGACTTATTTGGAACAAAAGGCACAACGGGAAGCAGATGCGCAGGCGCAGGAACGAAAGAATCGAACACTGTATCGACAGGAGTTAGAGTGGATTCGTCGTGGTGTACGCGCCAGAGGAACCAAATCCAAAGACCGGATCGAACGATTTTATGAACTGGAAAATCGAGAACGCCCAGTGGAAGCGGAAAAGATGCAGCTACAGTCAGTTGCTTCCCGACTTGGAAAGAAAACCATCGAACTGGAACATCTTTCTAAATCCATCCATGGAAGAATACTCGTTGCAGATTTTTCTTATCAGTTGCCAAGGAATGCTCGGATTGGAATTGTGGGGCAGAATGGTGCAGGAAAATCTACTCTCATCAAGCTGATTTGTGGTGCTTTGCAGCCGGATCAGGGGACTGTTACAGTTGGAGATACCGTTCGCATTGGTTATTTCTCACAGGAATGTGAGCAGATGGATCCCACACAGCGGGTTATTGCATATATCCAGGAAACTGCCGACCGCATTCAGACACCGGATGGAACAGTAACTGCTTCCATGATGCTGGAGCGTTTTCTCTTCACACCAGAGCTGCAATGGAATCGCATTGAAAAGCTATCCGGCGGAGAGCGGAAGCGCCTTTATTTGCTCAAGGTTTTGATGACAGCTCCCAATGTCCTTTTGCTGGATGAACCGACCAACGATCTCGACATTGCAACGCTGACGATTCTGGAAGATTATCTCAGCAGTTTCCATGGTGCGGTAATTGCCATTTCGCATGATCGTTATTTCCTGGATAAAATGGCATCGGAGATCTGGGAACTCAACGGAACCGGTCAAATTCGCCGTTACAATGGAAACTATCAGGATTATGCAGCAAAAGCCTTTCAGGAGGATTCTGCCGAAAAGCCCAAAAAACAAACAGAAAAGAAAGAACGTGTCTTTGTTGGCAAGAAAAAACTGAAGTTTTCCTACAAGGAACAACGGGAATACGATACCATTGACGATACCATTGCACAGCTGGAACAGCAGGTTAAGGAAGTGGAGGCACAGCTGCTGCAGTCGACTTCTGATTACGTCAAGCTACAAGAATTATCTGCGAAAAAGGAGCAGTTGAAACAGGAATTGGAAGAAAAAATGGAGCGGTGGGTATATCTCAATGATCTTGCAGAACGGATTGCAAATGGAGAGATGATAGAAGGATGATACGGATTATGTTTGTCTGCCACGGCAATATTTGTCGCTCGCCGATGGCGGAGTTTATCATGAAAAAGCTTGTGGCAGAAGCTGGATTGCAGGATGAATTTGTCATTGCCTCCAGCGCAACCAGCACAGAAGAAATCTGGAATGGAATCGGAAATCCGGTTTATCCGCCAGCAAAAGCAGAGCTAAAAAAGCACGGTATTTCCTGTGCCGGAAAAACAGCTGTGCAGCTTAAACGGGAGGATTATCCAAATTACGATTATTTTATTGGCATGGATGCTGCCAATATTCGGAATATGCAGCAAATTTTCCAGCAGGATCCGGACGGTAAAATTTACCGGCTCCTGACCTTTGCCGGCAGACAAGCAGATATTGCGGATCCATGGTACAGCGGAGATTTTGCAACAACTTTTTCAGAACTTGCGGCAGGTTGCAGTGGATTGCTGGCGGCTTTGCAGCAAGAAAAGGGGAAAGAGAAACATGGAATGATCGGATGCGATCGATCAAAAAATCACCAGCCTCAGCGAGACTGGTGATGAACTTGCAGATCAAGGGCAGTTTGAACAGGCATATGCGTGCTATCAGGAAGTGTTTGATTTACTGCCGGAGCCAAAGTTGATTTTGGAAGTGGCAACCTGGCTGTTGACTGCAACAACTCCAAAAAGCACAGGAATACTTGCTGCAAGTTGATCTGCTTGCTGGTGAGGAAGTGTTTGAAGATACCGATGCAAACTATTTGGAAGCAATTCGTCCGCTTCTGACGTAAATCAATTGGGAGAATGCAGATGCAAAAAAGTTACTTTTCTTGTTATCCATCGTTTCGCTGCCTTGCAGCAGCCTGTCCGGACAGCTGCTGCGTGGGTTGGGAAATTGTTGTAGATTCGTGCACAGAAACAAAGTATCAGACGGTGCAGGGCACGCTTGGGCAAAAAATACGCCGTGTTCTGACAACGGACTCAGACGGCGATCGCATCTTTACCTTGTTGGAAGATGAACGCTGTCCGTTTTGGAATACGGCACATTTATGTGAGTTGCAACTGGAGTTGGGGGAGGAAGGGCTATGTGACACTTGCCGCCAGTTTCCCCGTATGAAGCAGGATTATGGTACGTTTCAAGAATATTATTTGTCTTTGGCCTGTCCAGAAGCTGCCCGGTTGATTTTGTCCCAGCAAAGGCTGACGTTGCAAACGCAGTGCGCAGAGGAGGAGCCGGAGATTCAGGCAGATTATGACGAGAAGCGGATGCAATTCTTACAGGCTTCCAGGGAACAGCTGGCTTCTATTTTGTATGATACCGCACATGCACTTCCGGAACGGTTGGCACGCTGCTTGCAATATGGCGATGCGCTACAGCTGCAATGGGATACTGTGTATCATCTGCAGCTTCCAGAGCTGCCGGTTTGGCGTTCTGGAAGCAAAATTCCATCAAGTTGGATGCGCTCTCTGCTTGCTGTTCATCAAAAAATGGAGTGCATGACGGAACTATTTCCTCGTTTGCTCAAACAAGCCAATCAGGCGGACAGCTGGACACCCTGGCAGAAGGCGTGGGAAACAAAGCAGGTCAATTACTGCATCGCCATGCTGTTTCAATATTACTTGCAGGCCATTGCAGATGATGCCATTTTAATCAAGCTGGAACGTATCACTGCTTCCCTTTTGGTAATTGGTGCAATGGCACAGGCAGGCTCCCTTCCAATTGAGCAATGTGTGCAGCTTTATGTGAAAGAAGTCGATCATTCCGAGGAAAACAAAGTCCTTTTAGAGGAATTTCTGCAAACGGAAGGCACTGCCTTTTTGCAATGCAGTGGACTTTTATAAATTGGTAAACTTAAAAATGGTCGCACTGATGGGGGGACAATTGGGGCGATTGTAGAATTGAGAAACCAGTACGCTATAGGTTCGAATATCCAGCTGTTTTAAGTATTCCAAAATAGCATCTCGTTCTTCAAAGCCATTGTTTTTGCCGTAATAAATGGAAAGGCTCATGATGCCGCCTTCTTCCAGCAGTTCCAGCCCTTGTTCAATGGCAGATAGACTTGATTGCGTGCGGGTACAAATATTGTGATCGCCGCCCGGCAGCCAGCCAAAATTGAAGACAACGCAACGAACCGGCCCTGAAACCAGCTGCTTCATATTGGCATGACTGGTTTGAAAAAGGTGTGCCTGGGCGTTGCAGCCATGCTGTTCCAGTAATTCACGGGTACTGGCAATGGCATCCGCTTGAATGTCAAATGCATAAACGGTTCCTGTTTCTCCAACCAATTGACAGAGAAACAGGGTATCCCGCCCTCTTCCTGCTGTTGCATCGATACAGACGTCGCCGGGGCGTACAAATCGTTTGATACAATCGTGCGCCAGATGAACGGCACCAAATGTACTAGGCATATAAAAACTTCCTTTCCAGTTCTTTTTATAAGAGAAAGCGTGTCCCTTTGATAAGGACACGCTTTAGTATAGCATAGTTTTTGCATTCTGTACAGACTTTTGAGGATTTTTACTTTAGGGATGGATCGGGGAAGAAAATTTCTTTTTCCATACGATGAAAAACGTAATCAGAACCATTGCAGCAGTTAGTATCCAGGTAACCGGGAATACAAGGAAAAGGCTATTTAATGTTTGTGTGTGCGCAAATACGGTGAATATCCAGAGAATTCGAATGGCACAGATTCCAAACATAGTTTCTGCTGCCGGAAGAGTGGAATAACCGAGCCCTCGCATCGTCCATGCCGGAATTTCGTATAGGCAGCAAAGCGGCTGCAAGATCAGTGGCGAGTGCAACGCCAATGACACTGAGGTGACAGACGATTACAAAAAAGAGATTGAGAAACACATTTAAAACACCTGCCAGCAGCAAAGCGGCAAGCGGACGTTTGCTGTCGCCGTTTGCCCGTAGAATAGCTGCTGCAAAATCATAGAGAAATAGAAAGGGAATCCCTGCAAAATAAAGTTTTAAGTATTGAATGGCTGCGGTTTGGATGTCACTTGGTGTATGAATCAGCAGCAACAGTGGCTTTGCCAGCCACTGCCCAATGATGCCAAGTAATAAACCCAAAAGAATCGAAAGCAGCACGGCGGAATGAATGGCATTCGGAATTTTTTCCCGTTCTCCAGAACCAATCAGATGTGCAATCCACACATTGGCGCCGACTGCAAAGCCAGCGGAAAGACTTACTAATAATGCGACGATTTCACCATTTGTTCCAACTGCGGCAAGTGCATCTGGATTGCCAAATTTTCCGGCAATTGCGGTATCTGCTGAGTTGAAGAGCTGCTAAAGAATGCTGCTTGCAGCAATCGGGAGTGCAAATAGCAGAATGCTTTTTATGAGAGGTCCTTCCAGCATGTTGATATGGGAAGTGCCTTTTCGGGTTGATTTCATTTCAAAAACTCCTTGCTCGTTTGATCTAGAAATTAGTATAGCATATTTTGGAACTTTTGAAAAGAGAATTGTTCCACAAGATGACTGTGAAAGCAGATGATGGATGTTTCTTCCTGAATTTTTCTGGAAAAAGGCTTGACAGGGTTGATATTCTGTAGTATAATAATAGTGTTGCCGCTGTGGTGGAATAGGCAGACACAAGGGACTTAAAATCCTATCTTATTTTAAGACGATAGGATTTTTCCGTGAGTTTTGCTATTCTGATTAAACTCCGTATTTTCGAGTTTTTTTCACGTTTTCGGTGTCACTTTGTAGAACAAATCTTTTGCGACAAAGTTCTGTTCTACCAAAAGTTCTACAAATTTCAATTATTTTTGTAAGTCAATATCGGTTGGTTTTTTGTGTTCTACCAAAAATTCTACCGTGGTTGGTTAACGGAAATTGGTAGACAGTATTCTTAAAATTTAATATGCCGCTGTGGTGGAATAGGCAGACACAAGGGACTTTGATGTTTGTACGCACCAATAAGTGCGTCTGCGATCTATTCGCAGAGAGTGCCCACAGAGAAATCTGTGGTGTAGAAGTCGGCTAAAACGGCGAAGGCACAAACAGAACGCCGTGCTAACTCGTAAGAGTGAGTGTAGAGACCTTACACCGACTACCTAAGTCCGAAAGGATATGGTAAAGACCAAGTCCGGACTACAACATACAATTTTGTGTGGCTATGGTAACATAGAGTAGTGAGAAAATCCCTCGGTAGCGATACCGTACCGGTTCAAGTCCGGTCAGCGGCACCAAAAAAGGTACGAATTTTGTATTTGTACCTTTTTATTTTTTGATGTTTCTGTAGCTCAGTTGGATAGAGCGATTGCCTCCTAAGCAATAGGCCGCTGGTTCGATTCCAGTCAGGAACACCAAACAGTGAATTTTATGCAGTCTTTGACTTTCTGTCATTGACTGCTTTTTTTATCTTCATCGTCTTCCATTTCACCACCGAGCACCTTTGCAATTGTTTCAGCAGATTCGATTCTCGAATGGTAATCCAAATGACTGTAGAAATTCGCTGTAACATTGAATGTAGAATGTCCAAGCCAATCTTGAATCGCTTTCATGGATATTCCGTTGGCAAGCAATAGACTTGCACAAGAGTGTCTGAGATCGTGAAGCCGAAGCCTTCTCAAACCATTTGTTTCAACCATATAGCGAAAATGATTCGTTGCAAATTCAGGAGTAATCAGCTTTCCAAAGTTATCACAGCAGACAAATTCGTCATAAGTATGGTCATACTCGCTTCTGAGCATTTTGCTATAGTACTCTTTTTCTTCCATTCGCTTGATTAGAAGCTTTTCAATATACGGAATCAAAGGAAGTACTCGTCTGCTCGCTGCCGTTTTCAATTCGCTCTCACAAATAAGCCGTTCTTTTCCACTGCCAAACTCACTTACAACTTTCGAACAAATTTTAATTGTTTTTTCCTTAAAGTCAATTGCATTCCACTTCAAACCGATAATTTCGCTTCTTCTCAATCCGTAAAAGGCAGCAATGTAGACGATCAGTTCCAGTCTATCCCCTTTGAATACCTTGAAAAGCTGTTCCAGTTCATCCTTGTTATAGAATGTAGCTTCATACTTTTCCACTCTCGGAAGATCAACCTTTTCAGAAGGATTTGTCGAAATAAGATCGATTTTAACAGCGTACTTTAATGCATTATGAATGTTCGCATGGTAATGCTTGATGTTATTACCGCTGCTGCCTTTGCTGTACAGATAGTTATAAAAACCTTGAATATCAAGCGGTTTCAACTGGCTCAGATAGACATTTTTACCCTTGAAGTACTTTTCAATACCTCTGATTTTGGTTTTATAACTATTATACGTGCTTCTTGCTACTCTCGGCTTAACAGATTCCAGCCAAATGTACATGAACTCGGTGAATTCATACCCTTTTTCTTCTGAAACACTTTCCGAACTAAAGGGTACGGAAGCCTCAGTTTGATCTGCTTTTTCTGTAACAGTTTTTGCTTTGCTGTCGTTTTCCGTCTGACCGGAAAGTCGTTTGTAAAAATCAGCAGCTACGTTTTTAGCAACAGCGTTAACCTCTCTTTTTTTGGCATCCGCATTCAAACCAGTGGCAAGCCACTTTTTCTTGCGTTTGCCGGTTTCTTCATCTTTGTAATCAATGACTACATATAGTTTATTTTTCTTGGTATATACCTTGTATTTTAAAGGCAGACCTTTATCCATTATAATTCCTCCATTTAGAGAAAGGAATAACTGAAGGTCACTATTGATAGTATTATTTTAGCGCATATTTTTACTTTCTGCAAGTCCCTTCTTCCATTTCCCTGTGTTTTCTCTGAAATTTTGTTCAAATGTTCTGGAGAAGATAATCTATCACCGCAATTTTTGGTACTTTTATCTTTCTGGAGCAAGGAATTGCCTTGATCTTTTTTTCTTTTATAAGGTTATACGCTTTATTTCTACCAATACCAAGCATCTGACATAACTCTGTGATTCCAACCACATCAGGAAAATCTCGAAACATAATCATATATGTTGAATTGATGTCCATATTCTTTGCCATCACAAAAACCTCCGATTCATATGAAATTACTCAATGATTCTGTTATTCAGTTTTCAAGATGCAATAGGAAGAATTTTGTTTCTGCAAAAGGGCAGAATATTCCCTCCCTATAATACACCCGTAAAAAATGCCGTTTGTCAACGTCACTTGGGAAAAATAATTTTGATAATTGATAAAATTTGTATCACTGCACAAATTTCAAGATTCTGATTTGTACAAAATGATATATTCTTTTAAGTGTGCATAGGCACGTTTCAAAGCATTGTTAACCGCTTGTTTTGAGATATTCCTTTCTTCTCCGATTTCTCTCATAGTTTTATTGGTTTCTGAAAAGTAATAACTCATAATCACAGCATATTCCAAAGGATGTTCTTCTTTTAGTTTTGAGAGGGCTTTTTGGAGAAGTTCCAAATTCAATTGATATTCTTCTGCATCAGCCTTTTCTTTTGTATCACGAGCAATACAAGCCATGATATTGCATTTACAGAGATCAGACTCGTTCC
>UMHJ01002970.1_pt1 | contig 50134 bp, 40 predicted proteins | sample 1965511 | NCBI WGS metagenome assembly UMHJ01 (sample SAMEA4836096, study PRJEB28245) | human gut metagenome | biome: gut microbiome; material: fecal sample | place: Denmark | collected 2008
GTTCTGCTGTGAAGCGTCCGTAAGTACCTGTTACTTTCTTCAGTGCTTCATTTGCATCAGTGCCTTTCTTGATCTCATCCATGAATTTGCCCAGGTGAACGAATTCGTATCCGCAGATTTCATCGTTCTTGTCAAGAGCGATAGTCTTGATGTAACCTTCTGCCATTTCCAAATAACGAGGACCTTTAGCCAAAGTACCATACAAAGTACCTACCTGGCTACGCAGACCTTTACCCAAGTCTTCCAGACCTGCACCGATCATCAGACCGCCTTCAGAGAAAGCTGACTGAGTACGTCCGTATACAATCTGCAAGAACAGTTCACGCATAGCTGTGTTGATAGCATCGCAAACCAAGTCAGTGTTCAAAGCTTCCAAAACTGTCTTACCCGGCAGGATTTCAGATGCCATAGCAGCTGAGTGAGTCATACCGGAGCAACCGATAGTTTCAACCAATGCTTCCTGGATAACACCTTCCTTAACGTTCAGAGTCAGTTTACAAGCACCCTGTTGAGGAGCACACCAACCAATACCGTGAGTCAAACCAGAGATATCTTTAATTTCTTTTGATTTAACCCATTTTCCTTCTTCAGGAATTGGAGCTGGACCATGATTAGGTCCTTTTTTTACAACACACATGTGTTCAACTTCGTGTGAATAAGTCATATTCTTTACGTTTTATTGGTAATAAAAAATAAGTATTTCGTAAACCGTGGATAAAAGAATTTCTTCTTTAATCCGAACGCAAAGTTAGTCGTTTTATTTCAGTTATGCAATGTACTTACCTAAACTTTTTATGGGCTTTTAATGATATTTTTTATGTATCTCTCTGTTTTGTAATCTCTACATGCCAAAAAGTTTTTCATCTTCCGGAAGAATGATTTATCTTTGCAGACAGATGTATAACCAAGAAACTGCACCATAAATGGTGGTTAATAATAAATAGGTATATGGAAGTGTGCGAAATAACAGTAACTGATGCTGCCTTGCGAAAAGGAGCGGAAGAGGGAATGGACGGCTTTTTGCAGGTTTTTATTGACAAATATCTGGAGGTAACCGGTGGTGAAATAAATAAGGAAACCATGCCTTTGCTCAATGGCTGGCAACATTCTTTGCTGGGATATCATTTCTTCCGTCAGGAAGTGATGGAAGGTGGCTTTGTACAGCTGATCCAGAACGGATATGGACCTTATATTTTCGACAATCCTTTTGCAAAGGCGATGAGACTTTTTGGTGCCAAGGATTTCTCAAAACTGCTTTATGAGGCAAAAAAGATCTATGATGCAAATCGGGAAGATCTGGAGCGAGATTGTACGGATGATGAATTTATGGCAAAATATGAAAAATATGAGGCTTTTGACGATTTGGAAGAATCATATATGGATATGGAAGAAATAGTTACGGCAAAGATTGCAGAGTATGTTGATGAGCATCTGGATCAGTTTGCGAAGATTGTAGAATGATAACAGATGTTAAATAGATAATACTGATGCAGTCTTTGAAGGAGGTAATCATTTATCTGAGTGAATAAAAGAAAAAATTAATGCTAATAAAATAATGAAATGATTATGAAAAAAACGGGATTGGCAGTATTTTTTGCTGCATTGATGAGTGTATTAGGATTGACTTCGTGCCTGAATGGAGACGGAGATACTTCCGGAGTTGGACAGGCATGGGTAAAGGTTTCCGGTTTTCCTGGATTTTATACGTTTACGACGGCTGATGGATATACGATTAATCCAACCAATCAGAGTGTATTGACTTCTGAACTCGGTGCTGATTATGCATATTTGATTTATCAGTATGATGAAACCAGTCTGGTAGAAGGTTCCAAGGAAATGAATGTTGCTTTGACCGGATGTATGCCGATTAAGACGGCTAATGCTTATTCGTCGGTAGAGCAGATGGATTCATTGTATGCCAATGCTCCTCTTTCTTCCGTAAGCGAACAGACTGGTCCTCTGTTCTGGGATAAAGAAAATGTTTTTGTTCCGATCAGTTATTATATCACTCAGACTTCTGATGATACGGCTAAGAATACAGAGTTGAACAAGCATAATTTCCAGATTTATTATGATGTGAACGGAGGAAGTGATACAGAATTGGTACTGAAACTTCGTCACAATGTTGCTGATCCTGACAACAACTCAAAACGTCTTGTTTCTGTATGGGAATATAAACATTTCAATTTGGCTCAAGCTTTGAACGCTTTTTCAATGGCTAAAGGCAGACAGCCTTCTACAATCTCAATTGAATATGAAAAAGGATATTCTGGCGATTATACAGCTGGAAACATTCAGTTGACAAAGCATTCTATCGATTATCAGAGTATCCTGGATGCGTTGAATAGTTCTCAGAAATAACTAGGTGTAAAAACATTCAGAAAGAGGCTGGACTTAAGGATGAGTTCAGTCTCTTTTTTTATGGAGATATCATTCTTTTTTTATACATTTGCGATTCATTTGATTATTAACGTAAAAAAAGAAACATTGAATTATAAAGATTTATTTCAAAAAGTCATATCCCTTTTGTCTGCTCCTGGAAAGGCATGGGATGAGATCGAGCAGCGGTCTGAAGGACGGGCTGTCATGACTTCCTTTGTTTATCCGTTGATTGGCTTGTGTGGCTTGTCAGAGTTTGTGGGAAGCTTTATTGGAAAAGATTTGGATCCGGAACTTTTTCAGGTTGCGCTTACGCGGTGCTGTGCGGTTGCCGTAGCCTTGTTCGGTGGTTTCTTTTTGGCGGTTTATTTGCTGGAGAAACTGGGAGAACACTGGCTGGTCCGTTTTGAGTCACATGAGCGGATGATGGTCTTTGTCGGCTATTCACTGGTCGTTACTTTTGTTTTGGATATTATTAGCGGGCTTTTCTCGATAGCCGTGCTCCACTGGATTCTTCAGGTATATACCTTATTTATTGTATTTGAGGGTGCACGACGGTTAATGAAAGTGGAAGAGTCCCGATTGACCGGTTACACGGTTATAGCCACTATTATTATCCTCCTGTGTCCGACGCTGATTGAATTTATATTTAATAAATTGTCTGTTATATTGAACTGATGAAAACAACTGCTTCTACTAGTATTAATATCAAGAACAAGCGTGCCTCTTTCGATTACGAATTCATTGACACGTATACGGCAGGTATCGTCTTGACCGGTACTGAGATAAAGTCTATCCGACAGGGAAAAGCCAGTCTGGTGGACACGTTCTGTTTCTTCTCACGGGGAGAGTTGTGGGTGAAGAATATGCATATTGCTGAATATTTCTACGGATCATATAACAATCATGCTGCCCGTCGTGACCGGAAATTGCTTCTCACCAAAAAAGAGTTGAGGAAATTGCAACGCACATCGGATGAACCTGGTTTTACAATTGTTCCGACCCGTCTCTTTATCAATGAAAGAGGATTGGCCAAGGTGGTCATTGCTCTGGCTAAAGGAAAGAAGCAGTATGACAAGCGTCAGACTTTGAAAGAGAAGGAAGACAGGCGTATGATGGACAGAATGTTTAAAAGATAATACATGCAGAATCTGATAAAGGAACGTATCCTGGTGCTTGACGGCGCAATGGGTACGATGATACAACAATACAACTTGACGGAAGCAGATTTCCGTGGCGAACGTTTTCAGGATATTCCCGGACAATTAAAAGGAAACAATGACCTGTTGTGCCTGACACGTCCCGATGTTATAGAGGAAATCCATCGGAAATATCTTGAAGCTGGTGCTGATATTATTGAAACCAATACATTCAATGCAACTTCGGTGTCAATGGCTGATTATCATATGCAGCCTTATTGTCGGGAAATCAATCTGGCGGCAGCACGTCTGGCGCGGAAGATTGCGGATGAATATACAGCTCGCACCCCTCAGAAGCCTCGTTTTGTAGCGGGTTCCGTAGGGCCTACCAATAAGACCTGTTCGATGAGTCCGGATGTCAATGATCCGGCTTTTCGTGCCTTGACCTTCGATGTACTTGAAGCGGCATATATAGAACAGATGGAGGCCTTGTTGGAAGGAGGGGTAGATGCCATTCTGATTGAAACTATTTTTGATACACTGAATGCAAAGGCGGCTATCCGTGCGGCAGAGCTTTCCATGCAGAAGACAGGAAGAAAAGTTCCTTTGATGCTTTCCGTCACCGTTTCTGATATGGCGGGACGAACTTTGTCGGGACAGACTTTGGATGCTTTTCTGGCTTCCGTCCAGCATGCAGATATTTTTTCGATCGGTTTGAACTGTTCATTCGGTGCCAAACAATTGAAACCTTTCCTGGAACAACTGGCCCGGCGTGCACCTTATTATATTAGTGCTTATCCGAATGCCGGACTTCCGAACAGTCTGGGACAATACGACCAGACTCCTGAAGACATGGCGGCTGAGGTGAAAGAATATATTGATGAGGGGCTGGTAAACATCATCGGAGGATGTTGTGGTACTACCGAAGCCTATATTGCCCGTTACCAGGATTTGCTGGCAGGAGCTGTTCCGCATAAACCGGCAACGCCTTCTCCGTATTTATGGTTGTCGGGTTTGGAATTGCTTGAAGTCACGCCGGAAATAAACTTTGTGAATGTAGGCGAACGATGCAATGTGGCCGGTTCTCGTAAATTTCTCCGGTTGATTAATGAGAAAAAGTATGACGAAGCGCTTTCCATTGCCCGTCAGCAGGTAGAAGACGGTGCGCAGATTATTGATGTGAACATGGATGACGGCTTGCTGGATGCGGCAGCCGAGATGACCACCTTCTTGAATCTGGTTGCTTCGGAACCTGATATTGCCCGTGTACCCGTGATGATTGATTCTTCGAAATGGGATGTCATTCTTGCGGGACTGAAATGTATGCAGGGTAAGTGTGTCGTTAATTCCATTTCCCTGAAAGAAGGGGAAGAAGTCTTTATCGAGCATGCCCGTATGGTGAAACAATACGGGGCTGCCGTGATTGTGATGGCCTTTGATGAAAAGGGGCAGGCGGATACTTTTGCCCGTAAGATTGAGGTTTGTGAACGGGCTTATCGCATTCTGACCGGGAAAGTGGGCTTCCGTCCTCAGGATATTATCTTCGATCCCAATGTTCTGGCTGTAGCCACGGGAATTGAAGAGCATAACAATTATGCCGTTGACTTCATCCAGGCGGCAGGATGGATCCGCCGGAATCTTCCGGGAGCACATGTGAGTGGCGGAGTGAGCAACCTGTCGTTCTCGTTCCGCGGAAATAATTATATTCGTGAAGCCATGCATGCGGTTTTCCTTTACCACGCTATCCGCGAGGGAATGGATATGGGAATTGTAAATCCGGCTTCATCCGTACTCTATACAGATATTCCGGCTGATATTCTGGAGCGCATTGAGGATGTGGTACTCAACCGCAGACCGGATGCGGCAGAACGTCTGATTGAAACGGCAGAACGTCTCAAGGCCGAAAAAGAAGGTACGTCCGGACAGACTTCTGCTACGTCTCATTTGTCCTGGCGGGAAGGAACGACGGTGGAAGAACGTTTGCAATATGCTTTGGTAAAAGGAATCGGAGATTATTTGGATGAAGACCTGCATGAAGCATTGAAACGCTATCCGAATGCCGTGAGTATTATTGAAGGGCCTTTGATGGCAGGAATGAACCATGTGGGTGACTTGTTCGGTTCGGGTAAAATGTTTTTGCCGCAGGTTGTCAAGACGGCACGTACCATGAAGCGTGCGGTGGCTATTCTGCAACCTTATATTGAGGCTGAAAAAACAGAAGGCCATAGTGCCGGAAAAGTATTGCTGGCTACGGTGAAAGGAGATGTACACGATATCGGTAAGAATATTGTCGGAGTAGTCATGGCTTGCAATGGTTATGAAATTATTGACCTGGGCGTGATGGTTCCGGCTGAACGTATCATTGAAACGGCAGTTCGGGAAAAAGTAGATATTATCGGTTTGAGCGGACTGATTACTCCTTCACTGGAGGAGATGGTTCATGTGGTGAGCGAACTGGAACGTGCCGGACTGGATATTCCGGTGATGATTGGTGGTGCAACGACCTCCAAATTGCATACGGCATTAAAGATTGCTCCGGTCTATCATGCACCGGTTGTTTATATGAAGGATGCTTCGCTTAATGCACCGATAGCTTCCCGCCTGATGAATTTTGACCTTCGGGCATCGTTTGCTGAGGAGCTGGAAGATGAGTATGAACGCCTTCGGGAGACCAGCCAGACACGTCAGGTGAAGACGGTTTCCTTGTCGGAAGCTCAGAAAAATAAGCTGGATCTTTGGAGTGAGAAATAAGATCCATAGTCTGTTTCGCGAATTTAGGATTATACTTCCCCTTGTCACGGATAAAAGGTGGCAAGGGGAAGTTTTTTTTATGTCAGATGGAATGTATGTGTAGGAAAATATGTTTAAGAAAAGCATTTAATCTATATTAACTATAAATCTTAGTTATAAAACTAATAAATATAGTTCTTTGTGAAAAATCCGGGTATATATTGGAGAGTTTGTCCGGATAAACGATGTTTCATTAAGAATAATAGATATGAGAAGGCTTGTTTTTTATGGCTGTTTTTTCCTGTTGGTATGGAATGTATCTTTGATTTATGCACAGGACAAGGAAATCGTTCGCCAGGCTTTAGCCTGCAAAGATTATGACCGGGTTATTGAAGAAACCAATCGGGCCGATACGTTGGATGCAGAATGCCGCGAGTGGCGTTTGCAGGCGTTCCGGGCTTTGGGACGCTGGACGGACGTACGTAATTTGCTGGAAGAAGCGCTGGCCGCTGATACGACTCAGGCCGGAGTATATGCTGATCTGGCTGATTGTTACCGCCAGCAGGGAAATGTCCGGAAAGCTTCCGGACTTTATGCCCATGCGGTGCGTATGGCTCCGGAAGTGGACTATTTGCGCCGGCGTTATGTGCAGAGCCTGCTTTCCTTGGAAGACTATGCACAGGTCCGGAAGGCCTGTCATGACTGGCTTTCCCATGACTCGCTTTCGGCAGAAGCCTATCGTTTTCTGGGGCAGAGCTTCGAAGCGGTTGACAGTCTGGTTCCTGCCCTTTTAGGTTACCGGGCGGCATATCGTCTGGATTCTCTCGATGCACAGACGGTAGCGCGTGTAGCCAATATCTTCAACAGTAGCGAGCAATATGAAGACGCTCTCGAAGTGACAGAAAAATACCGTCTGACGGATACGACCAGTCTTGATGTGAACCGGCAGAACGCAAAGGCTTATTGTTTGCTGGAACGATATCCGGAAGCCATCCGGCGTTATGAGGCCTTGAAGCAGGCAGGTGACCGTTCGTTTCTTACTTATTATTATCTGGGAGTTTCTTATTACGGGGACAATTGGTTTTATGGGGCTTACGATAATCTGAAAGAAGCTTTGAAGAAAGCTCCTCCTTCACCGGCCAATATCCATACGCTGGTTTACTTTGCCCGAGCGGCTTCCCGTACTTCCTGGAAAGATGAAGGAGTGAAGGCCATGGAAAAAGCAATGGAATATCTGTTGCCTGCGGATAGCTTGAAAGGAGTGATGTATGGAACACTGGCAGAATGCTATGAATTGAACCGGGATAGCGAGGGGCAGATACGTGCGCTGAAGAAACGGTACGAATGTATGCCGAACCGGGTTTTGCTTTATCGCATCGGCATGTGTTATTACTGGCGAAAGGACTGGGACAATGCCATTCAATATTTGCGCCGTTATATGGCAGAAGTGCCCGAGAAAGAACGCGAAGCTCGGGATGAAAAGGGAAATCTCAAAAAGGATACCAAAACCTATTATCAGAATGCGGAAGACTATATAAAGAAGATCGAAGAAGAGCGTTTCTTCGAGGGGAAGAAATAGCTCTTCTTGTTTATCCTTGTCAGAGGGAGGCCAGGAACTCTTCTGCTTGTGTCAGGGTTTCGGGCTTCCCGATGTCGATGAGGCGCAATGTATCGGTCAGACGGCCTCCGATACGGGCTTCGCGGCAAGTCTGGAGGTAAAAGTCCATAATCGAAAATTTGCCGGTCCACCGTTCGTCCATGTAATGGAACAGGGAAGGAGAGATCACATGAATGCCGCTGAATGCATATTCGCGGTGATGTTCCGGATTGTATGCGAAGCCTTCGGGCTTGGTTTGCAGGGTATCTTTGTTGATCCATCCGCAGAGGCGTTTTTCATCGTCGAACAGAAGATAGCGGATCGTTTTCCGTCGGCTGGCCAGCAGGGTAGCATCATTTCCGCTTTGCCGGTGATATTCATACAAGGCTTTCAGGTCAGTATCTGAAAGAATATCCACGTTGTGTACCAGAAAAGGCTCGTTTCCGCGGAAGAAGGGTTCTGCTTTCCGGATTCCGCCTCCCGTATCGAGCAGGCAGTCACGTTCGTCACTGATATGGATGGTCAGTCCGAAATTCTGGTTTGCCCGAAGAAAATCAAGGATCTGTTCACCGAAATGATGAATGTTGATCACCAGTTCGTTGAATCCTGCCGCTTTCAGTTTCAGGATTACGTGCTCCAGCATGGGGCGTCCGGCCACGGGCACCAGTGCCTTGGGCATATGGTCGGTGAGAGGTTTCAGGCGGGTTCCGAGACCCGCCGCAAAGATCATGGCTTTCATGAGTGAAGAATTTGTCAGGGTTCGAAAGTTTCTCGTATCTGTTGTTCCCGGTGAATCAGTTCCACCCGGATGCCGTATTTCCGGTACAGATGCTCGGCTGTATGCTGGGCAGAATAGACAGAACGGTGTTGGCCGCCCGTACATCCGAAGCAAACCTGGAGATGAGTAAACCCTCTTTCCAGATAGCGTTCCACATGAGCATCCACCAGCGCATCGGTATGTTCCAGAAAACGGAGAATCTCACCGTCCTCTTCCAGAAAACGGATCACGGGCTCGTCTCTTCCGGTCAATGGCTTGTAACGGTCATACCGGCCGGGATTATGTACGCCCCGGCAATCGAATACATATCCGCCTCCATTTTCCGAAGGATCTTCCGGAATGCCTTTGCGGTAGGAGAAACTCATCACCCGCACGGTCAGTTTCCGGCGGTTGCATGCCGCGGCGAATTGTTTTTGTCCGGCCATGGTTTTCAGTACCTCACAGAGGTAGGGATATTCCGGATAAGGTTCTTCCAGCAAGGCCTGAAGATTGGCAATGGCATAAGGAATGCTTTCCAGAAAATGAGGTTTCTGTTCGAAGTAACCTCTGAATCCGTAGGCTCCCAGTACCTGGAGGGTGCGGAAAAGTACAAACAGGCGGAGCTGGTTTTCAAAATCTGCGGCATCCATCGGGCAATAAGCTTGAAAAGCCTGGCGATACACTTCAGCCAGTTTCCGGCGAAGATTGTCGGGAAAGTTGGCCTTGGCCTGCCAGAGGAAGGAAGCAACGTCATAGAGCACCGGCCCGCGACGTCCGCCCTGAAAGTCGATGAAGCGGGGAGATTCCTGACTGATCATCACGTTCCGGCTCTGGAAATCGCGGTACATGAAAGCACGGGGAGAAGCCTGAGCGAGTGTGTCGGCCATCCGTTCGAAGTCATCTTCCAGCCGGTCTTCCTGAAACTCCGTCCCGGTGGCTTTCAGAAAGCAGTATTTAAAATAGTTCAAGTCCCAGAGTGCACTCCGCCGGTTGAATTCAGGTTGCGGATAACACTTCCCGAAGTCCATGCCTTCCGCTCCTTCAAACTGGAAGCGGGCGAGATCCTGCATCGTCCGTGTCAGAAGCTTTAAGGTCGGTTCGTCAAAATCTTGTCCCCGGCGGTTCTTGATCAGATCGAACAATTGCGTATTCCCCAGATCTTCCTGAAGATATGCGTTCTGGTCGTCGGATACGGCAAATACTCTCGGAACGGGCAGGCCTTTGTGGTGGAAATGGGAAGCCATGTAGAGGAATGTCCGGTTTTCTTCCACGGAAGTACCGATGACTCCGATCAGGGTTTGTTCTCCTTTCAGACGGAAATAGCGGCGGTTGGAGCCAGCCCCGGGAAGGGGTTCGATGGCTTCGGGAGCTTTTCCGGTGAAGGTCTTGTATAGAGTTTCCAGTATGTCGGTATTCATGAGTTCTTTTTTGTAAGATTTATTTAAAACATTTCAAAAGTACAATACTTTTTCCGAATTTGCTTACTTTTGCATGGAATTTTAAAATGGTATGACTATGTTTATGAATGTAAGGAAACTGATTCTGGCAGGAGCCGCTTCGTTGCTTGTTGTGGCTTGTGCGCAGGAGAAAAAAGAAGGTTATGTGATTGAAGGCGAAATAGCCGGTATTCAGACTGGTACCGTTTATCTGAAATGCTATCGGAACGGAGCCTTTGAAGAGGTGGATTCGGCCGCCATTGAGAATGGAAAGTTTACGTTCAAGGGTACCTCCGACGAACCGTTGGCATATGCTCTTACTACGGTGAAGGAGAACAAGCGTCCGCAGGTATTTTTTCTGAGCAATGAAAGTGTGCAGGTGAAACTGGACGAGATGCAGAAACAACTCCAGGTATCCGGATCTCCGGAACAGGATCTTTATGCACAATATGAGGGCCGGGTAAGTGAAGATGCGGCGTTGATGGACAGCCTGTTTGCCCGTCATTCCGATTCCCCCGTCAGTGCTTATTTGTTTGTACGCAATCTGCTTTCGCGTCTGGACTATGCTTCGGTGAAGGCTTACCGCGACCGGCTGGATGCTTCGCTGGAAGGAACGGAGTATGTGCGTCAGATTGATACCCAGCTTGCTTTGCTGTCCCGTCTTCAGGTAGGTGCTGAGGCTCCTGATTTTACGTTGCCCGATGCGGAAGGAAACGATGTCCGTTTGTCATCGTTCCGTGGAAAATATGTACTGATTGACTTCTGGGCATCCTGGTGTCCCGATTGCCGGAAGGAAAATCCGGTCATCGTGAAGGCATGGAATCAGTTCAAGGATAAGAATTTTACGATTCTCGGTGTGTCACTCGACCGCAAGAAGGAACCGTGGCTTCAGGCCATCGAAAAAGACGGACTGACCTGGACTCATGTCTGTGACTTCAAGGATTGGAACTCGGACGTGGCAAAGATGTATGCCGTAAAGTGGATTCCGAAGAGTTTCCTGCTTGATCCGGAAGGAAAGATTGTAGCCAGCGGGCTGGAAGGAGATGCGCTTCTGGATAAGTTGCAGGAAGTCCTGAAATAAAGAGGAAGGAACGGGCCGGACCGGCAGGAGATATCCTGAAAAAAGCCCGTGAACTTTTTAAAAAAGAATTCGGCGTGTTGATGAAAACGTTTCGGCGTTTGGATCAACACGCCGAAGCGTTTTTATTCTCTCATTTTCTCGGCCAGATACTGTCCCGTATACGAGGCGGCACATCGGGCGACTTCTTCCGGTGTACCGGCCACGACAAGATTACCGCCCTGATCTCCTCCTTCCGGTCCCAGATCGATGACATAGTCGGCACACTTGATGACGTCCATGTTGTGTTCGATTATCACGACGGTGTGTCCGCGGCTGATCAGCGCATCGAATGCCTCGAGCAGTTTCTTGATGTCGTGGAAATGAAGTCCGGTAGTCGGCTCATCGAACACGAAAATGGTTGGTTGTGCCTTTTCGATGCTCAGGAAATAAGCCAGTTTGACACGCTGGTTTTCACCTCCTGAAAGAGTGGATGACGACTGGCCCAGCTTGATGTATCCCAATCCCACTTCCTGCAGGGGCTCCAGGCGTTTCACGATCTTCTTCTGGTTGTGCTGGGTGAAGAACTCAACGGCCTGGTTGACCGTCATCTCAAGTATATCGTAAATGTTCTTTCCTTCGAATTTCACTTCCAGGGTATCGCTCTTGAAACGTTTGCCGTGACAGGACTCACATTCCAGTACCAGGTCGGCCATGAATTGCATCTCTACGGTCACCGTACCTTCTCCCTTACACTCTTCGCACCGTCCGCCTTCGGTATTGAATGAAAAATAGCCGGCGGTATAACCCATCTGTTTAGCCAGAGGCTGTTCCGCAAAGAGTTTCCGGATCTCGTCGTACGCCTTCACGTAAGTCACGGGATTGCTTCGGGAAGATTTTCCGATCGGGTTCTGATCAACAAATTCAATATCGTTCACCATCTTGATATCACCTTCCAGGGAGATGAATTCGCCCGGACGGTCACTGGCCTCACTATATTCGCGCTTGAGGGCCTTGTAGAAAATGTCACGTACCAGCGTACTTTTACCCGAACCGCTGACTCCCGTAACGACGGTCATGACGTTGAGCGGGAAACGGACATCAATTCCTTTCAGATTGTTTTCGCGGGCTCCCTTGATCTCGATGAAGTTGTTCCAGGAACGGTGTGTTGCCGGTAGCGGAATGGTTTCTTCACCCAGCAGGTAGCGGACGGTGTAACTGTTGCTTCCTTTCTTCAGGTCTTTCATGTCGCCCTGGTAGACAATTTTTCCACCCAGGCGTCCTGCTTTCGGACCGATGTCGATGATGTAGTCGGCCGCCCGGATGATTTCTTCATCGTGTTCCACGACGACAACCGTATTCCCGAGTTGTTGTAACTGGCGCAATACTTTGATCAGCTTGTCGGTATCCCGGCTATGCAGGCCGATGCTGGGTTCGTCGAGGATGTAGAGCGAACCGACCAGACTGCTTCCCAGAGAGGTGGCCAGATTGATGCGCTGGCTTTCTCCTCCCGAGAGCGAATTGCTCAGACGGTTGAGTGTCAGGTATCCCAGGCCAACGTCGGTCAGGAAGTTAAGCCGGTTGTTTATTTCATTCAGCAGACGCTTGGCGATGGCCTGATCGTGTTCGTCGAGTGTCAGGGTGCGGAAGAATTCCTTGAGACGGTAGACCGGCATTTCTACGAGCTCGGTAATGTTTCGTCCGCCCACCTTGATATAGTTGGCTTCTTTCTTCAGGCGTCCTCCGTGACAGGTCGGGCAGACGGTTTTTCCCCGGTAACGGGCGAGCATGACCCGGTACTGGATCTTGTACTGGTTTTCTTCAAGCATTTTGAAGAATGAGTCGATGCATACCTTTTCGCGCGGTCCGTGCCAGAGATAATCCTTCTGCTCCTGAGTCAGTTCATAGTAAGGAGTGAAGATCGGGAAGTCATGTGCCGGAGCTTCCCGCAGGAATTCGGAAAGCCATTCGCCCATTTTCTCTCCCCGCCAGCAGATAACGGCTCCGTCGTAGACACTCAGGGCGCGATTGGGGATGACGAGATGTTCATCGATGCCGATGATTTTTCCGAAGCCTTCGCAGGTGGGGCAGGCTCCGATCGGCGAATTGAATGAAAACATCTGGTCGCTGGGTTCCTCGAACTTGATTCCGTCCGCTTCAAACTTGGTGCTGAAACGATGAAGCTGAGTCTGTCCGTCGGGCAGGTAGAAACGCAGGAGACAGGCTCCGTCGCCTTCATACATGGCCGTTTCGGCGGAGTCGGTCAGACGGCTGACGGCATCCTTCGTGTCGTCACAACTCATGCGGTCCACCAGCAGGTAGATCTGGTCATCGGGCTGATAGGTATATTCTTCGATGCGGATCATTTCTCCGTTTACCTCCAGACGGGTGAACCCCTGCTTCATGTCCATGTCAATCTGTTCGGCTACGGTACGTCCTTCGCGCGGAAGAATCGGAGTGAGTACGGTGTAGCGGGTTCCTTTCGGATAGGAGAGCATGCAATGGACGATATCCTCCGGGCTGTCTTTCTTTACCAGTTGTCCGCTTACGGGCGAATAGGTTTTTCCGATACGGGCAAACAGCAGGCGCAGATACTCGTAGATTTCGGTGGAGGTTCCGACGGTGGAACGCGGGTTCCGGCTCACTACCTTCTGTTCGATGGCAATGGCGGGCGGAATGCCTTTGATAAAGTCACATTCGGGTTTGCTCATTCTTCCGAGGAACTGGCGGGCATACGAGGAAAGACTTTCCACATAGCGCCGTTGTCCTTCGGCATAGAGCGTGTCGAACGCCAGCGAGGATTTCCCCGAGCCCGACAATCCGGTGATAACCACCAGCTTGTTGCGCGGGATATCTACGTCAATGTTTTTCAGGTTGTTGACTTTAGCTCCTTTGATGGATATATAGTTACTTTCAGCCATGTTCGTTTTTCGTTTAGATGAGTGTACAAAGATAGCGATTTTTGGCTATCTTTGCGGCTCGAAGCAATCGAAATCGACAACAAATGCTAAATATGAAATTAAGAATCTTACTTGTAGTCTTGATGACATGGATGGGGGCCTTCTGCCTGTCGGCCCAGTCCCGATATCCCAAGCGTGAATTCCGCGGAGCGTGGATACAATGTGTGAACGGCCAGTTCCAGGGTATGCCGACCCAGAAAATGAAGCAGACACTGATCAGTCAGCTCGATAATCTGAAGGGTGCCGGAATCAATGCCATAATCTTTCAGGTGCGTGCCGAGGCCGATGCCTTGTACCGTTCCAGCTACGAGCCCTGGAGCCGTTTTCTGACGGGTGTTCAGGGAAAAGCCCCGCAACCCATGTGGGATCCTCTCCAGTTTATGGTGGAAGAATGTCACAAGCGCGGCATGGAGCTGCATGCCTGGATCAATCCTTACCGGGCACAGACCAAGGGAACGACGGCTCTTTCGCCCATGCATCCTTATAACCGCTATCCGGAACTCTTTGTCCGCTATGCCGGCCAGCTTTACTTTGATCCGGGATATCCTGAATCGCGGAAATACATTTGCAAGATTGTACGTGACATCGTGACGCGTTATGATATTGATGCCATTCATATGGATGATTATTTCTATCCTTATCCGAATCCGGGAGAGGAATTTCCGGATGATGTAAGTTTCGCGGCTTACGGAAGAGGATTTACAAACCGTGCCGACTGGCGCCGTGACAATGTGAACGTACTGATCAAGGAAATCCACGAAACGGTGCGCGCCTGCAAGCCGTGGGTGAAGTTTGGTGTATCGCCTTTCGGTATTTACCGCAACCAGAAGAATGATCCGAACGGAAGTGCAACCCGCGGACTCCAGAATTATGATGATTTGTATGCCGATGTCCTGTTGTGGGTGAACAACGGATGGGTGGACTATAACATTCCGCAGATCTATTGGGAAATCGGACATCCGGCGGCCGATTATGATACGCTTATCCGCTGGTGGGCGAAACATTCGGCAGCCCGTCCTCTCTTTATCGGGCAGGATGTGGTACGCACCGTGACGAAAGCCGACCTTCAGAATTCCCAGCAAAGCCAGATTCCGGCCAAGTATCGTTTGCAACGTTCGTTGCCTACGGTTCAGGGAAGTTGCCAGTGGTATGCGGCCGCCGTGGTGGAGAACCGCGGACATTACCGTGATCTGCTGGTGAGCGAATACCACAAGTATCCGGCGCTGATTCCGGTTTCACCCTTCATGGACGACAAGGCTCCGGGTAAAGTGAAGAAGCTGAAGCCTGTCTGGACGGAAGACGGCTACATCCTGTTCTGGACCGAGCCGAAAGCCAAGACGGAAATGGATAAGGCTGTTCAGTATGTCATATACCGTTTTAACAACAAGGAAAAGGTAGATTTGCATGATCCGTCTCATATTGTTGCCATTACGCGCGACAATTTCTACAAACTTCCTTACGAGAGCGGTGACGTGAAGTATCAGTATGTGGTGACGGCACTCGACCGCCTGCATAATGAGTCGAAAGCCGTAAAGAAGAAAGTCAAACTCTGATTCGCTTCACCATGGAGAATGATGATAGGAAATGGGAGATTCTCCAGAGCGAGTATCTCATCAAGCGCCCCTGGCTTACGGCACGACGTGACCGGGTGCGCCTGCCCAATGGGGTGATCAACGACGAGTATTATGTCCTTGAATACCCCGACTGGGTCAATGTGATTGCCATTACGAAAGAAGGAGATTTCTTGATGGAACGTCAGTACCGGCACGGTCTGCAATGGACGGGTTATGAACTTTGTGCCGGAGTGTGCGAGGCTGGTGAAGATCCGCTGGAATCTGCCCGCCGCGAGCTTTATGAAGAAACAGGTTATGCCGGAGGGGAATGGGTGAAGCACATGACGATTTCCGCAAACACGAGTACTATGACGAATCTTTGTCATTGCTTTGTGGCAACGGGAGTGGAGCGTGTATCCGGCCAGCATCTGGAAGAAACGGAGGATATTTCGGTTCATCTCCTTTCGGTGGACGAGGTACGCCGCCTGCTTACGGGCAATGAGATCCGCCAGGCGCTGATGGCTGCTCCTTTATGGAAATACTTTGCAGAGCATCATTTGCTGTAAAATAAGACAGGGGCGGAGCATAATGTTCCGTCCTGTGTTATTTGAATAAAATAGAAGGGGGTAGTGGAGCATACCGGACTCGAACCGGTCACCTCGACACTGCCAGTGTCGCGCTCTAGCCAGATGAGCTAATGCCCCTTGTCTGAATTTCTTCGCGAAGATAAGACATGAATCGATTCCCGGCAATGATTCCTGCTTTTTTCTTTTCTTGTGAAACAATATTTAACAAAACTAAGAGTTATGGATATACAGATTCGAAAAGCCCTTCCGGCTGATCTGGACGTATTGATGGATATCTTTGAGGTGGCACGCCGTTTCATGCAGGCCACCGGCAATCCGAACCAGTGGATCAACGGTTATCCCGGACGGGAACTGATGGAGCGTGAAGTGGAAGCCGGACATTGCTTTGTGTGCATCGATGACCGGCAGGAAATCATCGGTACCTTTTGCTTTATTTTGGGTGAAGATCCCACCTATGCTTACATTGAGGACGGCTCCTGGCCCGATCAGGAACCTTATGGAGTGATTCACCGGCTGGCTTCCCGGGGCACTTGTCCGGGAGTGGCTGAGGCTTGCGTCCGCTGGTGTGCCGGTCAGGGAGTCCATCTTCGGGCAGATACTCATGCCGATAACCGCGTCATGCAGCATATTCTGGAGAAGCAGGGCTTCGTAAGATGCGGAATTATCTATGTGGCCAACGGTACTCCGCGCATTGCTTATCAGCGCGGATAGGATCATTTTTCTAAATAAGTCTTAATTGGTAAATATTTTCCGGCGGAAATTTTTTCTAATTGCAATAATTTATTTCCTTTGCAAAAAGTTTCCATTAGAAATTAAATATTTATCAAGATAGATTATGAAATACGTCATTATTGGAGGGGTGGCCGGTGGAGCCACGGCGGCGGCACGCATCCGTCGCAATACGGAAAAGGCAGAAATCATTCTGTTTGAACGGGGTGAATACATTTCGTATGCCAATTGCGGATTACCTTATTATATAGGAGGTGTTATTGAGGAGCGGGAGCGTTTGTTTGTCCAGACTCCCGAAGCCTTCGGCAAGCGTTTCAACATCGATGTACGTACCCGTTCGGAAGTGACGGGTATTGATACCGCCGGAAAGCAGGTAACCGTCCGTACGTCCGAAGGCCGGGTGTACACGGAAAGCTATGACAAGCTGCTTCTTTCACCGGGTGCGTCTCCGGTGCGTCCTCCTCTGCCCGGAATTGAAAGCCGGGGAATTTTTACCTTGCGCAATGTGAACGATACCGACCGCATCAAGCAATACATGAACGAGCATGCGGTGAAGCGTGCCGTCATTGTGGGAGGAGGTTTTATCGGACTGGAGATGGCTGAGAATCTTCATCATGCCGGAGCTGAAGTATCCGTTGTGGAAATGGCAGATCAGGTGATGGGCCCCATCGACTATTCCATGGCTGCTCTGGTTCACGAGCACCTGCTTCAGAAAGGAGTGAAACTTTATCTGAAACAGGCCGTCGAGTCATTCGAGGAAACTTCACAAGGGCTGGCCGTGCATTTCAAGTCGGGCATCCGTCTGGAAGCCGATCTTGTGATCCTTTCCATCGGCGTACGTGCCGAAACCCGGCTGGCCGAGCAAGCCGGTCTGAAACTGGGGGAAATGAAGGGTATCTACGTGGACGAATATCTGATGACTTCCCAGTCTGATGTCTATGCCGTTGGCGATGCCATTGAATATCCGCATCCGATTACCGGTAAGCCCTGGCTGAACTTTCTGGCAGGTCCGGCCAACCGCCAGGCACGTATCGTGGCCGACAACATGGTGTTTGGAAACCGCATCAAGTACGAGGGATCCGTGGGTACTGCCATTGCCAAGGTATTCGATATGACCGTTGCTTCTACGGGACTTCCCGCCAAACGCCTGAAACAATTCCAGTTGCCTTATCTTTCGGCTACCATCCATTCCGGTTCTCATGCCGGTTATTATCCCGGTTCGCTTCAGATGGATATCAAGATCACTTTCTCGCCGGAGGACGGACGTCTCTACGGAGCGCAGATCGTGGGGTATGACGGAGTAGACAAACGGATTGATGAATACGCCCTTGTCGTAAAACGCGGAGGTACGGTCTATGACCTGACGGAGCTGGAGCATGCATATGCACCTCCATTCTCTTCGGCCAAAGATCCGGTAGCCGTATCGGGCTACGTAGCCGGCAATATCCTGAGCGGAAAGATGACTCCCCTTTACTGGCGTGAACTTCGTGATGCCGACCTGAGCGGAGTGACACTGGTGGACGTGCGTACCGCCGATGAATATGCACTTGGCCGTATCCCGGGAGCCGTGAATGTGCCCCTTGACGACCTTCGTGCTCGTCTTTCGGAAATCCCGGCTGACAAGCCCGTATGGCTGTATTGCGGAGTAGGTCTGCGCGGGTACCTTGCTTCGAACATCCTCAAGGAAAACGGTTACAAGGAAGTACGCAATCTGATCGGTGGTCTGAAAACCTACAAGGCGGCCATCGCTCCCTTGCCTTCCCCCGAAGATTATGCTCCTACCTGCGGAGGAGGCTGTTCTGCTCCGAAGGAAAATACAGAATGCCGGCCGGCCAGGGTGCTGAAACTGGATGCTTGCGGACTCCAGTGTCCGGGACCGGTTCTGAAACTCAAGCAACACATGGATAACCTGAAGCCCGGTGAGCGTCTGGAAGTTTCGGCTACGGATGCCGGATTCCCGCGCGACGCCGAAGCCTGGTGCCGGTCGACGGGCAACCGCTTCCTTTCGAAGACTTCCGGCAAGGGAGTATATCAGGTCGTAGTGGAAAAAGCAGCATGCGGATCAGTTCCGTCCGTTCCGTCGGAAGGCGATAAAGGAAAAACTTTTATTCTTTTTAGCGATGACCTTGATAAAACTTTAGCTACCTTTGTGCTGGCTAACGGCGCGGCGGCTACCGGACGGAAAGTGACGATCTTCTTCACTTTCTGGGGACTGAATGCCATTAAGAAAGAACGTAAGCCCCACGTACGGAAGGACTTCTGGGGACGGATGTTCGGATGGATGCTTCCGGCCGATTCACGGAAACTCGGACTTTCAAAAATGAATATGGGAGGAATCGGTGCCCGGATGATGCGTTTCCTGATGAAAGAAAAGGGGATTGACTCGCTGGAAACGCTCCGTCAACAGGCCATTGACAACGGAGTGGAATTCATTGCCTGCCAGATGTCGATGGACGTAATGGGAATCAAACGTGAAGAATTGCTTGATTCCGTGAGTGTCGGTGGGGTAGCCACCTACATGGAGCGCGCCGAACAGGCCAATGTCAACTTGTTTATTTGATTGTATGGAGAAAATTACTTGTATATGTGTGATGAGAGAGCTTTTCCAGGCTCTCTCTTTACTGGAATCCCGTTTGTTGGAAAGCCACGGCATTTCGTTGAACGAGGCGGTGGTCCTGTGTAGTGTCGGCACGGAAACCGTGACGGCAAGCACCATTGTGAGCCGCACCGGAATGACTCCTTCGCATGCTTCGAAGGTGATCCGCATGGCCGAAGAAAAGGGCATGCTTGAACGTACACCGGGGACAAAGGACAAGCGCCAGATGTATTTTGTTCTTACCGGCAAGGCAAAGACCTGTCTGGCCGGTATTCGTGAGCAGGGAGTGGAAATTCCGGAGATGCTTGCTCCCCTGTTTCGGGAACATCAGGTTTGAGAAAGGAGACAAAGGATATGGCTAAACATAAATTCCAGTTGGAAGTGCCCGGCGGAGCAGACCGGGTATTGCTTCATACCTGTTGCGCACCCTGTTCGTCGGCCATCATCGAATGTCTGATGCAACACGGAGTTCGCCCTACCATCTATTATTGCAATCCCAACATTTATCCGCGGGAAGAATACCTCATCCGCAAGGACGAGTGTACCCGTTATGCCCTTTCCCTGGGGCTGGAGATTGTGGATGCCGATTACAACCATGAAGCCTGGCTGGAAGCCATGCGGGGGCTGGAGCAGGAACCCGAACGCGGAGGCCGGTGTCTGAAATGTTTCCGCCTGCGTCTGCTCGATACGGCCCGTTATGCCCATGAACACGGCTTCTCGCTCATTACTACCACACTGGCTTCTTCGCGCTGGAAAAGCCTTGACCAGATCAATGAAGCCGGTCGATATGCCGTGTCCGTCTATCCCGATGTCATCTGGTGGGACCAGAACTGGCGGAAGGGCGGACTGAGCGAGCGTCGCCTGGCCATTATCCGCGAATACGGCTTCTACAACCAGCAATATTGCGGATGTGAGTTCAGCATGCGGGCTTCTCAGGCTCGATAGGAACCGTATTCTCCTTGTAGGCGGCAAATCCTTTTACTTTGACCCGCTCTTTTTTCTCTTCTTCGCTTCCGGTGGCCGAGCCCAGCTGGTTCAGGTTATCCTTGATGGCATTGTGCGTATCGAAGAAATAGTCGAGCAACATCTTCATGTGCTCCTCCAGTTCTCCTTCGTTGGGCGAGAAGAAAGTATGGCAACGCGAGTGCAGACCGATGGTCTTTTCGTCTTCGTCCACCATGTAGACGGTTGTAACGAGTGAGTTGACATTCACCGCATTGATCACTTCCTTCAGGACGGGGAGCGCCTCATTGTCCACATTGATGGAGCCCCACCACGGGTTCCAGATCATGATGAAGCGGTTTTCTTCCTCGGCGGCGATGTAGAAGTCATCTCCCTGGTATTTGAAGGTCACGTGTCCTTCCTCATTGATTTCGGGCTGGCATCCTATTTTTTTCAGGACACTGATCACCAGTTTCTGGGTGGAAATATTGTCCAGCTCGTCGCGTGTCATCCGTTCGATGTGATCCAGCCGTTTGCGGCGTTCGTGCATGAGTCGCATGAGAAACAGGACTATGGGCCACAGGGCCAGAGCTATGACGGCAATCAGAATGGTAACGTCGGTAATGTTGTTCATGGCAGATTTGATTTTGGTTCTGCTTATAAAGTTAGGAAAATAAACGATAGATGTAACATCTCTCATTAGTTATTAGACTTTTTTAAAGGTCGCAGGAGCAGTAAAACGACATTCTTTTTGTTTTATATACGAAACAATAAAAAACTGGACTTATGAGAGGTATGATTGTAATAATGCTGATGGCTTTGTCCGTAGTGGCAGGGCAGGCACAGGAAACCCGGGAACTGACCCGGCAGGAAAAGAAAGAAATGCAGGCACGTCTGGACAGCTTGCTCCATGTGGAGGCAGAAGAGGCGGTCAATGCCCGTGCCTTTACGCTGGAAGCCGACAAGGTGATGTTCAAGTATGGCGAAACGGCCTACGTTACGTCGACCACGAACTTTGTTTCCGTGAAAGGCGACGATGCGGTGGTGCAGGTAGCTTTCAATGTGCCGGTAAGCGGTCCTAACGGACTGGGCGGAGTCACCGTCGACGGTTCTGTATCCAGCTATGAAGTGGAGAAAGACAAGCGCGGCAACCTGCTTCTGACGATGAACGTGATGGGTACCGGTATTTCGGCCCGTGTGGATATCACGCTTTATAAGGGAAGCAACGAGGCATCGGTGACCATAACACCCAACTTCAACTCAAACCGGATGACGCTGAGCGGACAGATTGTACCGATAGAGAAAAGTAAAGTATTTAAAGGACGTTCCATCTGACGGAGGTCACCTGAGTGACAATTTCCGTACCGGGTACGAACCTGTTAATGATAAGGAGAAAGAAGTATGAAAAAAATGTTATTCCTGGCTTGCATGGCGCTTACTCTGGCTGCCTGCGAGAAAGATCCGGACATGAACCAGCTGGATGCAGATCTGGTGGTCTATACGGATCATGACAATAATGCCGCTTTCGACGGCTATAAGACCTATTTCCTTCCGGACAGTATTCTGGAGGCGGGAGGATACAAAGCATCCTACTGGAAGGATGAGAACGCGAAAGCCCTCGTCGATGCGGTGGCCCAGCAGATGGATAGCCGCGGCTATACCCGTCTGACAGATCCGGAGAAGAAAGATCAGGCCGATGTGGGCGTGCAGCTCTCATACGTGGCACAGACGAATCATGTGGTTTCCTATCCCAGTTATGGCGGATGGTGGGACTATGGTTTCTGGGGTCCCTGGTGGGGAGGCTGGTATTATCCGTATCCCGTGAGCTATTCTTACGACACTCAGACCATGCTGATTGAAATGGTTGATCTGACGAAAAAGGACACTTCGGAAGTGAAGAAGCAGGACATTCCCGTGGTATGGTATGTCAGCATGTCCGGATTCATGTATGGCAACGGACGCGTCAACCAGCAGTTGTTGCTGGACGGTGTGAACCAGGCCTTTGAGCAGTCACCCTATATACAATCGAACAAATAAAGGAGGAAAACAACATGAAAACGATCTATACATATTTAAAGAGAGTAGTGCTGGCAGGCTGTATGCTTGCCGGAACTGCTGCTCCAACCTTCGCACAATGGGATTCCAGCAAAGCCCATCTGATAGTAGACTGGCAGATGAATGCTCCGTTCTCGACCGGTTATGCCGACAAGATCAGCGGATGGGGTATGAACTTTGAAGGTCTGTACGACGTGACTCCGCGCTGGTCAGTAGGTGCCTTTGTGATGTACCACACCAACCACCGTTATATCGGCCGTCAGACCCTGCAATTGTCACCGACGGAATCGCTGACCACCGATCAGCAACGTTCGGCTTTCCAGCTTCCTTTCGGTGTGTCAACGGCCTACACCCTGTGTCAGGGCAATTATGTCCGTCCGTATATCGGTGCGAAAGCCGGAGCTGTGTTTGCCCGTAACACCACTTACTTTTCTTCCACAGGCGTGTATGACGAAGCGTGGGGATTCTACGTGTCACCCGAAATCGGCCTGCGGATCTATCCGGTTCCCGGCAAACGCTTCGGGTTCCATGTGGCCGGCTATTACAGCTATGGTACCCAGCACACGAAAACCCTGACCTGCGATATCGAAGGACAAAGCAATGCGGGTTTCCGTGTGGGTGTGATCTTCTGATCACTATGATCTGAATATTTCTGTTAATTGAATATATTTTTCTCGTTTTTCAACAGAGGGGTGGGGGTTGTGAAATTCTCACCCTTCGCCTTTTTGGAGCGTGACGGTGATCCATACTCCTTCTCCACGATCCTTTGCTTCCACGATTTTCCGTTTCAGACGGTGGAGCCAGAGCCTGGAGTCGAATACCATTCCCCGTTTCAGATTCCGTCCTACGAGGATACATCCTTCGGTGTCGTTGACGGTATTTCCGGCATGAATGCGGATACCTTCAAAATAAGGAACATGCAGAAGCAGGGGGAGCCATTGTTTCAGGCGGGGTGACCAGGTGATTACTACCGGATAACGCCCTTCAGGAATAGCCGTGTGTCCCTTTACTTTATTTTCCGGCCGTCCCCGGCCAATGTCCCGCCAGGTTGGTTCCAGCGTGTCGCAAAAAAATTCATTGTCTATATCCAGATGTCCGATCGTATAATCTTTCCGTCGGGCAATACGAGTCAAAGTCAGTTCCATTTTCGTATAAAATTAATCAGTTGTCTTTACGGTATTTGAGTTTGGAGTAATTGTCATTTGTCACAATTGTCACGTAACGCCGGTGTACCCACTGGCGGAGCATTCCTTTTGTTCCTTCTGCGTCCATGCCTTCCGCCTGGCGTACGCGTATGGCATCAGCCAGTGAGAACTCGTCGGGGAGCAATTTCAGCAAATTACATCTTCCTGGCGTACGATTCACGGTTCTTCCGTCCTGTGCTTCCTCGATAGCGGCTCCGAAAAACTCCATTTTGCACCACATGTCGTATTGGAGACTCCAGCGCACAAAGTCCTCAATGGATTTTTCCCAGCGGTAGCCCGAAGCTACAAAGAGCACACAGGCCTTGAGCCAGGCAATGACGTTGGCACGGAATGACAGGTTTTCGTACACCCGGCTTTGGGAAAGACGGGCAAATTCGGCATTCTCTTCACGGAGCTTTGTGGCCAGGCGGAATGCTTGCGGACAATCTATCAGGCCGCGTGCTTTCGTAAGGTTTTCGATGAAGGGACGGAGTTGTTCATCGAACGAAGCGTCGTAGGTGCCATACACCGGCATGTCCGCTCCGATTTCACGCTCGGGAATGGTGCAGAAGTTGATGCGTGACACGGGGCCGTCGGTCAGTACCTTTGAGAAATAGCGTTTCCCCTTCTGGATTGTGGTAGCCGCGTTCCAGTTGAAGCGGACCGTTACTTTTTCGGTTACACTCTGCGTTCCTACACGCGTCTGTCCGTAGCGGTTGCCCGGATCAAAAGCCAGACACATGATCTGGAACTGTTGTCCTCCACGTCCGTTTCCCCGGAGTGCGTCGAATTGGTCGATTTCGTTCAGTTTGGTATATAGGAAATGCCCGTCAGCCTCGGCGGTACGCATTACGAAGGCCGGATTCGTCATATCTGCGTCGATTTCCTGAATCACCAGTCCTTCGGGACGCTGGCGCCTGTCTTTGTTGGCTCCCCTTGAGTTCACTTCCTTCTTCCATTCCCGTTCACGGCGCAGGTTTTCCTCGTCGCGCAGGCGGATATCGGCCATGATACGGTTGATGGGTTCCGAGATACAATCTTTTCCAGCACCCGTTCCAGCCATGAGCACGTTCATCAGCGTAGCCTCGTGCTCCACATTGTCGATGTAGCGGAACTTCACTTTCCAAAGGTGGGCAGCCAGTGAGGGGAAAACGGCATGCGCTACGGCCGGTCGGTAGATTTCGGGTGTCCGGCTCACCAGCAGACGGATGAGCGGCGGAAGTTTGCGGGGCATGGATGGCGGAAGTGGTACGTCTGAGCCAGCCTCCGTTTCAGCCTGTGCTCTTTCCTGTTTTTCCTGCTGGATCACGTCCTTCATCAGGCGCGGCATGGAGCAGAATTTCGAAGCACAGGCCGAATGAATAAGTGACCGCATTTCTTCTTCTTCCAGCCCGTATCGCGGCATGATGCGCAGAAGGAGCGATTCGTTGTTGTCGGTGATATAGCGCAGGTGAGAAGCCAGGCGATGAAGGCGGTCGTTGCGTTCTCCCGCCACCGGTTCTCCACCCGTCAGGCTAAACCAGCGGGCAATGAGGTCGGCATAAGGAATGCCTTTGAAGGCGAGCTCATCCGATGCGACGGAGGCATCTTTCTCGGAAGTACCTGCCGGATTACGGACGGAAGATATGCTTCCGGTGTCCGCTCCTTCGTGGGGTTTCGCTTTCTGCGCTTCCCGTTCACGAAACAGTTCCGCCTCGTTCAGATAAAGAATGTAGTCGGCAGGTACGGCAAACGAGCTTCGTGCATAGTCCTTCACGCACTGGTCGTAACTTCCGTCGTTCAGCTGGTGCGACATCCAGCGCTGGGCTTCCTCCAGCCCCATTTCCGGGGGGATAATAAAGAAGAGGCGGAGCCCTTCGGTGGAAGGGGTGACGTGAGCCAGCACGATGCCCAGTTCTTCTGTCCGTCCGGCCACATGTTCGTGGAAATATTCGCGTGGAGCAGGGATATGGTCAATGTCGTACATCGACAGGCCGCTGGGTACGGCATCTGAATTCAGGCGGCGTCCGCCGGGAAAGGTGGCATGAGGCGTAAAGATGGGAAGCTGCTTTTTGCGTTCGCTCTTCAAGGTCTCGAAATCCTCCGGAGTCATTTCGCCGCGTCGCACTGCTTCGAGGGCATCGGCTATTTCGGCACATATTCTGCCCACCAGCGGCGAGTGAATTGCCTGGTGGAAGAGCTCGGGGGTGCAAGTGCGCACCACCCGGCTTCTGACATTATTGCTTATTCCAAACATATGGTGATTTGAGTTTTTATGAGTTAATAAAATCGTGTAGTTTACCATCCGAAGGTGTCGTTGAACGTGTCGAGCGCACTGTCCACAAAGTCACTCGCCTGACGGCTTTCGTCGGTTATGGCATCGGAGGGAATGATACCGGTCTCGTCGAGTCCGATATTGAGTGTGAGACGTACCCGTTCGTTTCCTACCGAGGCTCTTCCGTGACGCAACTTGATGTACTTCGTGCCCGGCGTGGGTGCCTGACGGGCATGTTCGTTGAAGTTTCCTTCCGTAGGGCTAACCAGTCCGATGGTACCCTGAATGCGGCCGTGTCCGGCCAGAAGACGCCGGTAAGCGGTGTCTGAAATCTGCAAATTAATTGTCATATAATTTTTGGTTTATAAATAAAAAAATTCCGTAACCACCTGTTTGTCGGTGATTACGGAAGCAAAGTTAAGGGATGGCTTCATAGAAAATCTGCTACGTAGTTGGTACGGCGTAGCGGGTGCGGGGAGAGGAAGAAAACCTGAAGATTAACTTTATTCTTTAATTTCCAGCGCATTAAAAAAATTGCACATTTCACTATAAGAAGCATCGGAACTTTCTGTTCTTTCCAGTTCTATAAGTGATTTTCTTGCATTCCTGATGGCTTTTTTCAAGTCTCCTCCGCAATCAAGCATCTTCTTGTGCAGATTTCCCACGCTTCGGAAATAACGTTCGTGCTTTTCATAATCAGACACGAACTTGTGAAGGAAATTTTCCACTTCCTTGTACGATGCAAAATGGCGCGTTACGTATTCAAAATAATATATGAACCACAATTCCAGACAACGTCTGGTTTCAATAAAGCTTACACGGCAATCTATTCCCTTCTTTTTCTTCACGATATGCTTGCCATGGTATTTACTTTTCAGTTTGTCATATTTCTGAACACTCGCACCTTTTTCCTTACTATCCATGTCAATCAGACAATACACCTCATCATACCCCTCTTCGACGGCATTCTGCACGGCTTTCTCCAACTCGTCCAGGCTGGAGGCCTTAATGCCCAGTTGTTTCGGAACAATCTGAAAGTTGCTTCCGGCAAACGCGCGTAACGACTCTACGTAATATTTCTCGGTAATTCCCTCACCGATTACGGCAATGGCCTTATGTCCTCCCGTATTCATATTCAATCCTCCCAGATTAAAGTGGAACCCAGACGAGGCTTCCCTCCCAGCTTACCGATGCGGTAGGCATTCTCGAGCGACACATTTTTATGTAATCCCATCGATGAAGCCCTGTTGATTTGCGTACAGGCACACTCGTGATCTTTTTCCGTTATCCACACCATGTCACGACGTATCATCCAGTCTTCCGACATCAAGGACTGATTATGAGTGGAACAAATCAGCTGGGTACGGCTTTCCGTTTCAAGGAACATCTTCAGATAATGAACCAGCAGGTCATAGTGCAGACAATCTTCTATTTCATCCTTCAGGCAGATGCTCTCACGTTCTTTCAGGTCGAAAAGCATGCGTGCCAGGCGGAAATACATCAGCGTACCGCTCGATTCCATGGAGGAAGCGATGGTAAATGCTTTTTCTCCTGCGGAATGCGTGAATAAGATTTCTTTGCGGGTACGCAGTTTACTGATCAGACTTTCATCAATCCCCTTTGCTCTCATTTCTGCCAGCACGCTCTCAGGCATTTCCATTTGAAGCAATTCAAAATCTATGATGTTGATGTCGGCCTTGTTCAGCATTCCGATAATCACATTCTTCAATGCTGGATTGTCATGAGCTTCACGAGCTATTTCATAAATATCATCATGCTCGCTCTCTTCATGCACATTCTGTTTGATCCACTGGTAAAGTTCGTTAAGCAAAGGAATATCTACCGAAATCTTGTTCAGCGTGGAAAGCACTGTATGATTGGGCAATGTATTGCTCTTTAACTGATTACGTTCATTTATCTTTACGTTGACCGTACTTCCAAAGCTTATTTCTCCTTTTTCATTCCGTTCATAAAGTTTGGAAAGCACTCCTCCCGGTGTGGTGTACATCATCAATTCACCGAGTATTTTTTCACGATTGTACTCTACGCTATATTCATACTTTCTCCCTAAAGCCCAGAATACAATATGAAAACGGGTAGGCTCGCCCTTACGCAAGGCAAACGGGCTATAGAAAGGTATTTCGGCATGCTCTTCCGTCTGAGGTTTGAAGAGCAAACTCCACAGAGCCTGTATGGCAAAAAGCATATTGCTTTTTCCGGAAGCATTGGCACCGTATAGAAGCGCAAGCCGGAGCAGACGCAAGCCGGGTTTCACTTCCACACTTACATCTTCCAGATTGCTTTTATCCGAAGTGGCTATAAACGAAAGAGTCTGCTTGTCGCTTATTGACAGATAATTTTCAACGGAGAATTCCTGAATCATAATTTGAAGGGTTATTTTTGTATATTTCTTACAAAAATAAGAAAGAAAATCTCAAATCACAAAATTCTACTTAAGCAAAATTATTTTTCAATAAAACAATGCTTATTATGATATTCTAAGTAAGGTTTATGAGCTTCTTCAATACGACGAAGGCACAAATCTTCAGTCAGGCCTAAAATTTTTAGGCTAAGAGAAGAAAGCCGTTGAGAATAAAGCACCTTCCCTTCGGGAGTAAAAGTCAGATAACCACGATCAAATAACTTATCGTAATTAGGAAGCAAAAGCAAGCCATTGTAAACGTCAAGTCTTTCTGCATTAGTAGAATACTTCCAAGGCTTTATGTGAGAAGCTACCAACAAATCTATTTCTGTACAATTGGTTATAGAACATCCTTTCCAATAAGATATTAAATCCGATCGGAATTTCCCTTGCCCAACCCGAGCCTGAATGATCATTTCTTTTTCCGTAGAATTAAGAGTCAGATCATTTTGAATCTGGTACAAAATATTTTCTTCATTATTCCTTGATGCAAGAAAGAGATGAAACTTATTTAAAGCAGACTTAAAATCGGAAATGCTTTTTGGAGTTTTATATTTGTTTCTTTCCAAACAAGATTTCTTTTCTTGTTCTAATATTTTTATAATATCTTTTTCTTCAATCTTTTCATCTATCGGATATGACTCTGACAAAAATTTCAGCCATGAAATATAATTCTGAACCGTATTATCTTTCAAATGTTCAACAGATCTCATATAATAAATAAAATCCTCCGACAGGCTCTCAAATCTTTTTACAAATTGATCTTTCATAGTCTTCCTAAAGTTTTATACATTCTCCATCACCTCCTTCACCCGTTCCATAAACTTTGTTGTGCGGCGCTGATCCATTCCTTTGTTACAGGCAGTGCGGAGTGTTGCCGGCTTCATGTCCCACAATCCGCCGAACACTTGCCAAAGGTTCGGAATGTCCAGCCGCTGGGCCAGCAACGAGGCCAGTACGCCTTTCTCGGCGATCGACAGATCGACGGGTTGCCAGTCCGTGTCGAGTATACCTGCTTTCACCAGTCGTTCCATGAGTGAGCGGGCTTCCGGCGTGTCGAGTGAGGCTGCTTTTTCTGTTCCGGCAGATGAGGCCGATTTACGTGCCTCATCACGTGGATGTGCAGACACCTCCTCGTGTCCGGCTTCCTGTATCAGTGTCTGGAAGGTAGTGTCATGGAACGTGCATCCCTGGAAGGAAAGTCCGTAAATATGGTTTACCGTGGTTGTATGCCGGGAGGAAGCCTCCTCGTGCTGGTCGTTTTGATTGTTCATGGCCGGATAGTTGTTTTTAAAAGATCAGGATCTGAAATGGTTAATGTAAGAGTTGGTGTGCCGGTTCCTCGCTTTTCTTCGCGATGTCGAAGCGTGTTCCCTCGAAATGACTTCTTGAGATGTTCATGCCTCCCTTCTGCACGACCACCTGTTCCGTCATGCGGGGTTCTGACGCTGCGCGGCGCAGCGTGTCGAGACGGTTCCGCAATTTGTCTACCGATTGCTGGAAACGGTGTCCGTGGCTGTCGTTGTAGCGGCTGAGTACCTGGATCACCTGTTCGTAGCAGGCCGCCGAGTGCATACCGCATACGGTTTCCACCAGTTCGTCCACTTCCAGTGTATGTGTTTCCTTCTGTGTTCCTGCGGGAGCATCGTGTGTGGCATAGTCCTGCACGTCCACATAGCGTCCTTCCTGTTCTTCTTCCTTTTCCGAAGCCCGGATGCGTGCATAGAGCGACTTGTAGAGCGGATTGCCGTCCAGATCACGGGCGATGCCGATGCAGAGCTTGCGGTAGGGATTGGAGCTGATTTGTCCGGAGGCTGCGGCGAGCATGAAAAGAAGGGTCGTAAAGACGGTGCAGACGGTCTGTCGGGCTGGTTCCTGTCCGCGGACAGTGTGTGAACCGTCTGCGTATGCAAACGTGTCATAGCGGGCCAGCAAATAGCTTTTTTCCTGCCGGAAGGCGATCTCGGGGCGTGGCAGGCGGACGATGCGCTGCATTACTCCGAGTGCTTCGCACCATACTTCTTCGGGGGAGAGGCCGCTTTCCGTTTCGGCTTCCTGAAGGGCCTGGTAGACCACGCAGAACAGCTGGTCGCACAGGCATACGTTCAGCACGTTCCGGCGTATTTCCCAGTCCATTTTCTGATAGGTACATTCATTCATCATACACCAGTTTGATTCCTTTTAAAAATTCCAGTATCAGGGTGAATTTGCCGTCAAACAGGTCTTTTTCCTCCAGATTGTCGAATACCGTGTCGGCCAGCTCTTCTTTCACCAGGCTGGATGTTCCGACCTGTACTCTCCGTTTGCCTCTGGGCTTGATCAGGATGGGGCGTCCGCTGGCGGCACAGGCGGCGATGGCTTTGAGGATGAATTCCATGTCACGGCTGATAACCACATTCTCCTTGTTCTGGCCCCGGAGGTTCAGCACAGGCTCTGTATTCGTCTGCCGTGCCAGATGTTCGATGTCGCTCACCAGGTCGCTGATTTGCGGCATGTTGGGATAGGGGAAGTGAAACTCCACCCCTTCAATACCCTGCGGGTACTTGTCAACGGTGTTCCAGAACTTTGCCGTCGCATATTTGGCTTTGATGCTTACGCGATGACGGTAGGGCTGGAGATAATTGTTCAGAGCCGATTCAAGAATCATCGCTACGTCCTGTGTCTTGAGAAATGATCTCGCCTTGTTCTGTATGCAGACGGTCTGCATCCCTCCTTCGCGGTTGTCGATGATAACCAGGCATGAGGGCTGGTCTTTCTGGCTGAATACCTTGAAATGAATTTCCCGTTTGTCGTTTTTTTCGTTGGCTATGCGCAATACGACCACTCCGTCCTGATTGGCCAGCATCATGCATCCGTAGTCCTTGTCCGGGGTATGGAGGGAAAAATACCGGGACTTTGAGTTGAAAAACTTTCCGAGAATCCGGTGGCGTTCCGCATGTAGCTGGTTCAGTTTTTTGTCGCTGTGTTCCGGAAACAGCTCTCCCTGCCGGGTAGTGACGGGAGAGAATAGATAAGTGTAGAGGGTGAATGTCGCCATATGATGCCTGTACTTTTTTATCTTGTTTATTTATGCAACTTTGCTGCCAGGTTGGACAGGATCACAAAGTTAAATAAAATTTTTGAAAAAATATTATCCAGCCGGCATAATTAAAAAAACTGTGACAATTGTGACAATTACAAAAGGGGTATGTGACAACTCTATAATTTTATATTATATATATAAATATATATAATATAATTGTGTAACGGTCGTTTTTCGGTTAATTGTCATTTGTCACAATTGTCACGTCACGCTTCCGCTGTCTCCTATGCCGTATATCGCTCTCTTGCAGGTATGTCATTCCGTACCGTTTCCGTTCCGGCAGATCATTCCGGGAAGGGAAAACGGATTTCTCCGCGGGCAGAATCAGAAGATGGCAGGCTGAAAAACGGATTCTTTTATTTTCTTCTTTTTGTTAACAGATTTTTACATAAACCGGAGGGGTGATTTTTGGCTGTACCTGTGATGCGGGTTATCTTTGTAAGTGTTCCGGAGCATGAGAGAGTTATTGAAAAATGTCTGATTTTTTAAACTGAAAAGAGCTATGTCAACAATGGGTGTTTTGAAATATCGGCTTGTGATGAGGGTAAATCCCATCGATAAGGGTGCGCCGAAGAAATGGTATGCAAGGGCGGTACAGGATCGTACCATGGATTTTGAGGATTTTGTGACCCACATGGCGGAGCATAATTCTCCGTATTCGCGAGGGGTGATTCATGGGGTACTGATTGATATGCTTGCCTGTCTGCAGGAGCTGGTGCTCGACGGAAAATCGGTTCGTCTGGGTGATCTGGGTTTGTTTTCACTGGGTATTTCGGGAAGGGGAGCAGATACGAAGGAGGACTGGAGTGTTGCGTTGCTGAACGATGTTCATCTGAACGTGAGAAACACCAAGTCATGGAGTAATGCCGAGCTGCGCAAGAGGTGCCGTCTTTCGGAACTGAAAACGTATGAGGATGGAAGCGAGGTGGAAGAGGATCCCGATGAGGGTGGAATGGGGATCTGACAGGCTTCCCGGTGTGTGAGGAAAATGTAAGTGTTTGTTGAATCTTTTTAATGAAAATGAATGATGGGAAATGACAAGAAGCAGAATGTCTGGAAGATTGTGATTCAGACGCTGGTTACAATTCTGACCGCTATCGGTACGACGTTGGGAATCACCAGTTGTATAGGTGTTTGAAGATAATTATCCCCGGCTGGAAAGTGCTTGGTCCGGCCGGGGATTTTTTTGCGTCAGTCGTAAAGTCATGTCAGTCGTGACGTGACAATTGTGACAAATGACAATTAGTTGAAAATGTTTTTCGGTTCTTACCGTGCCTGTATGCGGGTGATTTCTCCGATGTACAGGGTATATTCTTTCGACGGATCAATGGACTGGTTAAGTGATTTCAGTTCTTCGGCCGACATTTTCTGGGTAGTAGATTTCCGGCATTCGATAACCACGGCAGGCTCGGTGCCCCGGGCGGTATAGAACGAAATGCGGTAGGTGTCGTTGTGTTCCATCAGGGTGCTGGCTGCATAACGGCTCTGGTCGATGAGCAGGTAGGAAACGTTCTTGTTGAACATCTGTCCGAATCCTCCCCAGTTTTCGGCTTTGATGTCGATAACTTCATCGTTGGCCGTAAGGGTGATGCGTCCGTCTTTGGTCATTTCGTTCAGGTTGGCCGGAAGCTGGGCGAAGCTGATGTCCTGAAGCTTGCCTGAAGGAGTTGCCAAAGACGGAGTTGCCGGTACGACAGGGGTTGCAGGTATGGCGGGAGCGGCAAGTGCTGCCTGTCCCAGTGCGTTGGTGGCCGCGAGGAAAAGCTCGTCTTTCAGGTCGATGGTTTCGCGTCTGAATTTGCCGCAGATGGGAGCCAGCTTGGTCTGTTTCTTGTTCAGTGCCATTTTGTCGTTGATCCACTCTTCGGCGGTGTATTTTTCGCCTCCGTCGCGGGCTTCGTCATACCAGTAGCGGATGCGGCTCATGGTCAGCAGACATTGTCCGTCGCCGGCTTTTGCCGTGAGCTGGTAGTAGACCCGGGTGCGGTCGAGCGAAAGGGCCGTAGAGGAGAATACCATCCATTCTTCGGCCGATGCGGCGATGTCTCCGTCTTCCTTGTTGGTGTAGACTACGCGGCTCTGCATGCCGTCTTCGGGCTGGAAGCGTTCGTTGGCCCAGTCGAGCATACGCTGGTAAATTTCATCTTTTGAGAGTCCGGGAGCGTTGATTTCCCGGGTGAAGGTAATTTTTCCGTCTTCATAGGTAAGTGCGCCTGCCAGGTATTTGGGATCGGAGTTGTTTTTCTCCTTGTTGTCTTTCGCGATGGCGAACAGAGGAAGGCAGGCCAGAAGGATCAGTAAGATTTTTTTCATGGTTTTCTCTATTTAACTTTGCACAAAGATAGAAAATAAAAAAGAGAAGCAGTTTTCTGCTTCTCCTTTTTTGTTATTTTAAGACAATGTCTTTATTTTACGGGGATCTTGTCGATACGTGCCTGATGACGTCCTCCTTCGAAAGCGGTGTTGAAGAATTCGGTCATGATCTGGTCGGCGGTTGCTGTATCGATAAATCTTCCGGGCATTACGAGCACATTGGAGTCATTGTGCTGGCGGGCAAGCCGGGCGATTTCGGGGATCCAGCAGAGTGCGGCGCGTATTCCCTGGTGTTTGTTGAGGGTCATGCTGATTCCTTCTCCACTTCCGCAGATGGCGATGCCCGGATAGCATTCGCCTGCTTCTACGGCTTCGGCCAGCGGGTGAGCGAAGTCGGGATAGTCGCAGCTGGCGGTTGAGTAGGTACCGAAATCTTTATATTCCCATCCTTTTTGTTCCAGCCATTGTTTCACGAATTCTTTCAGTTCGAATCCGGCATGGTCGGAAGCCAATCCTATTGTTTTCATCAGAACATTGCTTTTACTTGGTTATACACATTTTCGGCGTTGAAGCCTAATTTTTCATCCAGTACCTTGTAGGGAGCTGAGAAGCCGAAAGAGTCGAGTCCCCATACTTTTCCGTTGGCTCCTACCAGTCCTTCCAGGTTGACGGGAAGTCCGGCGGTAAGGCCGAATACTTTGGCTCCGGCGGGGATGATGCTTTCCTGATATTCTTTGCTCTGGCTCCGGAAGAGTCCTTCGGAAGGTACGGATACGATACGTGTCTTGATACCGTCCTTGTGGAGGAGTTCGGCTCCGGCTACGAGGGTAGACACTTCTGATCCGGATGCTACGAGGATCACGTCGGGAGTACCTTCAGAGTCGCTTACGATGTAAGCTCCCCTGGCTGCTTCGGCGTAGTTGGTTCCTGCGGGCAGGCTGTTGACGTTCTGGCGTGAGAAGATCAGGCCGGTAGGGGTGTCGGTATTTTCCATGGCGAGCTTCCAGCATACGGTAGTTTCGTCCACATCGGCGGGACGGAGTACGAGCATGGAGTTCTTGCCGTCGTGGTTCTTGATTTTTTCCATCAGGCGGATCTGTGCTTCCTGTTCTACGGGCTGGTGGGTAGGTCCGTCTTCACCTACACGGAAAGCATCGTGTGACCAGATGAACTTCACGGGAAGTTTCATGAGTGCGGCCATACGGATGGCAGGTTTCATGTAGTCGGAGAATACGAAGAAGGTTCCGCAGGCGGAGATCACACCTCCGTGGAGGGTCATACCGATACAGCAGCATGCCATGGTGAGTTCGGCTACTCCTGCCTGGAGGAATGCGCCGCTGAAGTCGCCCTTGGCGAAGGCATGGGTTTTGTTGAGGAATCCTTCGGTCTTGTCGGAGTTGGAAAGGTCGGCTGATGAACAGATCATGTTGGGCACCTGTTCGGCAAGCAGGCCGAGTACTTTGGCCGATGCGTTGCGGGTAGCGTCGCCTGCCTTCTGTTCGATGGAGTTCCAGTCGATGCGTGGAGCCTTTCCGCTGAACCATTCAGCCTGTTGTGCGGCTTTTTCAGGGTTGGCTTCTGCCCAGGCCTGTTCTTCGCGGTGGCGTTCAGCTACGATGGCTTTCAGTTCTTCTTCGCGGCGGGCATACATTTCTTTCACGTCGTCGAAGATTACGAACGGGTTTTCCAGGTCTCCTCCCAGGTTGAGGAGGGTGTTCTTGTAGGCATCTCCTCCCAGGGGTGCTCCGTGGGTTTTGCAACTGTGTTCGTAAGAAGTATTGTCGGCCTTGCGTGCGCCTTTACCCATGATACATTTACCGATGATCAGAGTCGGACGCTGGTTTTCGGCTTTGGCTTCGTCGAGAGCCTGGCGGATCTGCTGGCAGTCGTTTCCGTTTATTTCGATGACGTGCCATCCCCAGGAGCGGTATTTCATGGCGGTATCTTCCGTCATGACTTCTCCGGTCTCTGTCGAGAGCTGGATGTCGTTGGCGTCATAGAACATAATCAGGTTGTCCAGTCCCAGATGTCCGGCAATACGTCCTCCACCCTGGGATATTTCTTCCTGTATGCCTCCGTCGGAGATGTAGGCATAGATGGTTTCTTTTTCAAAAGTAGGATTTCCGGTGCGTGCAGCCAGGAATTTGGCGGCGATGGCAGCTCCGATGGCGAAGACATGGCCTTGTCCCAGCGGACCGGAAGTGTTTTCGATGCCTCGCATAACGTCTACTTCGGGATGTCCCGGAGTGGGTGATCCCCATTGGCGCAGGTTTTTCAGTTCATCCATGGTGAACTTGCCCGTCATGGCGAGCTGTGCGTACAACATGGGCGACATGTGTCCCGGGTCAAGGAAGAACCGGTCGCGTCCTTCCCATTTTGGGTTGGCGGGGTCATATTGCAGATATTCTGCATACAGGACATTGATGAAGTCAGCTCCACCCATGGCACCACCCGGATGGCCGGACTTTGCTTTTTCTACCATTGCAGCAGCCAGGATACGGATGTTGTCGGCTGCGTGATTCATTAATGTGTTATCGTTCTTCATTTGTTAAAATGTTATTTCTTTTGCAAAGATAGTAATTTTTGGACGTTTCATTGCTATTTTCCGCTAAACTTGTCCCGAAATCTGCATTTCTTGTCGGGGTGTTCAGGGGGATTGAAGAATTTCCGGAGGGAATGGAGATAGCCGTTGCGGGGTCATTGTATGGGCGGCTTTATAATAATATAGGTAATGGGGATGGAATTGATTTATGTCATTAAATCTGTATTTTCTTTGTTTGTGTTATATGTTTGTTTATATTTCGTGTATTATGTGATAAATTAATATAAATACATTGTTTTAAGTAATAAAATGAAATTTGCGATATTCCATTCTTCATTTTCTTTTCTGAAAATCGGTTTCTCTCTTTGCTTTATGAAAGATGACTTCTAATTTTGTGGACAAATAAAAAGTGAAAACAGAAATTCGGTTTGAAAATGAAAGAGAAAATCGTAAAACAGCAATATTATGTCAGAAATGGTGGTTCCGGATATAATCGCTCTTTCTGTATGTCGGAAGGCTTGTATGATGCGTCGTACGAACATGATGCATGCGGGGTGGGAATGATTGTAAACATTCATGGCATCAAATCTCATGCATTGGTTGATTCGGCTTTGACGGTGCTGGAGCATATGAAGCACCGGGGAGCAGAGGGAGCCGACAACAAGACGGGTGACGGAGCGGGTATTTTGCTTCAGATTCCTCACGAGTTTATTCTTCTTCAGGGGATTCCTGTACCCGAGCAGGGAGCATATGGAACAGGGCTGGTGTTTCTCCCCCGGGATCCTTCTTCACGGGAAGAGATTCTGAAGGTGATGGCTTCTGAGTTCGAAGCCGGAGATTTGCAGATGATGCCTTTGCGTGAGGTTCCTGTGCGTTCGTCCATACTGGGAGAAGCTGCCCGTGCGTCCGAGCCTGTTATCTGTCAGATTTTTGTTCGTGGAACTCTGAGAGGTGATGAGCTTGAACTTGCTCTTTATCGGGCTCGCAAGCGGATTGAACGGCGCGTGGCTCATCAGGACTTTTATATTGTTTCTTTGTCTTCACGGCTGATTGTCTACAAGGGGATGCTTTCGTCTGTTCAGCTTCGGGAGTATTTCTGCGATCTGAGTCATCCTTGTTTTACGAGCGGACTGGCCATTGTTCATTCCCGTTTCAGTACCAATACCTTGCCGGCATGGAGTCTGGCACAACCTTTCCGTCTGCTTGCTCACAACGGCGAGATCAATACGATCCGGGGAAACCGCGGATGGATGGAGGCCCGCGAAAGTGTGCTTTCCAGTTCCCGTCTGGGAGATGTGGCCGACATACGTCCTATTCTTCAGCTGGGCATGAGCGACAGTGCTTCACTTGACAATGCGCTTGAGTTTTTCTTTCATTCCGGACTGAGCCTTCCTCATGCCATGGCGATGCTCGTGCCTGAATCGTTCAATAGCAAGAATCCGATCAGTGATTCTCTGAAGGCTTTCTATGAATATCATTCCATTCTGATGGAACCGTGGGACGGACCGGCCGCCATTCTTTTCAGTGACGGACGTTATGCCGGAGGTATGCTTGACCGTAACGGACTCCGTCCTGCCCGCTATCTGATTACCCGTGATGATACGATGGTGGTAGCGAGCGAAGCCGGAGTGCTTGCCATTGATCCGGCAGAGATCTGTGAGAAGGGACGTCTCCAGCCTGGTAAGATTCTGATGGTTGATACGCGTGAGGGACGGGTGTACTATGATGCCGAACTCAAGGAGAGTCTGGCCGGTGAGCATCCTTACCGGAGCTGGCTTGAAGCCAACCGCATTGAGCTGGATGCCTTGCGTAGCGGACGTAAGGTTCCGGTTTCCGTTGACGACTATTCCCGCCGTCTGCGTGCTTTCGGCTATACCCGTGAGGATATCTCTAAGACTCTGGTTCCCATGTGTGTCAATGGCATGGAACCTACCGCATCCATGGGTAATGATGCACCTCTGGCTGTTCTTTCACGTCGTCCCCAGCTTCTTTTCAGCTATTTCCGCCAGCAATTTGCTCAGGTGACCAACCCTCCCATTGATCCCATTCGTGAGGAACTGGTCATGTCACTTACCGAATATATCGGTGCTGTGGGAAGCAATATCCTCCAGCCTGCCGAGAATCATTGCAAGATGGTTCGTCTGCCTCATCCGGTGCTTACCAATGCCCAGCTTGATTTGCTTTGCCATATCCGTTACAAAGGATTTGATGCGGTCCGCCTCCAGATGGTTTTCGACGCTTCCCGAGGAGAGGATGGCTTGCGCGAAGCTCTTGATGACCTTTGCCGCAGGGCGGAAAAGGCCGTTGATGACGGAGCCAACTATATCGTGCTTACCGACCGGGGAATTGATGCCGCTCATGCGCCCGTTCCTTCTCTGCTGGCCGTAAGTGCGGTTCATCACCATCTGATCGGTGTCCAGAAGCGTGTCCAGACCGCGCTGATTGTTGAAAGCGGAGAGATCCGTGAGGTGATGCATGCTGCTCTCTTACTTGGTTATGGTGCGAGTGCCATCAATCCTTATATGGCTTTTGCCGTGCTTGACAGTCTGGTGGCCCGGGGGGAAGTCCAGCTCAATTATGAAACCGCCGAAAAGAACTATGTACGCGCCCTGTGCAAGGGACTTTATAAGATTATGAGCAAGATGGGTATCAGTACCATCCGCTCTTACCGCGGAGCGAAGATTTTTGAAGCCGTGGGTGTAGGAGCCGAACTCCTGCGTGATTATTTTGGAACCTCGGTGTCTACCATCGGAGGTATTGGTCTGAAGGAAGTGGCCCATGATTGTCTGGCTTTCCATCAGGCGGCCTGGTCTGAAGGAGAAAGTGATCATCCGGCCGGTGAGGAAACTCCCTGTGAGGATAGCCTGCCCGATATCGGTCAGTTTGCATATCGCAAGGGAGGTGAGAAACACGCCTGGACACCTTCGGTAATCAAAGCTCTGCAAGTGGCTACCCGTCTGGGAAGTTATACCAAGTTTAAGGAATTTACCGCGATGGTTGACCGGAAAGAAGAGCCTTTGTTCCTGCGTGATTTCTTCCGTTTCCGCCGTAACCCCATTCCGTTGGAACAGGTGGAACCGGTGGAAGACATCGTCAGACGGTTCGTCACGGGAGCAATTTCTTTCGGAGCGATCAGCAAGGAGGCTCACGAGGCACTGGCGCTGGCCATGAACAAGCTCGGAAGCCGGAGCAATACGGGAGAAGGTGGAGAGGATCCCGCCCGGTTCAGTGAAACGTTCGACAGCATTTCCTTGTCGAGCAAGACCAAACAGGTGGCTTCCGGACGTTTCGGTGTGACTACGGAATACCTGGTACATGCCGAAGAGATCCAGATCAAGGTGGCTCAGGGAGCCAAGCCCGGTGAAGGCGGCCAGCTTCCGGGATTCAAGGTAGATGAAGTAATAGCCCGTACGCGTCATTCCATTCCGGGCATATCGCTGATTTCTCCTCCGCCTCATCACGATATTTATTCCATCGAAGATCTGGCTCAGCTGATTTTCGATCTCAAGAATGTGAATCCCCGTGCCCAGATCAGCGTGAAGCTGGTGGCCGAAAGCGGAGTGGGAACCGTTGCGGCGGGTGTAGCCAAAGCCAAGGCCGACCTGATTGTGATCTCCGGTGCCGAGGGAGGTACGGGTGCTTCGCCGGCATCTTCGGTACGCTATGCCGGAACTTCTCCTGAGATGGGAGTGAGCGAGGCCCAGCAGACTCTGGTACTTAACAAGCTTCGCGGGATGGTACGTCTTCAGGCCGACGGCCAGTTGAAGACCGGACGCGATGTCATCAGCATGGCTCTTCTGGGAGCCGATGAGTTTGCTTTCGGAACCTCTCCTCTGATTGTTCTGGGATGTGTGATGATGCGCAAGTGTCATGCCAACACCTGTCCGGTGGGAGTGGCCACTCAGGATCCTAAGTTGCGTGAACGTTTCCGTGGACATTATGAGTATGTGGTCAATTATTTCCGCTTCCTGGCACAGGAGGTGCGCGAGTATCTGGCCGAGATGGGTTTCACACGTCTGGAGGATATTGTGGGACGTACGGACCTGATTGAGATCGCTCCCCGTGAGGCGGGAAGCAAGGAAGCTCTGCTTGACTTCTCACGGATTCTATGCCGGGTAAATAACGATTCATCCCTTTGCCATGTATCCGGTCAGTTGCATGAGATTGATCACGTAATGGACCGTGAACTCATTTCCGCCTCTTTTGCGGAACTGGAGAAAAGCGGAGACGTTACGCTGGAGTATACGGTGGCCAATACGGACCGTTCCGTAGGAGCAATGTTGTCGGGCGAAGTGGTCAGCCGTTACGGGCAGGCCGGACTGGGAAAACGGAGTCTTCACATCACCTTTCACGGGTCGGCTGGCCAGAGTTTCGGAGCCTTTCTCGTACCGGGAATCCATTTCCGTCTGGAAGGCGAAGCCAACGATTACCTGGGCAAGGGCCTGAGTGGAGGTACGATTACGGTATGTCCTCCGCGGGAGGCAACTTTCCGTGCCGAGGAGAATGTCATAGCAGGCAATACCCTGCTCTATGGAGCCACTTCCGGAGAAGTCTATATCAACGGTCAGGTCGGTGAACGTTTTGCCGTGCGTAACTCGGGAGCCGTAGCCGTGGTGGAAGGAGTAGGCGATCATTGTTGCGAGTACATGACGGGCGGATGCGTCGTTGTGCTGGGCTCTACCGGAAGAAACTTTGCGGCTGGTATGAGCGGTGGCGTGGCCTATGTCTGGGATCCGGACCGGAACTTCGACTATTTCTGCAACATGGAGATGGTAGAACTTTCCCTGGTGGAAGACAAGGCCTCCCGCGAGGAATTGCATGAACTGGTGCGCAAGCATTATTTCCAGACCGGTTCTTCGCTGGCACATTCCCTGCTCAATCATTGGGAGCGCAGCCTGGGCGAGTTTGTCCGTGTGATCCCCTTTGAGTATAAGAAGCGCCTGGCCGAAGCTTCACGGATGCGTGAAAGCCGGGAAGAGATGCAGAGTGTATATTGATGCCGGATGTCCGGAATTATAATAACCCTTTAAAATAGAAATCGATATGTGTGGAATTGTGGGTATATTCAATGTCAGGGAACAGACTCCCCAATGGAGAAACAAAGCTTTGTCGATGGCGCGCAAGATTCGTCATCGTGGTCCTGACTGGAGTGGAATTTATTGTGGAGGTACGGCGATTCTGGCTCACGAACGTCTTTCGATCGTTGATCCCCAGAGCGGAGGCCAGCCTCTTTATTCGATGGACCGCCGGCAGATTCTGGCGGTCAACGGCGAGATCTATAATCACCGTGACATCCGCAAGCGGTATGAAGGACGCTATCATTTCCAGACGGGAAGTGATTGTGAGGTGATCCTGGCCTTGTATCGCGACAAAGGTATTTCTTTCCTGGAGGAACTGAACGGAATTTTCGCCTTTGCCCTTTATGACGAAGAAAAGGATGATTTCCTGATTGCCCGCGATCCAATTGGCGTGATTCCTCTGTATATCGGTTACGACGAGGACGGAACGGTGTATTGCGCCAGCGAACTGAAGGCGCTCGAAGGATATTGTCAGCGCTATGAACCTTTCCTTCCGGGACATTATTATTCCGGACGCGAGGGAAAAATGAAACGCTGGTACGTACGTGACTGGATGGACTATGATGCCGTGAAGGACAACGGAGCTTCCGTGAGTCAGTTGCGGGATGCACTGGAAGAAGCCGTCCGCCGTCAGCTGATGAGTGACGTTCCTTACGGAGTTCTTCTTTCCGGCGGGCTGGACAGCTCCGTGATTTCGGCCGTGGCCAAGCAATTTGCTTCCCACCGCATTGAAACGGACGGAGCCAAGGAAGCCTGGTGGCCCCAGTTGCATTCCTTCGCCATCGGACTGGAAGGAGCTCCCGATCTGGCGAAAGCGCGTGAAGTGGCCGACTATATCGGTACCGTGCATCACGAGATACATTACACCCTTCAGGAGGGACTGGATGCCTTGCGCGATGTGATCTACTACATCGAGACCTATGATGTTACGACGGTCCGTGCGTCCACTCCGATGTATCTGCTGGCCCGTGTCATCAAGAGTATGGGCATCAAGATGGTGCTTAGCGGCGAAGGAGCCGATGAAGTGTTTGGCGGCTATCTCTATTTCCACAAGGCACCCGATGCGAAGGCATTCCATGAAGAAACGGTGCGAAAACTCTCCCGTCTTCATCTCTATGATTGCCTGAGAGCCAACAAGTCACTGGCCGCATGGGGTGTGGAGGGCCGTGTACCTTTCCTCGACAAGGAATTCCTGGATGTAGCAATGCGCCTCAATCCCGAAGCGAAGATGTGTCCGGGAAAGACCATCGAGAAAAAGATTGTCCGCGAAGCCTTTGCCGACAAGTTGCCCGAGAGCGTAGCCTGGAGACAAAAAGAACAGTTCAGTGACGGAGTAGGATACAGCTGGATCGATACGCTCCGCGAGATGACCTCTCAGGCCGTAAGCGACGAGGAAATGAGTCATGCGGCCGAGCGTTTCCCCATCAATCCGCCGCGCAACAAGGAAGAGTATTATTACCGGAGCATTTTCGAGGAACATTTCCCCAGCGAAAGTGCAGCACGGAGCGTACCCAGTGTGCCGAGTGTGGCATGTTCCACCGCGGAAGCGCTGGCCTGGGACGCACATTTCAGGAATATGAACGAACCGAGCGGGCGTGCCGTGGCCGGAATCCACGAAGACGCCTACAAAGGTTGATAACAAGAGAGAGATTATGAAAGTGAAATTTACCAAGATGCAGGGGGCAGGCAATGACTACATCTATGTCAATACCTTCCTTTATCCGCTGGAAGAACCGGAACGCCTCTCACAGGAATGGAGCCGTCCGCACACCGGAATCGGTAGTGACGGACTGGTACTGATCGGTCCTTCGGAGGAAGGAGACTTCAGCATGCGGATTTTCAATGCCGACGGGTCGGAAGCCATGATGTGTGGAAATGCTTCCCGTTGCATCGGAAAATATGTGTACGAAAACGGTCTGACACAGAAGACCCGGGTGGCTCTGGAGACCCGTTCGGGCATCAAGATCCTGAATCTCCGGGTAAATGATGAGCGGGTGGTTGAGTCGGTGACGGTAGATATGGGAATTCCCACCGGTATCACTCCCGTGGATCTGGGGGAGGGGTACGGGTATTCCCAGGGGATAGCCGTATCCATGGGAAACCCGCATCTGGTGATCTTCGTGGACCAGGTAAGTGACGTCCGGCTTTCCGAAGTCGGTCCGCTTCTGGAACACCATCCTTTGTTTCCCGACCGGGTGAATGTGGAGTTTGCCCAGGTGATTGACGGGAGTCATATCCGGATGCGTGTATGGGAACGCGGATCAGGCATCACCCTGGCATGCGGTACGGGAGCTTGTGCTACCGCCGTGGCCGCGGCCTTTACGGGGAGGTGCGGACGTGAATCGGACGTCACGATGGACGGAGGAACCCTTCATCTGCAATGGAATGAATCCGACGGACATCTCCTGATGGGAGGTCCGGCAGGGAAGGTGTTCGACGGAGAAATAGAGTATGAACCTTCAAAATGAAACAATAGACTATGGCATTTGTAAACGAACACTTTTTACAACTTCAGAGAAGCTACCTCTTTTCGGAAGTGGCCCGCAAGGTAAAGGCCTTTGAGGCCGCCCATCCGCAGGTACGTCTGATCCGTCTGGGAATCGGCGACGTGACCCGTCCGCTTCCCCAGGCTTGCATCGAGGCGATGTGCCGGGCCGTCAGGGAACTGGCGGATGCCCGTACATTCCACGGCTACGGGCCGGAACAGGGATATGACTTCCTGATCAAAGCCATTCTGAAACACGACTTCGAAGAGCGGGGCATCACTCTCAGTCCGTCGGAAATCTTTATCAGTGACGGAGCGAAGAGCGACCTGGGAAACCTCACCGAACTTTTCCGTCAGGATAATCTCGTCGCCATCACCGATCCGGTATATCCGGTGTATGTGGACAGTAATGTCATGTGCGGACGTGCGGGAGTTGCCGGAGCGGACGGTTTGTGGAGCAAGGTCACTTACCTGCCTTGTACCGGTGAGAACGGGTTTGTTCCCGAACTTCCCGATCATCGGGTAGATCTGGTTTACCTGTGTTATCCCAATAATCCGACGGGTACGACTCTCACTCGTGAGCAGTTGAAGAAATGGGTGGACTATGCCCTGGACAACGACGCGCTGATCCTTTTCGATGCCGCTTACGAAGCCTTCATCAGTGAACCGGACGTGCCCCATTCCATTTATGAAATTCCCGGTGCGGAACAGGTGGCCATCGAGGTGCGGAGCTTTTCGAAGACGGCCGGCTTCACCGGAGTACGTTGCGGCTATACGGTCGTACCTGAAAAGGTGACCGCACGCACGGAAGACGGCCGGCGGGTTGCCCTTAATCCCCTCTGGAACCGTCGCCAGTGTACCAAGTTCAACGGAACGAGTTACATCACCCAGCGCGGTGCCGAGGCCATCTACACTCCTGAAGGCCGCCGTCAGGTGGAAGAAACCATCGCCTATTACAAGGAAAACGCCCGCATCATGCGTGAAGGTTTCCGTGAGGCAGGTCTGACGGTTTACGGCGGTGTGAACTCTCCTTACCTCTGGCTCAAGGCACCCGAAGGAATGACTTCCTGGGAATTCTTCGATCATCTGCTTCACGAAATGAACGTAGTCGGCACTCCCGGTTCCGGATTCGGTCCCAGCGGTGAAGGATATCTGCGGCTTACGGCCTTCGGTCAGCGTGAAGATTGTCTGGAAGCCATGGAGCGGATCCGCCGGAAAGGATTTTCATCTGCCGGGAAAAGCTCGCTCTGAGGAAGGCCATTCATTGGAAGAATAAAGACAAAAATAGAATATATAGAACGGAAAAACCATTTTTGATTATGTCAAGATTAAGATTTAGCGTAGTAGAAAAGGCTTTTGCGGCTAAGCCAATCGAAGTAAAGACTCCTTCGGAACGTCCGGACGAATACTTCGCGAAACATGTTTTCAACCGCGAGAAGATGTTCAAATATCTTCCGACTCCCGTATTCAACAAGCTGGTAGATGCAATGGATAACGGAGCTGCTCTTGACCGGGCTACGGCCGATCAGGTGGCGGAAGGTATGAAACGCTGGGCCATGGAACAGGGTGCCACACACTACACCCACTGGTTTCAGCCATTGACCGAAGGTACGGCCGAAAAGCACGATGCCTTTGTGGAACACGACGGAAAGGGAGGCATGATGGAAGAATTTTCCGGCAAATTGCTCGTCCAGCAGGAACCGGACGCCTCTTCATTCCCGAACGGCGGAATCCGCAACACCTTCGAAGCACGCGGATACAGTGCCTGGGATCCTTCTTCACCTGTTTTCGTGGTTGATGACACCTTGTGCATTCCTACCGTTTTCATCGCCTATACCGGTGAATCACTTGACTATAAAGCTCCTCTGCTGAAAGCTCTTCATGCCGTCAACAAGGCCGCCGTTGCCGTATGCCGTTATTTCGATCCGGAAGTAAAGAAAGTTGTTTCCTATCTGGGATGGGAACAGGAATACTTCCTGGTTGACGAAGGTCTGTATGCGGCCCGTCCCGACCTGTTACTGACCGGACGTACCCTGATGGGACACGAAGCATCGAAGAACCAGCAGCTTGAAGACCACTATTTCGGAGCCATTCCTGCCCGTGTGGCCGCCTTTATGAAGGATCTGGAAATCCAGGCACTCGAACTGGGTATTCCTGTCAAAACCCGTCACAACGAGGTTGCTCCGAATCAGTTTGAGCTGGCCCCGATCTACGAAGAATGTAATCTGGCCGTTGACCACAACATGCTGATCATGTCGCTCATGCGTAAGATTGCACGTTCACACGGATTCCGCGTGTTGCTGCACGAGAAACCGTTCAAGGGCGTAAACGGATCAGGAAAGCATAACAACTGGTCACTGGGAACCGATACGGGTGTCCTGCTGATGGCTCCGGGAAAGACCGCCGAAGAAAACCTTCGTTTCATTACGTTTGTGGTCAATACTCTGATGGCCGTCTATCGCCACAACGGTCTGCTTAAAGCCTCTATCATGAGTGCTACGAATGCCCATCGTCTGGGAGCCAACGAAGCACCTCCTGCCATCATCTCTTCTTTCCTGGGAACTCAGCTGAGCAAGGTGCTCGACCACATGGAAGAAAGTGCCGCCGACGAACTGGTGAGCCTGGGAGGAAAGCACGGCATGAAGCTGGATATTCCCCAGATTCCGGAACTGCTCATTGACAATACCGACCGTAACCGTACTTCACCTTTTGCTTTCACTGGTAACCGGTTCGAGTTCCGCGCCGTCGGGTCGGAAGCCAACTGTGCGAGCGCAATGATTGCCCTGAATACCGCAATGGCCGAACAGTTGACGGATTTCCATCAGGAAGTAGAGCGCCTGATCGGAGAAGGTGAGCCCAAGGTTTCGGCCATCATCCGGGTACTCCGCCGTTACATCAAGGAATGCAAACCTATCCGTTTCGACGGCAACGGTTATAGCGAGGAATGGAAGGCCGAAGCTGCCCGCCGCGGACTGGATTGCGAAACGAGCTGTCCGGTGATCTTCGACCAGTATCTGACTCCCGAAAGCGTGCGGATGTTTGAATCTACCGGCGTAATGACCCGCAAGGAACTGGAAGCCCGCAATGAGGTGAAATGGGAAACCTATACCAAGAAAATCCAGATCGAGGCCCGTGTGCTGGGCGACCTGGCCATGAACCATGTGGTACCCGTTGCCATTGAATACCAGACACGTCTGATCGACAATGTCTATAAGATGAAACAGCTTTTTGCCGAAGATGAATCAGCCCGTCTTTCTTCTGAAAACGTGGCTATCATCCGTGAGATAGCTGCCCATACGGCTTACATCAAGGAGCATGTAGATGCCCTGATTGAGGCCCGCAAAGTGGCTAACCGGATTGAGACGGAACGCGAAAAAGCCGTAGCTTATCACGATACCGTTGCTCCGATGCTGGAGGAAATCCGCTATCACATTGACAAGCTGGAACTGATTGTCGACAATCAGATGTGGACTTTGCCGAAATATAGAGAACTGCTGTTTATACGATAAGCCGACAGGAATAAACTCTGATCTTTTTTACATGACTGTTGGTGTGGGGGCAGGCTGTTGTGAAACAGTTTGTCCCTTTTGTGTTCTTTCTTTCCGGCCTGAGAGTGCTGGACCTCTTTCCTCTGCCTTGTTTCCCAACAAATCTTAAAATACCCCGGCCGTAGCGAACCTTTACTTTTCTTTGGAAGTTATTTTCTTCATCGGTAAATGTTTCAAATCTGAATATCTAAAAAAACGCCCATGAAGATCTCCGTGCTAACCTTTGTCCTCCGTGCAATCCTTGTAGTTGCCATTTTTGTATGTGGATCGTGCAATACACCCTTTCCCTCGGAATCATCCGGTCCGGCAGGTTCCGGATATGTGAAGTGGTCCATTGTTTCCGATCTTTCACGGGCCCGGCTTGAGACGGACGGTCGGGGAGAGTTCGTTCCGGGCGATACGATTGTGGTCAGTGCCCACAATGTCACTTCCGGTCTGGTCCGCCGTTATGTCCTTCATCTGGAATCCGATGGCTGGAAGCCGTTTGTTCCCTGGAGTGAAGTAGGAAACGGAGAAGTGATTTTTACGGCCTGGCATGCCTCTCCTTCCGGAAGGCTGGTGAATGATGCCGGAGATTCAGAGTCCTCTTATGTCCACCGGATCGAGACACAACAGGACGGTGAAGGATATCTCCGTTCGGATCTTCTGGTGGCACGGACACATGTACAGGCAGGCGAAACGGTTGCTTTGTGTTTCGGACATGCGCTTCACCGGTTGCGTATCCGGCTGGAATCTCCCGACGGGTCTTTCGACGGGCATCAGATTGCCGCCGGAGAAATCAGAGTCCGCACAGCCTGCCGGATTCCTTTCGATTTGTCGGAAGGAACATCGGGCGAGCCTGCCGGATATCAGTGGGTCACTCCGTTGAAGGAATCAGACAACACGTGGACTGCCCTGTTGTGTCCTCAGGAGGCCGGTGACCTGCGTTCTGAGGATTGGATACAGATTCGCATCGGCGACAAAGAACTGGCCATGCCCTTACCGGAGTCGCTGGCAGGGCAGCCGTTGGAGAGGCTGGAAGCCGGAAAGGAGATTGTTTACCGCATCCGTCTCCGGAAGGAAGCAGAGCCTGATGCTTTTTCCGGAACTACCCGCTGGGTCTATGGCATCAAAGAACCGCTTCCCGAACAATGGAATGCCGACCATACCCAGCTGAAATGGACGGATGGTTGCGGGTGGTTTGACTGTAACAAGGTGAATCCGTCAGGGATTACTTCCGGAGATGACGGACTGATGTGCTGGGCAGCTTCAGCTTCAAATCTGATTCATTGGTGGCTGGCACAAAATGCCGGTACGGAAGCTGTCAGGGCTTATCAGGGGCCGGAGGCGGTGCCGTCCGACATGTTGCACAGTCAGGTTTTCCAGCTTTACAAGGATCATTTTCCCAACCGGGGAGAGTATCCGTTGAAAGCCGTCAACAGGTTCTTTAACGGAGTATTCCAGAAGCGGATTTATGAAACAGATCCCGTGGATCCGTCTGCCGGCTTTTTCCGCCCCTGGCTGGGAACGAATTCTTTGGGAAAAGAATACTCGAATTACGAATTGACGCGTGATGGGTTCAACCGTATCGTCAAGCATGCATTGTCTTCCGGACAAGGTATGATGTTCGTTATCAATCTGGGCAAAAACTGGTCAACGCATGCCGTTACCCTATGGGGTGTTTCATTCGACGAATCGGGGCTGGCAGACACTTTATATATGGTGGACAACAACGACGGACGCTATGATGCACGCGGCACGATCCGTGCCATGAAGGTGAAATATTTGCCTTATTCCAGTTCGAATTCCGAACTTTATCCCTATGTGCCCAACAGTCTGGGTGATTTTACCATCCGCATAGAATCTCTTTGTACGTTAAGTTTGGGCCGGGAATGGATAAAATAAGCCATTGCGTAACTTGCCTGAAAATAGAAACTTATATGTCCGGAAAAAACGCCGAAACGTTTTCATTGATTCGTTTCGGCGTTTTCATTGAAAGCCCGAAACGTTTTTTTTAAAGCCCGAAGCCTTCTGGAAACCCTGCCGGAATCGTGCGGTCGTTGGAGGCAAATTATGCGGTCGTTGAGGCCGGATCGTGCGGTCGTTGGGGCCGGATCGTGCGGTCGATTTTGAGGGCTTGTTTGTTCTTGTGACTTTTGTTAGTAGAAGTTTGAAATAATATTATATAAAAGGAGGCATACATATTTTTATTTAAAATATGATTGTAATAAATGAATGAATAAATTAGATTTTTTCACGAATTTATAATATGATGTGGCTAGTAAATTCAAGAAATAAAAAAATAGAAGACTTAGAATATTATTGTTAAACTATAAAAAAAGAAGAATTTAATTTTATTTGAAAATCCTTTTTTACTATTGAAACTAAGGAAAACAAGTAAAAATAAAATAATATTGCAAAATTTAGTTACTTTTGTAATCGGATAGAGAGTATTATATCTAAAATATAATAAAAATAATAAGAAAGATTATACTCATCAAGTATTTGAAAACATGAGAAAGTTAATTTTTATACTTGATATAATATGATGAGGGCTTAATTATTATGTGCTTCATTGTTGATATTTTTGTATGAAAATTTTCTATGATCTCTTAATTAGAGACGATATTGTGTTTTCGTTTTTTTTCTGTGATCATTTAGTATATTTATAACATAAATATTTCTGGTCATTACTGTCCCGTTAAAAATGGAAATTGGTCTTTGAAATAA
>UMHJ01011248.1_pt1 | contig 49231 bp, 41 predicted proteins | sample 1965511 | NCBI WGS metagenome assembly UMHJ01 (sample SAMEA4836096, study PRJEB28245) | human gut metagenome | biome: gut microbiome; material: fecal sample | place: Denmark | collected 2008
AGATGGAGATGATACGGCAGGATGAACGGGCCGAAGGAGAGCAAGCGGGGCTGGAACGCGGAAGGGCCGAAGGAGAGCAGGCCGGGCTGGAACGCGGAAGGGTCGAAGGAGAGCAAGCGGGGCTGGAACGCGGAAGAGCCGAAGGAGAGCAGGCGGGACTGGAACGCGGAAGAGAGGAAGGAAGAGCCGAAGGAGAGCAGTTTGGACGCGAACAGGCAGTGCTTTCACTTTGCCGTAAATTCGGATGCAGCCGTGAAGAATCGATACAGCGTCTGATGGAGGAATGCAGCCTGACGCGGGAAGAAGCAGAGAAGCGGATGGAAGAATATCGGAGTGAAAACTAGAAACAGATGAAGGAATATAACTGTACTTAATCCGCCAAAAGATTTTACAGACTCGTTGCACACGCCGGTGCTTAATCCGCCGAAGGCGGATTTCTAGCATCCGTTGCGCGTGCAACGAAGCAAAAGCGTGTCTGTAAAATATTTTGGCGGTTAAGGTGCTGAGGTCAAGAAGATGAGCATATATGAATTTGACGAAGAGCGTGAGATGGAGATGATACGGCAGGATGAACGGGCCGAAGGGGAGCAAGCGGGGCTGGAACGCGGAAGAGAAGAAGGAAGAGAGGAAGGAAGAGCAGAAGGAGAGCAACTTGGACGCGAACAGGCAGTGCTTTCACTTTGCCGTAAATTTGGATGCAGCCGTGAGGAATCGATACAGCGCCTGATGGAGGAATGCAGTCTGACACGTGAAGAAGCCGAGAAACGGATGGAAGAATACCGGAGCGAGGACTAGAAACTAACGCTATCAATAGTTTAAAGCTATTATAAATGCCTGAATTAATGTATTTTAATTAATCATTCCTATGTGATAGACTGCACTCATAAGAAAACACAGGAGGATTTTTTATGAGTACATTAAAGACACCGTTTAAATATGATTTCGTCGGAAGCTTTTTAAGACCACAGGAATTGAAGGATGCAAAGGCAAAGTTTGCCAGCGGAGAAATTTCCAAGGCAGATTATGACAAGGTCGTGAATGATGAGATAACAAAGCTGGTTGCGAAGCAGAAAGAACTCGGATTCCATGCAATCACCGACGGCGAGTTCAGAAGGACATTCTGGCATCTTGATTTTATGTGGGGATTAGATGGCGTGGAACACCAAAATACCGGCAACGGCGTTCAGTTTGATGCTGAACTTGCTGTATTAGATGACACATATCTTGTTGGACCGATTAGGGCAAAAGCGCATCCTTTTGTTGAGTATTTTAAGTTCCTTAAGCAGTTCGAGGATGAAAATACAGTGGCTAAGTACACAATACCGGCGCCGGCACAGACTTTTCAGCAGTTTATCGTTCCCAACAATATTGAAGGAACCAGAAAATTTTATCCGGATAATGAAGCCCTGATTCAGGACATCGCAGCAGCCTACCGTGATATAATCAGGCAGTTCTATGATGCAGGATGCCGCAATCTCCAGCTTGATGACTGCACATGGGGTGCGGTAGTCGGTGATGCGGCGAAGCACAGGTATAAATCACTCGGCATAGATATAGAGGATGTCAAAGCAGATCTTCTCAAAATAAATAATCTTGCTCTCGAGGGTAAACCGGATGACATGGTAATAACATCGCATATCTGCAGGGGCAATTACCATTCAACATTTTTCACCAGCGGTCCATATGATTCCGTTGCGGATTATGTTTTTGCCAGGGAGAACGTTGACGCCCTCCTTCTTGAATATGATGATGCACGTTCCGGCGGTTTTGCTCCTCTTGCAAAGGTGTCAGATGATAAGATTGTGGTACTCGGCCTGATTACGACGAAGTCACCACAACTCGAGGATAAAGACGCGGTCATTAAGAGAATCCGTGAAGCAGCTAAGTACATCCCGCTTGACCGACTCTGCCTCAGCCCGCAGTGCGGCTTCGCCTCATGCGAAATCGGCAACAAACTTACCGAAGAAGAGCAGTGGGCGAAATTAAGACTTGTCAAGGAAATCGCCGAGGAAGTCTGGGGATAAAATCGCTCCTAATAATATAATAAATACCAAAACTCCCATATGCCGGCCGGTATGCGGGAGTTTTTGGATTTCTGCCTGAAATAAAAAAGTTGTATTGGTGATACAACGTTATTGCAGGTTGTAATCGATTATACGTTTGAGAACAGCATTACTCATATGCCTGAGTGGCATATTTAATTTCTGCTCATCAACAAGTAATGCGACAGCAAATAAATTAGCCTCGTACTCATAGTCGGATGTGGTAATCCCTCTGCCTGAAGGATCAAAGTGATTGATGCTGTTATTATGTAAAAGGGCATGGCCTAATTCGTGTGCACACAGAAAAACCTTGCCGGTGTGGGAAAAGGCCTGATTTATGGAAATGATGGTTGGATATCCGTCTAATTTAACGGTATGGGCCTTAAAAACATCAGGATTTCCGGAAGTAAGACAAACCCTGAAACCATAGTACTGTGCAAGTGTAAATGGATTGTCAGTATTAAATTCTGCTTTTAATTCGTGTGCAAATCGTATAATATCATTGGTTCTCATAATTTATCCTGCTATTTATATTTGTAACTGACCATTTTTAACTGGTCCAATAAATCGTTTGCAAAATTAATAATTGTTTCATCATCCATTGAGTCTATATTATAACCGCCATATGCAGCAAGGGTTGGGAGCTTTAATATAAAGGCCATTGCGTCCTGAGGATTGTCAAAATCGTTTGGAAGTGATGGCTCACAATCATTGTTAGAAAGATTACCGTTCATTAATTCAGAAGGCGATACATCTAAAATAGTGCACAATTTGTTGAAGATGCCTACAGGGATTTTCTCTATGGATGAATCCTCATATCTGTAAACAGTGGACACAGAAACTCCGAGCTCTTTGGCAATTGATTCAGCGGATAATCCACGCGCTTTACGAATCTGTTTAATTCGTTCTCCTAAATTCATGTTAAACTCCTTGTTTTTAATTATTTCATTATAACATTTTATTGCAGAAATGCAAGAAAAAAAGCAAAAATGCAAAATAATATTGAAATCATATTGCAAAAATGCTAAAATACAAAAAGAAATCGCAAAATTGCAAGAAAGGTTGTGAGATAATGATAGAATTAAATACGAATAAACAGGGAAAGGGACCGGCTATCAAAGTTATAGGTGTTGGAGGCGGAGGAAATAATGCGATAAACCGTATTCTTGAGAATGGCAAACCGCATGAGAATGTCCAATACGTTGCGGTAAATACAGATGAGCAGGTGCTGACCGACTCAAAAGCGCAGGAAATAGTGCAGATAGGAACCAAATTAACAGGTGGATATGGTGCCGGTGCCGATCCTGAGACAGGGGAAGCTGCGGCAAGAGAATCAGAAGATGAAATCACCGACACCGTAACCGGTTGCGATATGGTAATCCTGACTGCGGGAATGGGAGGAGGAACCGGAACAGGTGCGCTGCCTGTAATCGCGGAAATATGTCGGAATAAAGGCATTTTGACAGTGGCGGTTGTGACAATGCCATTTAGTTTTGAGGGAGAGTCCCATACCCTGGTAGCCGAAAATGGGATGGAGAGTCTTAAGAAAAATGTGGATACATTGCTCATAATCCCAAATGATAAGCTTCTGGACATAACCGATAAGCCTTTTTATCTGGAAGATGCATTTCAGATGGCCGATCAGGTGCTTAGAGATACCATCAATGGAATAACAGGTATAATTTTTAACACCGGAATGATAAATCTGGATTTCAATGACATCAGGACCACGATGCTTAATAAAGGTATCGGACATCTGGGTATCGGGCGTGTAGAAGCAGGCGGCTCCGTTATAGATGCGGTTAACGCTGCCATAAAATCTCCACTTCTGGACGCAGATATTACAGGCGCTTCCAATATAATGATTAATTCATCCGGACGGATCAACCTGAATGAATTAAACGAAGCGGTTACATATATCAAGGAAATTGCCGGAGCGAATGTTAAGTTGATTTGGGGAACGGTAAAAGATTCTTCGGATGATGACAGCATAGTCGTAACTGTTATAGCGACCGGTATGCCGGGTAAAGATGCACCTATGATTGATCATAAACTGAATCAGAAGCATACTAAGTCTGCAGATGGGTTTCAGATTGAGATTCCGCCATTTCTCAAAATTTACTAAATATAAGGAGAGCATGCAAATGAAACAGATGGAGAAATTTACATATAACGGGCTGTTATTAATAACTAATAGTATTTTCCTGGCGATTATTTATTGGGTATGCCACGGCCGTGTATATATATACAGCACCGGGAAAACAGGAGGGTACATCAGTGGAATGGCGCTGATCGCGTTTGAGGTCATGGTAATGATTACATTGTACATAATCCACGATTATCTGAGAATCGAGAGAACGGTTAAGAATCTGATAAAGCATTGTGGAATTTCAGCAAGCGCAATCGGATTTGTATCGCTTATCGGAATGCCTTTTGGCAACAGAGCAATAACCATAATCAGAGCGGTAATGTTTGTAACAGCAGCTTTTATTGTATTTATTATTGCACGCCACCTTCATAAGCAAAAAAAAGAAGGACACATTATTCCTGCCAGAAAAGCTCTTTTAAAATATTACACTCTAGTAATGCCTGTAATCGCAACGGTTGGCTTTATTTTTGCTGGAATCCAGATACATAACGTAGTCCGGGCGCAACGGGAATACGACCGGTATGTTCAGGCATCTGAAAATAAAAATTCAACAACTGACGGAGTAGTTGACGCGGAAAACATTATAGAAATCGCTTCAAAACTGACGTCGGATACATATGCCGAACTAAGCACAAGCGAGAAACAGAGTACATATAAGCAGCTGGCTGACATCATTACCGGGATGTACGGCACAAAAGAAATCTATCAGGTTGTGTTCATCGAGATGGACGAAAAAATAGATGGCAGCTATTCGCATAACGAAAACATTATCAAATTATCAACCAACATAGCAAACGACCAGACGCAATGCATAATAACCTTGATGCATGAGCTGTATCACTCGATAGAGTGGTCCTACGCCGACCATTACAAAGACATAGAAGATAAACTTACAGCCGACCAGCTTAAACTCTATATATTTACCAAAATCAGAACCTACAGAGATGAATTTGAAATTATCCTAACATGGATGAACCGGGCGGGTACACTGAATACAGGAACCTCGAATGCGAGGAGGACGCAGATAAATTTGCACTGAAGTATGCAAATGCAGTGCTGCGCATGGTTGTAGCGATGACGGAAACGGAGGGGGAATAACAGGAGTGTTATACCTTACTCACCAAATAGATTCATTATAGTCGGTAATGTTAGTAAGTTTATCATTATCAAATTCTAATTTGAGTAGTGTTTTGTAAGAAGTCTTAAAACTGCTGTCATAAATACAATTGCAGTCTGAAATATGGTCTTTTCCAATTAAAATGTACCCGGAGTAATGCAAAGACAAATTCAGATTGCGGTATTTATGATGTCCCATATAATTAGGCACATTTTCGTCGAACCAACCAATGCCAACTTTGTATACCCTGTTTAGGGTATACTCTTGCGGAGAAACATGGACTCCGTTAATGTCGGGATATCGCCCGGATTTATCGTTGATATACAAATCAGATAAAATTAGAAAATTTCTTTTTATTTCGTAACCACACCAATAGCCGGTCTGACATGCAGTGCATAGCATCGTTGGATATAAACCATAGTTCTTTGGATTAAATTCAACAGTATCAGACATTGCAATGATGGTGTAGTCTTCATCATTAAATTTGCAACAATCTTGAATTTGAGCAGTCATATAATGTTACCTCCGAGATGAGCCTAGAAAGATTATAGCACATATATGGGAGAAAATATAGATATGGGTATGTTATCTAGGTAAAAATAGTGGAGTAGCGTTTAACTATTTTATGTTTCATAAAATACTAGGAACTCAGGTAAATCAGGTAATCTGTGTTGTGCCAAACTGTAGTTGTAACACACCGACCTAATAAGATATAATCTTAGGAGAAAACGAGGTATGTTACAAATGAACCAAAACTACGAACCAGAATTCAAGAAGAAGATTGTCCGTCTTCATCTTGAAGAGGGAAGATCCCTCAAAGGTCTTGCTGCTGAATATGGTGTATCCAAAACAAGCATTTCCATTTGGACCAAACAATTCCGTGAAGAATGCCAGACAAATGAAGAAGCCCAAGTCGATTATGATTACATGAAGGAAAATCTTCAGCTCAAAAGGCAGCTTGCAGAGCTTCAGAAGGAAAATGAATTTCTAAAAAAGCAGCGGTATTCTTTGCGAAGGAAATCGATTAGAGGCCTATCGATTCGTTTAGAAATACAACAAGAAATTTGGACTTAGATGGCTACTCAGGAAATTTAATATCTGTCCAAATGCTTATTATAACTATCTTAAAAATCGAAAAGCTGATTATCATCAACAGAAAGATGAAATCAAAAACTCTATTCGAGCAATCTATCGCTTTCATGGCGGAGTTGATGGTTATAGAACCGTACATGCGTATCTTATTCGTAAAGGATATGATATCAGTAGTTTAACGGTTCACAAATATATGAATACTGAAATGCAGCTGTTCTCAATATCCAGAAAAAAGAAACCAGAGTATGAACATGGTGTTGCTCACAAAGTTTATGAAAACAAGCTGAATCAGGCTTTTCATGCAAATGCAATAAATCTAAAATGGTGTACTGATTTTACATATTTATTTTTGACAGATGGTAGCAAACGTTATAATTGTACTATTATTGACCTACACGACCGAAGCGTTATTTCAAGCATAACAGATGAAAATATAACCGCTGATTTAGCGAAAAGAACGCTTGAAAAAGCAATTCATTCGTAGCCGGGAACAGATTTAAGTAAACTTCTGTTACATTCAGATCAAGGAAGTCAGTACACATCCAAAGAGTTCACAGAATTCTGTGATGTGAGAAACTCGGCATCACTCAAAGCATGAGTAAGGCTGGATATCCATATGATAATGCTCATATGGAAAGATATTTCAACACATTGAAAAATGGTCTTATATATCAGCATTATTATCACACAGAAGATGAACTCTACACAGTAGTCGAAGAATTTGCGTATGTACAATATAACCATGTCAGTCCGCATTCTTATAATAATTACAAAATGCCTTATGAGGCACGCTACGGGGGTGCGTAAACCCTATGGCGGAAATTAGGTCGTAGTGTTACAAAAAAATTTGACCATAACAAATCGTTGTATTATAATAGTTATATTATACATATTGTTTCTTGATGTAGCCGTTTGATTAAACATTGATAACTTTATAGGGTATGGTTTAAGGAGTTGAAGAAGAAGAAGATGATGATGATGATGACGACGGATATGTAGGAAATGTTACAAGCGATGATGAAGAAATAGAACTGGATTTTCGGGCTCAGCTACAGAAGAAGATTCAAGCAAAACTAGCTGCACAAAAGAAGGAGGATTAATATGCTCGAAGTTAATAGTCAACAAGAAGGTGGTTCACAAGTAGCCCTTTCACATATAGATGGAACAAGGATTATTTATATTAATGGTCCGGTAGATGATAATATGGCATATCATTTTAATACATTATTGCTAAAACTTGAACATGAGAATAGTAATGAGGATGTTGTGGTATATGTAAATAGTCCTGGAGGAAGTGTTACTGCAGGATTATCAATGATTGATACTATGAATTTAGTCAGTTGCGATGTGTCTACTGTTTGCGTGGGAATGGCTGCTTCTACGGGGGCAATGATACTGATGTCTGGTGAAAAAGGGAAGAGAAAAATTCTTCCTCATTCCCAGGTGCTGATTCATCAACCTTTACAGAATCTTGGTAATTCTTTTAGGCAGGCGACGGATATTGAAATTGTTGCGAAAGAGGCGAGACGTACAAAAGAAACTCTATATAATATTATTTCTGCGGTAACTGGACAACCATATGAGAAGATTGAAAAGGATTGTGACAGAGATTATACGTTATCAGCACAAGAAGCATTAAATTATGGATTAGTGGATGAAATATTGAAGTCACACAAAAATGGGAGGTAGTTTATGATTTTTAATTTGCCAAATAATTTGCCTTCAAAAGAGGAGTTTATAGCAAAGTTTGTCGAAGCAATTTTCCCAGATTTGGAATCCATGGGGTTTAACCCAAAACCCTATGGTTACATGAATGCTTGTGAAAAGGTTGCAAGAGAACTAAATATATATGGTGGAGATGATTGTAAATGTGAAATAGAAATGAGAAGCAAGGTATTCTCATTAATGGTTGAGTTACAAAAATATGGCGAAGAAATCCTTAGATTAAAAAATAACGTCTTAGAAGATGATAACTATAGGTTGTATACATCAGTTTTTTATACAATATGCAATTCATCTTCTGGGAACTTGCGTAGTTGGTTAGAGCCTAAGACAAATAAGATTAATATTAGTTATGAAGCCACTTTGTTCTTGAGCTATCTGCTTTTGATACGAGAAGAATGTGTTGAGACAAGGCGTTCATTCTTTGAGTATGTATTATCTGTTGCTGGAATCAGCGGAATAGAGGATATTATTTCATATAAGCTTTTTGATTTGGATTTGTCAAATGTAAAAAGCCGTGAGATGTCGTTTGGAGTATTTGATGAGATTCAAGGGAAAGGCTTAAAGTTGTTTTTAGCAACAACTTATGTAATAGTTTTTTCTCTTGGGAAATATGATAAGGAAAAGTATTCAGATATTTTCGAACGATTATATGGATGCTATAAAGAAACGTTTAATGCTGAAATAATCTCAAATGAGGCATTGATTAACGCCGAGCGCAATCTTGCTGAATGCATTAAGTTTTTTGAACCTAGATCAATAGTTACTAGCCAGCAACTTTATCCACAGGATTTTTTTGTGGTTCCGTCATTTGAGAAGGGGCGTGAAAATCCTTTTAAAATCATTAAGGATGCACAAAAGAGTCGTAGAATTCTGATCAGGGCAAAGACTGGTCTAGGAAAGAGTTCGCTGCTTAAAATGGCTTCGGTGTGTATGCTTGATAAGGTAATTGGAGGACTCGATGATAAAGACGGTTCCGTTGATAAGATTTCTAGAGAGTTAGGTGTTCCAGAAGATAATTATGTGTTGTTTATTCCAGCAAAAATGTTTTCGTTTTGCTATAGAAACAGCAAATATAAGGATTGGACTGATGATTTTGTTACGTTGTTTTTCAATGTTATGTGGAAGCTCTACCCATCGTACAACTTTTTTGTTGAACAGGGAAATCAGAACAATAGCGCCAACGATCGGGACGATTTATCAGAAACATACAATGTAACAAGTGAATTAATAGACTATATTGATCATTTGGCTGCTTCGGGGAAACTTACAGTTCTTTTGGATTCCTATGATGAGATTTCGTCTGGTGAGCTAAGAGATGAATATTTGAAGGCGCTGACTACATTTTATGATAAATACTGTTGTTATTCTGAAGGAAAAGATGTTGGTGCCCATGTGATTATTACATCACGTGAAATGTCCGAAGAAACGATGCGATGTGTCAATAATGCATTGGAACTGAATGAACTGCAGGATATATTTGAAATTAGTTATTTGAATCCAGAACAAAGGAAAGAACTCATAGGAAAGTGGGATAAGTTCCTCGGAATAGATTCTGATGAATCTAAAACTCGATTAGAGCAAGTAGAATATAACCATTTTTATAAGGACTATTCAGTAAATCCATATATGTTTTCAGTTGTTTGTTTCTATTTAGGAAGAGAAATGAACGAAATTACGCAGAAGTATATTAAAGCATTGGTTGATAAAATGCAGAAAAATAATAGAACTGCGGATTTGAAAAACAATAAGAATATGGATCCTATTATTCAAGATGTATTACGAAACATAGTCAAAATAATGCAAGACATAGCCGGTGAAACGGTTGTTAATGGGAATAGCCATATTACGAGAAGAAAAATAGACAAATATATTGAGAAGTTTATAGATAAATCAGAATTATCAGACGAAGATGTGGAACGATATATAGAGCGTATACATGAGATATTTGTTGTAGAGGTTGGATTGATTGTTCCAGCTGATGGAGATGACTCTGCGTATCAGTTTATCAATGATCAAATACGATACGAACTTGCAGCCAAGGGATTCCAACGGGTGCTTGAAAAGGATGAGAAAACTGTTATATATCGTGCAGAAATTCTCCCCTCGATGTCTAGCATAGAAGAATATGTTGGATTACTCATTCCTCTTATATGTGATATAGAAGATGTTCAGTTAGCAGAACTATTACTGTCGGATTTGGCGATGTGTGATTTTGCTACCTCGGAAGAGGACAGGGTTTTAGTTAGGAGCATGTTAGACCTTGTATTAAACAGGTATGGAAACAGTATACTTACCATTGATAAAAAAGGTGACAATGTCGCAAAGTATGTTAATCGTGCGCAAAGGGAAATAATAATGCGCATAATGTGCTCACCTAATTTTTCTCCAACCATGCAAGAAAAAAAAGAAATGATAGAGGCACCTGCATACAAAAATAATGTGACGTGGCTGTCGGATTCGATAAAAAACATATTGTTATAGGTTTTTTACTGAAAAAAAGTTGTGTTTTTACTTATTATTTTATTTATGAATGTTTTATGGTATTTACATAAACCAAATCACTAATATGAAGGAGGAAACATTATGGCTAACAAACTTGAAGAATTAATCCAACAAGTGAGAGAAGATCAGGATAGTCCGGAAGGATTATTAGAGTTGTTGGAGGACACGCAGAAAAAACTGCCAGAGGGTGCAAGTGAAGCTGAAATTGATGAGGCTCTGCATAAAGCTTTGATGGAGCATATGGTATCGAGACTCGGTGAAGATTCGGATGTTTCGATTTCGGATGATGATAGAAAGTATATGGATCAGACTGTAAATCTTGTTAAAGAGGTCTTTGCAGAGGAGCATTGGAGATATTCAGAGGATTCGTTAAGAGAAGATTTACATATTTTTGACTTGGGCTTTGGGATACATGGGTGTAGGCTTAGGATGAGGGTATATATTGAAGCTGATCCTAGAGTGTGTAGAATAGATGCTATTTTACCGGTTAATGCGGATGCAACCTATGAATATGTACTTTGCAAAAAAATGGTAAAGGCTAATTATCCTAAACGGTTTGGCGCATTGCATTATGATGAAAATGATGGCGAGATGTCCTACAGATACAGCTTTCCGACAACGCATGGGTTGTATAAAGATGATCTTAAGAGGGTCTTCTTGACAGTCGCATCGTCGGCAGCTGGTGATTATGAAGAAGTTAAAAAATGTTGCGTTGGAAAATTCAAAGCTAAAGAGGTTAATGAAATACTTAAAAATGTCAACAGATTGGTTAGCGATTTGAGTGACGATGATGAGTGATTCATTCCTCAAATCGGGTAAAAAATATGGATGATGTATTTGACAGGCAAAAATATATATCAGTTTTAGAGAGTACTCTAAATACTATATGTTTCGATAGGGCAAGTGGAAAAAGGTTTTCTTTTGAAAAACTGTACTATCCGCTTGTCCTTGATGATGGAAAGAATGCTTTTCAAAGTTATAAGGAACAGATAGAGCAGGCAAAAAAAGGCAATAATGAAAAGGACCGATTAAGAGGGATAAGGGCAGGAATTAGATCTTTAAGTAGTGAAGTCAAAAAGAAAGCAGAAGAAAAGCTGGGAGAAAAAAAGGCAGATGAACAGAAGGCTGAAACTATAGCGTTGCTTGATAGTGTCAAGCAGAAAACTTCCAAAATATTAAATAACAGTGGTAACCATAAGCCAATTGAAATATCAGATGAAGAAAACAATAACATCCAGAGCGATGTGGGATTACAGGTTTCGAGTGAACAATTCATAGACGAAGACGATAAAACTGATAAGTCTATCACTTATTATGATGCGGAAAAATACGATTTCAAATTGGAAGAGGATGAATATGGACTATATCCGGAGGAGGATTATGAAGATAAGCATAATCTATCTGTAAGAACAAAACGTGTATTGGCAATTGCTAACGCAGGCCATGGAAAGACGACGTTGTTAAGAAGAATTGCATTATTCTATTGTTATTCAACATTACCGGAATTAAGAGAAAAAAAGGAAGAGTTAGTCACTAGCATCGAGGAACATAATAGAATTAAAAAGATATATGGTCTTGATGAAAAAATGGACTATATTCCTTGCTATATTCCTTTAAGAAAATATGATGGAAAAGCAGGGAGCTTCAAGCAAATAATATGTGAATGCATAGGAGAACTTTTTAATGGGTGTGAGAGTGGTTTTTCTTATGAATGCATTAATACTTTTCTTGATAGGGAACACAAAAGTTTATTGCTATTAATTGACGGTTTGGATGAATTGTCAAATGCATTAGCCAAGTCTGTTCTTACATTATTAGAGGAGTATTTAGAAATCAACCCACTCACAACGGTTATGATGACATCACGCGTGGCGGGGATTACTAATCCTGAAATAATGGATAGTCTTAAAAAAATGAAGTTTATCGGAAGATCCATTCTTCCGCTTACAGATGATGATGCGAAAGCCTACTCTACAAAATGGATAGAAGAAACTCAAGAAGGCGATGCTGTTAAAACAAATCTTAAAAAGAGGCTTTCACAGGTCTTATCAAGGGAAAAATATGACTATCTAAAGGAGTTTATGAGAACGCCCTTAGAGTTACTTGTTATATTAAAGCAATTAGCAAATGACTCATTAGCATTGGACAGATATCAGTTGTTTCACGATATGCTGTTTGAGTTGTTTACATCCCACGAGAGGGTGGATAGGAAAGGGATATTATTTGAAGATACAATGTCAGTTTTGGGTTGTATTGCATATCAGATGCAGTTGAGGGGGAGTCTTTATGTTTCTGAGGGAGATTTAGAACTTATAATTGAAAATCTGAATGCTTTAAACTATCACTCTGGTATTATTTCTACCGGGGATTTAACGGATTATATACGGTTTTTGAATAGCATTGCAATGAATATCGGAATAGTTGAAAAAGAGCGTAGAGATGGTGAGGAGGTATTTACTTTTCCGATAAGATCATATCAAGAATACTTAACAGCCCATGCGTGCTGTCATCTTGTCGTTGATATGGACAGTATTCGACCAGAACCCTTTTGTATACTATCAAATAAAATAGATGTCGATGAATGGACAAAGATCATTATATTCTCGTTGTCAGATTTATATACAACAAATCAATCTGAATTCGATCGACTTTTGGAATATGTATTTTCAAATGAAAAGAATGATACTCGTTTGTGCACGTATATTGAATCGGATTTAGAGGTTACTAAAGAACAAGCCAAAATAATATGTGAAAGGTTTTTTGAGAGTAATGTATTAACTGATAAACAAAAGAAAATCATAATGGCATGGAGCGGAACAAAATCGGCGTATGCGTATAATTTCGCACTCAAAAACCTCTTTATGAAATCTGAGGATAGATTATATAGTTGCGCGTGCGCCTTCTCAACAGTTATTGATTCTTTTATGAATAATAACGGAGATTTTAGATCATTTTTGGAAAATGTAAAAGATAATAATCCTAAGAAATGTTTACTTGCTGCTGCAATTATTTCTGAATGTATATCTCTGTTTTATGGTGAAAATATAGAGGGATATGAAGAGCTTGCGCAAAACCAGCTGGTTTTATTTGATGGGATTGTTGATGACTTATACAAGAATGCAAGACAATACAAAGATTTTGCATCCATAAAGGCATTGGCGGATATTTGCATTGTTAGAAATTATAAGGAAAGCACATATCGAAAGCTTCTGGATGAGGAATTGCGTACTACAGTATTTGAGTACTTGACACGGAAAGAAAAGGAATCTCAGTTTCTGTGTATAGGAAAGTATGAAGAAAAACCGGATGAGTACTATGAGTTGTTGGATATATTTACCGTGTTAGGAAGTTTTCCGGTTGTTAAGAAAAAAGGAAAGATACTTATTAGTTCATATGCGCAAGATGTTCTTAATGCGATGTATGAATTGTCAAAAGATGATAATGCTATTGATCAGATTGCGATAGTTCTTGCCATGTGGTGTTGTATATGGGACTATGAACGTTTTATTGAGGCATGGACACATGACATATGTCGTGAAAAGGATTTGGATGAAAACTATAGGTATGTAATAAAAACATATTGTTCAGAACGAGAACAAGCACATTTTGAGGTTTTGAAAAAGAATAAGGCTATTCTTGAGACTGCTATTATGTATATGCAGATAAAGAATAGAAATCTCAATGCGAGTCCATATTTAGATAGTCTTTCAAATGCATATAATATTTTTGGATTCAGTCATGATGTTTATGGGAATTTAAAGAAAAACTATATAAATGAAATCTGTTCGTTTGGAGAAGCTGCTAGTAGTGATGATATAAGCGGCGAAGATAGTGTTCTTTCACTTTTTAGGAGGCGCGATATTTCTGGAGCTGCAAGATTTTGTGCTGAGAATATTGGGAAGGAACCAAATGCCAATTTTGTGAATTTGAGCTTTTTGCTTAGGTTTGGGAAAATAGGTAAAGAAGCTCAGTTACCATACTCATATGAAGATATACCAAGATTGCTAAAGGATGCAGTTGGCAAAGGGGAAAAATATGCATTGATGAATTTGGCACTATATTATTTTGAAAACCAAAGAACAGAAGAAGCCCTTAATCTCCTTATGAAGTTAAAAGTAGATGATTGGAAAGAATTGTCTTATGGTTTTTGGAAGCAGGAATTATGGGACACAAATGGAGACCCTGAGGGCGCCTTGGTATGTGTTCTTGCACATGAATATGGAGGATGTGATTTCGTAGGCTTTGAAGAAATGCTAAATGCTGCAAAGGAAAGATTTTCAGATGTGATTAAAGTACTTGATACAAGAATGATTTGAAATGGAACGGTTTTGTGTGTAATTGCTCAAAAGGCAAACCACAGAACCGTTTTCTGTGAAATAATTGTTGTGAAGATTTGTTAAAAATATGTCTATTTTAGGAGCTGCATTGGCTCCTATTTTTTTTACAGAAGAATAGGATATTCATTACATAAAAACATAGATTTCCTTACGGTTACTGAAATATGGACCAGTGCTATGATTTGTTCATAAAGAAGAATAATAACAACAGTAGAGGAGGTGCCGATGATGAAGACCGTAAATAAAGATTTTATGAATCAAGAGTTTGCAGTAACAGAGTCTGGAATAGTGATTGTAAAGAAAAGAATCATTGCGGTTAAAGAAAATATCCTTATGAACACAGCGAAAAATGTTGAATTAATTATTCCGAGCAAGAGGATAATACGGAGTAGTTTAACTTTACAGCATTTGGAAGGAGGTAACAACTATGGCAAGTGAATTCTATGTAGCAGAGGATGGATCTATCCATCGTCATCCGGTGACTGTGATAAATAACCATGGTAATCGTACAAACACTTATGCTCCGGCTCCTGCCGCCGCATATGCTCAGACAAGAACAGAGTACAGACCGATTCACCAGGTGAGTGAAGGCAGAATTGTGTGGTTTTGGATTATCTCAATCATTATGGCGCTTCTAATTGCTGTGGGTGTAACACAGGGATTTGGCGCTGAATTCTATGGTAGTGATGGTGGCTTCATAGCAACAATTGGCCCGTTTGTTGTATTTGCCGGTGCTCTTGCTGGAAGCATTCTGTACGGCATTTTCTGCGCAAAATCAGTTGATTATAACCTCTGGGCATACATCCTGTCGGCATTATCAACGGTAGGCGGAATTGTTGCCACTGGAATTGCTGTAGCGATCATTTGCTTTATTGTAATGATATTATGCTACATTCTCGTTATCGGGTTTGTAATAGCGATTATTTGCGGAATATTGGGAGGATCATGATATGCAGAATAAGGGATATACAGAAGCAACTGCAGATGCACGCCTTTTCGCAGATTTCATGGGTTCAACAATTGACAGGATTGAACAGGTTGTTAGGACGGCTAATGCGAAGCGGCAGAGAATCAACGGAGAATACCTGCAGCTTGAGAGACAGCTTCAGAACACAAAGAGTAATGCGGACAGGCTCTGTTCCACTGAGAAACGTAGAAGAGATAACGCTGCCAAAAATGCAGTAGAGCATATGAAGGTGGCGCTTTCGGATATTAAGGATCCTCATTTTCACAGGATGGAGTCCAGGTATATCAGGAGATGTGGCAGAGGTTCTTATGTTTCGGAGACAGATGATCCGCAGATTGTGAAGAGAAAGCTTACGGAAGCGGTAGGCAGATTTGATGATCTTGTCGCAGATCTCAACCAGGCATTCATCCCACATGCAATCAGTAATATTGTGGGTGGGGTGGTAAGACCCTATCGTAAGGGGCACTATGTAAAGATTATTAAAACCCGGGATGAGATTCTTGCCCTTGCCGAGGCATTGATAAGTTTCTCGGACTTAACTTCTCAGCAGAGAGAATGCGTGGAGGTGTTTAATGCCCGTATTGAACGCGAGAAGAGGGGCAGAGATGAGAGGCTTCAGGTCGTTCCAGAAGAAATGCATGTGGGTATTGCCAGGACATATGAACTGTTTGCTCAGGGGCTGGAACAGTTTCGCGATGACACAGAGGTTCTTGATGAGATTGATAAGTCTATCGTAGTAGGTCAGTGCTGGTTCTGTAATGAGAATGTACCATTCCTTGTCGAAGCTGGTCTTTCCGGCGAAAATGTCGATTTGTACGATGACAGAGTAGGATATCGTTTGAAGATGGATAACATCAAGGAAAATATGATCTTCTCGTATGACGGAGCAGATGGGGTATCTAAGACATTGTGTTCCCTGGCGGCGGATATTACATATTCCTGTGACAACATGGATATCATCCTTATTGACGTAAAGGGGCTCGGAAGTTCATACAGACAGCTTCAGCCGCTGAACGGATATGATGAAGTGTCAGTTCTTAGTACTGATGCGCTGGTAGCAGAAGGTCTGACTAGGCTTGAAAAGTGGATTGCAGATACATATGAGAAGTGTCTTGGCGAGAGATTTGACAGTGTTGAAGCATATAATAGAATTTCTCTGTCAAAGCGAAACAGGAAGTGTCTCATTATCGATGATATGATCGGCAACATTGAGTCAAAGTATTATGACCAGATTCTTCGCATCATGAACAATGGAGAGAAAGCCGGCGTATACATGATTTGTTCGATTGAGAACAGAGATTACGGAAATAACAGAGCTTTGACTGAGTTTATTGCAAGCGTAAAAGAAGTAGCGACGGTAATTCCTGTGCGAGAAAATGGATTTTACATTAACAGCAGCACATGGATACTTCTTAAGACAGATACAGATCAGGAGCGTATTTCATCGGTAAAGTGCAAACTGGAAGCCAAAGAAGAGCAGTCTGCAATCATACCAATCGGAAAGGCACTTCCGCCTGATGGAGAATGGCAGAAGAAGAGTTCTGCAAATGGACTGACTGTTAACTTCGGAATCGATGAGAATGGCAGAAAGGCAGCTTTCGAAATTTCGTCAGAAAGACCGTATGGTCTTATCATCGGTGATGTTCGAGTTGGAAAGAGTAGTCTGTTGCATACTATAATCTTCCAGCTTCTTGCGAATTATTCTCCGGAAGAGGTGAGAATCGCTGTTGGAGATTTTAAGGATGGAGCTGACTTCAATGTTTACGCGAAAGGAAATCTGAAGTCCGTGGATACAGTAGTTAATGATGAGGATCCGGATGCTATGCTTTCCTTCCTTAAGTATTATGTACAGGAAATGCAGGCAAGACAGAGACTCTTCGAGCAGATGGAAGACCTGACCGGAGTGATTGTTCAGAAATATGAGGATTTCAGAAGCTTGTATGATGAACACAGGGCTGAGATTGGTCCCATGCCGAGAATCGTGATCCTGATCGACGAGTTCCAGTCGCTTTTTGATGGCGCTTCTTGTGCTGTGTATATGACAGAGCTGGTAAGGAAGGGCGCTACATACGGTATCCATGTAATTCTGTCATCACAGAGAGCGGTAAGCGATAATCCGAGAAACGGATTTACAACTTCTCTGAAGGATTACTTTACATCCAGGTTTGTATTCAAGACTCCTCAGAATGCAGCGAGAAGTATGCTTGCAGAAAGATGTGCCGACACAGGAAGGGAAAATACTGGAATTCAGAGAGCTTCACTACTGAAGAGGGGGCATACAGTTTATAACTCTTATATGGGGCAGAATGAGGCAGATAATGCGGTGGTGCAGTGTTACTTTGCATCTACGGATATTATTGCCACCTTTATCCAGGTTATTGCTTCAATGAACGGTAATGGCGAGAGCATTCTTCTGAAGCGTAATGCGAAGTCTGTGATGCAGCCTTCAGCAGATGAAATGATCAGAATTGGAAGATCAGTAGCATTTCGTAAGGATGAGTCTGAGGTTGATATTGATACTATTCTCGATGACACAGAGGTATCTATCAATCCGCAGAGAATCAAGAATATGATTCTCACAGGAGCGGATGAGAGAATTATGAATTCGATGGTATCTTCGGTTGTGAACTGGCGTATGGGAGTGAGTGATAAGCAGACCGAGATGCATTTCTTCGGGGAATATGATGTGGTACGGATATCTTCGCGAGGAAGTGTTACGATTCATTACCACAAGACTGCTCAGGAACAGCTTGATGAGCTTGAGAGACAGAAGACAAGTAAGGATACAGGATATATTGTAAATGTGTTTGTGCAGCCGGATAAATACACGGAATTAACTCAGACTGCCGGCTCGATCAGAAGCAATCAGGGGGTTGAGAGTATGAAGCAGATTCTGGAAATGAGCGGTAGTGACAGAGGATTTACGATTGTCTATTCCAGGTCTTTCAAGAATCTCAGAAGTAATATGGCATACCTGCTCAATGCGGCACCGATACATATCACTTCTGTTGGGGATAGCGAGAACCTTAAGTATGCCATGTCAGATAATGTTCGGCTTGTAAACTGTGAATTTGATGTTCCTAACAGAGATGCAATCAAAGCTTATTACTATAACAAGGATACGGAGAAGTCCGGGAAGGTGATCATGTATAAGTCTTAAGGTGCGCATAAGAAGATGGTGTTGGCGGAAAGTGGGATGAAAGTCCCACTTTTCTGCAAAATGGATATTTATGCTGATCTATTGTCAAATTAGCAAGGAGCTGGAGCTTACATGACATAAATTACGAAACAATGATATGAAGAAAAGCCGGATTTACTGGCGGCAGAAAAACTGTGGTGGAGAAGGTAGCATGATTTTACTGAAATAATGTGAGTTTTTACATATAACCAGTCAATCTCTTGCGGTTACGTGTCTAATTTGGGATGATATGATGAAATCAGAGAGTAAGCCACGAGTGTTAGATGGCTAGTTTCTCAGGTTAGCGAAATGGAATAAGCAATATGTAAAACCTACAAGCAAAGGAGGAAAGTTATATGAAAAAATTTGTACCCGTAACTAGAGTATCGGTTGATGCTGAAATCCAGAGGAGGAGGGATATTTTTGCTAAAGGAGGGTATATGGATTCCGATGGTAGTTTCTACAATGAGTTGGAAGCAATGACGGTGAATCGGGACTCCAATATTAAGGCGAAAGCGGTTCTCCGTATGGTAGTGTCATATTTCAATGGTGGCTTTATAGCTGATAATAGCGGAAAAATCAACGAAGTATCTGAGAATTCTAACATTAGCAATAGTAGAACAGCAAAATTATCTGAAACAAAGGAAAAAAACGTACCTTTTACAAGCGTATCAGTTGACCCGGAGATTCAGAGAATGAGAGATATGCTTACGTCAGGCGAAAATCTCGTGATTGATGATGACGGAACAATCGGCAGAGCTGGAGATCCTCAGTTTGAAGATGTGGGTAATGGAACCAAGGCAAAGACGGTTCCAAAGGCAATCGTGTCCGTACTGGAAAGCGGTGGTAGTGTTCGTGATCTTATCAATGAGATGAGAGGTGAAGATGGCATCGGTAGCGAGGATGAGTTTGTTGCAGCCACTGAAGATGATGTAGCGCCTCAGACACAGAATACGCCAAAAAAGACAAGCGTAGTTCCTAAGGGAATCGTTTCTACAAGAAGCGTTAGCGATCTCATTAATGAGATGAGAGGTGGAGAGGACGCTGAGGCAGAGGATGCAGATGACGATGTTGAGGCATATGTGGACGAGCCTCAGCCATCTTCCAATCCGAAGCTTGTTCCCAAGACTGTTGTCTCTGCTGACCAGTGGTATGAGAAGAATCCCGATCTTCTTACAGCCGAAAAGGCTGCAATGTATGACTTTCAGGGAAAGAAGGCAAGATTCTGTATTCTGAAGGATGGAAGAGCTTGTTGGATGGTTCATTGCCAGCCTTCCATCGCCGGGAGAGATCGGCGGTATTGCAGAGCATATGATATCGCCCTTATTTATGACAATGATCATCCTCAGGCAAGGTACGGAAGTTCTGTTAAGGCGTACCTTCTTAATCCTACGGTAGATCAGCTTCAGGATATCGTTAACAGAACTAGTGGTGTAGCACCTAAGAATATCCCGCATCTTCTCACAGATGGAAACGGAGAGCTATATCTTTGCTCTGCGGATACACGCGATGTGTCTACAAGTCTCGATTCTGCAGGAGGTATTACATCTGCAGCGACATCTCTCAGATTTGCACTCCGTTGGATCAATATCTTTGAGCTTGGACTGATTGATCCTGTAACTTGGGGTAAGTTCCAGAGACATGGCGAAATCTAAGGAGGGCGAGACTATGGCAATGAATCCTTATGATGCATACAAGATGCAGAGCAATTGCAAGAAGGTAATTGTTGAGGCTCTCGGAAGCGCAGTGGGGACTGTGGTTGACATTATGGTTGATAGCTTTGACAAGGTTGAACGCATTACAGAGACTGTTTGCGAGACAATCAAAAAAGATTCAGATACTGCCAGCATTCCAGATTTTACTGCTCCTACTACAATGGATAGGACACTTGCCGACCTCTTCGATGAGGAGTTATCTGAGACATTCCGTCGCACTGAATTAGGTGACGGAATGTACGCCGCTATCTGCATGGAAGCTGACGGAATGAGGCAGCAGTACCTTGTGTTTATCTCAACAGCTGACGACGCAACAGTGCCAGTTAAGGTTATTCCGGTTGTACCTTCTGGATTTGAGCTCTTTGGCTATTCAAAGAAGAAACCGTTCAAGAAGGCATCATCTTTCGATGTCAGACATGATAAGGATAATCCGGGCGAGGTTTATCTGGAAACTATGCGTATGAAGAGAATTATCCAGAAATACAAGCCGGGTGAGGTATGGAGCAGAAGCGATGTCAAGGATTATTTCCAGGAGATTGGCGACTGGACCAAGAAGATGTCACCGCAGAGAAAGGAAGCGCTTGAGAAGAGGAGCCTTCATAAGAGAACGGAGCTTTCTGGAAGATCAAGGAACAGATTTGATTATCTTAAGGGATCATGTAAGAAGTGCAGACAGATTGTAATCAGCGATAGAGCATATACATCGATTATTGCAGAGGCATTATCCAGGGATCCGGATGAGACAGGTGGAATTCTGCTTGGAATCATTGATAAGGATACGTGGTATGTGGTAGAAGCAACAGATCCGGGACTTTCGACTTTCCATAACCGTGTACATCACGAGATGGATGAGAAGTACCATAATCATGTATATCCGGTAATATCGAGGCTTTATGAGAAGGATTTGTGTTTACTTGGCTTATGGCACAGACATCCTGGAACACTGAATACGTTCTCCGGCGATGATAACAGAACAAATACCAGTTATTCTGAGGCAATCGGTAATGGGACGCTGTCATTCCTTCTTAATTTTGTACCTGATGCCCAGCTTACCTGTTACTACCTTGATGACAAGGGAACTGGCTCATATTATAAGCCGGATGTGAAGATTGGTGATAAGTACTTCAAGGGAACAGATTATCTTGTACTGGCAAATGAGAAGACTCTTATCGCAAGGAAGAAGCAGATGCAACGTGAGATTAAGGAAGTAGGATGAGGGGATTCTCCACAAATCAGCTTGTGCCATGACTGGGTTGTGGAGAATTCATAGGTAACATCGTTAATAAACATATAAAGCAAAGGAGGTATCTATCATGATTAACAGAACTGATATTCAGAATAAGCTGGATGGCAATCTGGGTGAGGACATCACATTATCAGGCGTTTTAAATGGGCTTCTTGAGAATGTTGAAGCCGTAGATTTCAGTATGGAAGTAACAATAGATGCAGATGATGAGATTATCGAAGCTGCAAGGAATGAACTTACGGAAGGTGGTTTTGGCGACGATGAGACTGAAGAAGACTTTGACGTAGACACAGAGCTTCTGGAAGGTTTCTTCGCAGGAAATGTAAAGCAAAATTATCAGATGCTTGCAAATACCGACATTCTGAAGGCTGATGGGACAGAATACGAGGTGTTCGGTATTTACAGGGAGGAGACAGAAAAGTACTATTTGCTGTTTGATGGCAAGAACTTTAACGAAGTAGAGAATCAGTTTTATTCATGCGGTTTAATTGTTTCAAAGGAACATTTCCTTAAACTTCTGAATAAGGATGTTGCAATTGAAGGCTATGACTTCTTTGGATGCTATATCAATGACGGATGGGTATTCTACAGAACTGATGCGAAGCGTTCTCATATTACGCTGAGTTTCTTTGATATGGTAACCAGACTCTTTTCAAGAAATATCGGACTGCTTGAATCTTCGGTAATGAATACTAAGGCCGCATTGATTGTAGGCTGTGGAAGCGTCGGCTCACTTATTGCACTGGAACTTGCAAGAGCGGGTGTTTGCTGCTTCATCCTGGTTGACAGTGATACGCTTGAGATTCATAACATCTGCCGCCATCAGCTTGGCTTTAGAGATCTTGGACGCTATAAGGTAGATGCCGTTGCGGATGCTATCAAAAATATCAATCCTTCAGCAAAAATCATCAAATTCCGGGGTATCCTTCAGGAACTGCCTGCGGAGTACCTAGAAGGATTTGAGGACGGAATTGTTATCGGAACAGGGGATAACCGTGAATCCAGCGCCTTTGGAAATGATCTTGCAAAAGCACTGAAGGTACCGTTTGTATCAACGGGGTGCTGGCAGAGAGCTCATGCTGGGGAATGTTTCTACTGGTATCCAGGGGCAGGACTTCCGCTGTACAGAGAGGCATTTGCTAATCTTATCTCAGATGAGAGACCGACTGCGCATCAGAACTACTTCGCCGATGATAATGATGAAGAGACTCTTAATTTTGAGCCCGGCGTGTCTACTGATATCGAGTTTGTAACGCTCGTTGCTGTAAAGATCATTTATGATCTTCTGAACAGAGATACCGACAATTACACAAAGCGCGTTATCGGATATCTTAACAACTATACTCTTGTCTGCAACACGAATGAAACCGTGATCGGAGGAAAGAACGCAGAAATCTTCCCGCATCCTCTTTACATCAGTAATACGATTACTGCCGGTAAGGTGAAGAAGGAGGCTGTATGAATGAGAAAAACGTGTTCAGAGGCAAATAGCCAGCTTCAAAGATGGAACTCAATACGAAGTGAGTGGGAAGATAATAAAAGCCGGGAGATAGAGGCAGATTATATCGATCCTATACAGGGTGTTCTGACATATATGGATGAGAAACTCTGTGAAATCAACGGTTTTATTGATGATACAGAGGAAAAGATAAACGAAATCAAGGAGGAAAACAGTTATGGCTAGTGGAAGTGTCGTTGTTCATGATATCGATTCGCTGGAGTCTTATATGGGCGTTTTACAAGCAAAGAGAGATGATCTTGAGGGATTATATGGAGTGCTCAGCGCCGAGACAAGCAACCAGGGTGGAAACTGGCAGGATCCCCAGTATGATTATCTGAGGGGACTTATTGATAATTATGCATCATCCGCGCAGGGGCAACTCAGTGAGCTGGATGAATCTATAAATTATATTAACGGATTGATTGCAAAGCTTAAAGATTTGTAGAAAGGGGTGGCGACATGAGCGACGTCAATGTCATTATCACAGCCGTTGACAAGGGAATGGACATTATGGACGGCTATGAAAGAGAAGTTGAGGATCTCCGTGCTCATATCATCTTTGATATTCAGTCAGTCATAGCAGCTGTAGAGCATGAGAAGTTGTTTGTTGAACGGAAGATGGATGATATTAGTTACTCTTCCTATGAAGACTCTGACGATGATTTCGGTGAAGGTATTGACTGCCTTTACAGACAGAAGGAAAAGTACGAAAGCCTGCTATATCAATCAAATACACGTGGAAGCGAACTGGAAGCGGAATGGAGAGGACTGTGTACTCAGACCATAGATCTTGTCGAAGATAGCATAAGGGTTATGGCTGACTACATAAGAAAACTTAATCGGATTAATTATTCCGGTGGTTTAACAGGGCTTTCGAGTGGAGGACATGGACCAGAATATTACGTCGTAATTGTGGATTCTAGAAAGTATCCGCAGACTGCTGAGCATATCAGGATGGCACAGACGATGGGTTTTCCGGAGTTTGTGACTCTTGGAAGAGCAGATGCTACAGAGCGAAGAAAAGCATCCTTGGCTGATGTAAAAGCAAGTCAGATCTACGACCGTGATGAATGGCCGATGGCAGTATTTGAAGAAGGTGGTCAGGGAGCAAACATTGTTTATATTGATGGTAGAGACAACAGAGGCGCCGGATCATCTATAGGATGGCAGATGAGAGGATTTCCGGATGGTTCAAGAGTAAGAGTGAGGGTTGTTTAAGGAGGGCTGACCATGTCAGAAAACACAAATGCAATATATCAGATCAATAGCTGGTTTAAGCACACACAACAGAAGATCAGTCTCGTAAGAAATAACATAAGAGACCTGAGTTCAATGAAAATGCTCCATGTAGGTGAGGGCTCATATCTTGGTGAGATTGTAGGTGCCTATTCAAAGGTGTCATTGTGTGATGGCTATTTCCGACTTCTCTGCGGTGCAGGCGATGATTCGATTGTTGATATCAATGCTGTAAATGAAAACGGGATTCCGGAATTGTTTCCGGGCGCGCTGGTCATTGCTTATGATATCAACGGAAATCTTTTTGCACTTAATTCAGGAGCATGCAGGGACGCGGCTATGGGCAGCGTGCTGTATCTTACAAAGGACAGTTTTGTATGGGAAAATCTGGATTTGAGATATGCACAGTTTTTGAAGTGGGTATCCAGATTAACAGCAGAAAATCTGATTAGAAATGGTTGGAGACCAGAAGCGGGCGATAAGCCGATTGCTGACATTCTGGAGTTCTTAATGGGAAAAGCAGTGGCTTATAACATGTTTCTAAGGCAAGGGGGATGATGCAATGAATCAGATTGTAGAGATGAATGTATCCACCCCTGAACAGTTCATTAGGGCAATAAGATTATCCCAGAATGTTTTCGAAAATCAGACTGTTATAAATGTGGCAAACAGTAGGGAGAGTTTTGCCAGGGCATCGGAGCTTTCTTCAGATATACAATATGGAGTGGCATCACTCTACAAGAATACAGCCGGGTCTTTTGCAGTGGCACAATTATCTCAGTTTTCACTTCAAATGATAGCGGATCCTTTTGGAAGATTTTCCAAAGTTCTTATTAGTTCCAGATATTTCAGCAACCCCAAGGAGCTTAATGATCTTATTTGTGTTTCGGCTGAAATTGCCTGCTTGCTCAATAAAAAGGTGAGGGATCATTGCAATGAGTTTGAAAAGATATACCAGTTTGACAAGTGGGTGCGGAATAATTTCGAGTATAAAAGCACAAGTCAGATAGAGGATCATACGGCTATAGATCTTTTGAAAAACAGAAGTGGTGTATGCCAGGCGATAGCAGCAACGGCAGTGCTTGTTTTGTCATATATGGGGATCAAAGTGCTTTATGTAACCGGCGAGGGAAAAGGAAGTCAGGGATGGGGACACCACGCATGGAATGCAGTAAAGATTAATGACCGATGGATGTATGTGGATTTTACATTTTCCATGAATTCCCTCAGACTGCCCAGTACTCAATCCGGAATAAAAAAGGAATTCTTTGTTAAGACACATAGATGGGATAAAAAAGAGTACAGTGATCGCTCAATGGATTCTAAGTGGAAGAGTATTTGCTGGAAAAAAGAGGATGGAATCAAAATTAATGTTAAAGCAGATAACTGCTGTATTAATGGAGTTGAGGTAAGGTTTTCTTCTAAATTGTTTATAAACGACGGCAATAGGATTCTTGTAGACCTTGTAAGCATAATAAGGCTTCTTGGAGGAGGAATCGAGTTGATTTCTAGTACGGGTACGATAAATGTTTGTGTTTTTAGCAAAAGGATTGTTCTTAAAGGTGCTTTTAAGTATTTTCATGATGGATATTTTGATCAAACTGTATTAAGTCACATTTGGAAGAATGTGTGTGTCAATGATTCTGAATTGAGAATCGTAATCTAAGGTGGTGGCGTTATGGTCAATGTGGTAACAGTGGGCAGGTTTAAGGGAAAAAGAATAAAAGCGGACAGTGAAAGTGCGTTTATACCGTTTGGGAGAGAATATCTTGATATTACATCCGAGATTGTAGACCATATCAAAATGATGAGTATGGCACAAAACAGGAGATTCCTTAGCGGATTCATCAGGGGATTTTTTGCTAAGTGGCTAGGCAACACTGCTTGGTTATCTGCCATTCAGAGCGCACAGGGCAACAGTCAATACCGAATAAGAATAGCCTATAGAGATGGAACGGCCAGGGTCTGTGTTGTTGATAGTCGTGTACTTGATCAACTGGCGGTAACATTTGGCTTTATCTGAAACTTTCACTGTTTATGTGGTTTGCAATGGCTGGTCTTATTCTTTCGGGAAAGGTAAATAAAGCAGGAATTGTTGATGCTGGAGAATATAAAATTGCTTGGGGAATAGGAGAATATCTTAATGATGGAATAGTAAACTATGTCGTTAAGAATACTATTGCAACGGTGACAATTGTGTTTGTTTTATAGATGGAACGTGGAGGATGTCCTGAAACTATGCATGGTTAAAGCCGTAGGAAAGGACATCCTTTTTATAAACAAGTTTTTTGTCAAAAAAGACAATAAATATAATAACTATCAATACTAGGTTAGTAGCTACTATTATTGAGATAGAAGAAGTTCTAATAATATGTCTATATAAAAATGGAGATATCTGTGTTTGGTTCGTATATATATCATAAGAGCAAGATAGGAGGTGTTTTAATGCGAAGAGTTGTTATATTAATGTTAGTGATTTCAATTATACTTACAGGATGTGCACCCAAGACAGAATCGATCGAGTTGGTATACAGATTTGTACCGACAGGAGAATGTCCTACAATTGAAGAATATGTGAATCATCTAAATGAGGACTGTGATGATTTGCTATATTATGTGCTTGATGATAATGATTATGCATATATGATGGACAAGGGTGAGTATGATGATTGGATGCAGAGAACAAAAGCTGAAAATTGGTATGATGAGACATTCATGGATACATTAGAAGCTGCTACGGGGATTGATTTTCGGAATTATGTTACACATTATGAAGCGGATGTGTCGTTGATGGAATTTGAACTATATATGAATAAGGAAATGGTAAATGAATTTATTTCACATTACGATACACAGGGACAAATGGTTTTTATTATTTTGTTAGAGTTGATGCAAGCAAGACTTATGATTGACCCAGATGTTCGATATAGCAGAATATGCGTATATGATAGCGAAACGCAAGATCTGTTGTATGATACGGGGAAAATAACAATAGAATCAGCTTATGAACAAAAGATGTGAGAAGTTGTTTGGTTAGCGTTGCTGGAGATATAACACTTACAGATGTAGCTGAAATATGCTCATTAGTACAGCAGTACAGTGATGGTTCATTATTAGTGGGATGTAGATATGAGGAAATGGAAAGTATTAGTGTTTTTTCGCTATGGAAACTGGTAAAGGTAGATTAAATTTGATGCGTTATGTAGAGGAGGATTGATATGCCGGTAATTTGTATGATTAATAAACAGAATAGCTTAATGAAGGAACCATACGTATCATTTGATAAAAAGTATAAAATGATTATGGAGAAGCTTCACGGAAGTAAAATCGAACTTCCTGTGGGAAACGGAAAACAGGGACAGTTTTCTAACGGATTTTATAACTGTGATTATGCATACCAACGTAATATGATGATGAAGTTCAATTTTGTGAAGGTAAATCCGGAACAGGTTGAACTCAAAGCTACTAAAGACTGTACTTTTGTTCAGTGTACATATTCGTTCGAGTATAACGAATCTGATATGTTTGATTATCACTTATATCGTTTAAAAGCACTTATGCTTCGAGCGGATTATTTTTATATTCCGAAGGCAGAGTATTTGGAATTTTCATACAATGTGGATGAGAAAATTAATATTTACATGAATGCGATTGTTGTAGAACAGGCAGATGTTCTGCAGGTTTGCCACAGTATGATTAATCAGTTTGTTACTATTTATAGTTTGGATGACTGATGGATGATAGTAAAGAGAAAGAAGGTGTGTAAAATGGCAATGTTATTTACGTCAGATTTACATTTGGGACATAATAATGTTTTGTCTTCAAGGCATGGGATGAGTTAGAAGAAGCTGTTCATAAAGCTGTTGTATAACATATCTAAAATTATAATGATTAGGAAGGTGACGAATATGAATTTAGAAGAATTTAAGAAGAAAATGGAAGAAGATGGGATTGATCTTGTTTCTGACGCAGAGGCAAAAGTTATAGTGGGCATGATTGATTCGGATAAACAGGTAGAAAAGTTGATAGCATATTCAAAGTTATGTCGGATCAATCCTTTGGATATACAAAATGCCTGTAAAATATTGGAGGTTGACGGGAAAGATATATATGGGTTGAGTTTTAAAGACTTACAGAAACGTGTGGTTTCAAATAAGGAATCAAAGGGATTCAATACGAAGGATATAAGATTGGAATTCTGTCTGTTGTATGGAGAGGTGGCTGAAGCATTTGAAGCATGGTGGAAGAATAAGGCAGATTTGGATATGGAGCTTGCTGATATTGCAATCTATCTGATGGGAATTGCGGAACTAATGGGAATAGATCTTGAGTTGGCTATTAGAACCAAAATGGTTACTAACGAAAAGCGAACATATAAGATTATTCCTGGTGGAGGGGTGGAAAAGGATGCTCCTTAAGTGCCTATTCAGGAGGATGTAATTGTGAATTATATAATATCAGATATTCATGGCGCATTTAATGAGTTTAAGCAGATGCTAGAGAAAATAGAATACAATCCGGACTCGGATACAATGATTGTAGCAGGTGATGTTATTGACCGTGGAAGTGACTCAATAGAGCTTCTTTACTACATTAAAGATTTTGTCGATAGCGGTCAAATGATTCTACTGGCAGGTAACCATGAGTTTTTCTGCGCGGAATTCATAGAAGGCGGTTTATCAGTCGAAAAATATGCTGCATTTGGTGGCAGAGCTACAATTAAGGACATTATAGGCATGCCATTAGAAAGCAAAACTCAGCTTCTGCATTTCTTGAAGAGTTTGCCGGTGTATTATGAAACAACAACCAGATATGGTAGAACAGTTGTTACACACTCAGGAATTGTAGCAGATTCAATTGTTGTTAATTATGACAACAGCATCAATGTAATAGAATCCATAAACAATGCAGTGAATAGAAATAAATTTGATTATCTTATATCCGATGATATACACAGATTGGATGTGCTTGAATTGGAGAGGCTTGATAGGTTTGTTATTGTGGGGCATGTTCCGACAATGCTTTTGAACGATGGTAGCAACACGTTTTACAGAGAAGGTAAGTATATGTGCATTGACAGTGGTGCGGGATATCCTGAACGCGGAGGACAATTGTCGTGTTATTGTATTGAAACAGATGAACAGATATATTTATAACAAGGAGGAACAGATGACATTTGAGGACTCTTTATATGAAGCGAATTATATGATGGAGGAAAGAACATTTAATGAAGCTAATAAAAACACATCCGAACGTGAGATTTTATGTGAAACGGTTAAACTTCAGAAAATTTGTGCTTCATCCAAGAACGTGACCCTACTACAAATCAATAGTAAGGAAGGGGCATTTAAAGAGGTTTTGACAAATAAACCAGCAGGCTTTTTTGAGGGACTAAAAGACAGGACAGTTTATATATCCGGACTTAAGACATTTGATAACAAGAAATGTAAAGAAAAATGGTTTATTAGATCCTGTATTGATGTGACGGATAGAGAAGAAAGCTTGGCTAATAGCGACTTATTCACGGAAGAAGAGAAGACTAAATTCGAGCATTATATTGAAAAATTTAGTCCTGATATTCAACACGATCTTTGCAAGAAAAAGATGGCATTGGCTGATAAAATGCAGGAAATACAGGAATCAGATACGTCAGAATTAACGTTATATAAGGAACCTGACGAATTAGATGCGTATTATAATACAGTTAAGAAGGTTATTCCCAAAGAGTTCCGTGATGCATATGAACAGGCACGTTATAGAATGCAAAAGTACAATATTTCGCCGTCTGAGAAAAGAAATTATATTAAACAGATGGCAGATATTCTGGATTTCGATTGGGTTGGAGATGCTGACTATAAGCTCATTGACGTGGAGGTCGTTAGAAAGAAAGTCAGGGAGAGGCATATCGGACATCGTAACCAATTGGAGGAAATCTATACAGAGTTGGAGGCAGCTAATATTTCAAAGAAGGCTCCCAAAATTATGGCATTTATAGGGCATCCGGACACAGGTGTAAATCAGTTGGCAGAATTGATTGCATCCTCTATTGGAAGAGGATACTCGATTATTAATCTTGCAGGAATACACACGAAAGACACAGCAGCATTTACAGGTACTTCAAAAATATACGAGAATGCCCGGTCTGGGCTGTTGTACGAGCGTATCAAAGAGGCTGGAATCAGAGGAACGTTGATTATAGAAAATTATGATTTATGTGATTCAGAGATAAGAAACATTCTTGTTCCGATTATAGAAAATAAAAAGTTCTTTGACCAATTTGTTGAAGTTGAGATGGATCTTTCTAATATGATGGTAATAGTGATATGTAGCGATATTAAAGACATTCCTATGTCCTTGAGGGCTAATATGAGACACATTTATTTTCAGGATGCGGAGGAGAACGAGATTATTGAAACAATCAATAAAATTATAGTTCCGAGATATTGCTCAGAATATGGTATTGCTTTTCCAAAGAAAATTTCTGATGAGTGCTGCAGGACTCTTATCTACAAATTCGCAAATATGGATATGAACAAACTGGATGATGTTATTAGATCAGTCATCGTTAAAACAGTAACCAAAGGTGGCAGAAAATTTTCGGATAGTAATATAAGAAGTTTTAATGAGTTTGGTGATTACGATAAGATTCGTAATGCATATGTGAGAGACATAACGGCGGTAGAACATAAGTTTTTTACTTGCTATGATGAGTACCCAAAGTGTATTTGTAACAGAGCAATAAAGCTATTTGAAATTCTAAATTGGGGTAGCGATGAAAGCCAGAAGGAATACGCAAGAGATGTAATACATTACATTGCGAATATATTTATGGGGGAAACAAAGCCGTTAGTTGTTGGTTCAGTTATTGAAGAATTAAATAAGACACACTATCTTCAAAATGGTTTTGGAGAAAAGATAGAAGCCGCTATTCTTTCAAAGGAACTTGAAAAGAACACGAACAAAATGATGATTATAGGTTTAAATGGAAGCGCAGGTACTGGTAAAAGTACCACAGCTGTTAGTATCGCAGCTGCATTACAGAGGAACTTTATTAAAATCAATGTAGGTGGTGCCGGCGGCGCGGAAATCATTAAAGGAGTAAATAAAACCGTGCATAATGCAGGCCCTTCTATGATTGTCAAGGAACTTGCTAAAAGTGGGCATGGATGTTATTCGGATGTGATTATATTAGATGAAGTGGATAAGGCTGAGCCAGGCTTCTTTAATGCATTATATGAGTTTTTGGATCCAAATGAAGAGTTTATATATGATCAGTACTTAGAGTGTCATATTCCCAAAAACAATTTTCTTGTTGTTCTTACTTTTAATGACAGTAGTTGTATTCCTTTGCCAATCAAAGATCGTATGGAGATTGTTGAATATAGTAATTACTCGATTCAGGATAAGAAAATGATTGTAGCGAATTACATCTTGCCCAAATTAAAGAAAAAGTTTGGCATTGGTAGGCTGACAATTGATGATGATGCACTTGATTTATATGCTTATCATTACGATGTTATTCCAGGCATGCGCAGTGCTGAACGTGATTTTGAGTTTATTCTTATGAGCATTGCAAGGTCTGGTAGTGGCAGATTTAGTGATATTGTTAATATTGACAAGAAGCTTATTATGGGTGTCTTAGGGAAAATGAGAACATCTGGGCTGAATGATATTCCTCCATGCTCGGTAGGAAAATTTGGAATGGCGCAGGCTCTTGCAATTACTTCAGAAGGAATTGGTGTGAGCACGGCAGTTGAAACAGTGATTAACCCTTATCAAGAGAAAAATATTGTTGTAACAGGTTTATTGGAAGGTTCTTGCTTAGAGTCTGTATCGGTTGCGTGTTGCTTCGTTAATAACTACATACAGAAAGAACTGCCGAAGCTTCATATTCACATGACTGATGCGGTGAGGAAAGATGGACCGTCTGCAGGTATAACAATTGTTATGTCAATACTTTCCTGCATGCTGGGAAAAACAATCCCCAATGTTGCGTTTACCGGAAGCATCGATCTATATGGAAACATTGGTCCTGTAGGTGGTGTTTTCGAAAAATGTATAGCAGCAGAACGTACTTCGGTTGATAAGGTTATAGTTCCATCCGAATGCTATAGAAGTCTTGTGGATAGGAAAGAAATCGAGCGCTTGAAGGTTGAAGTAGTTCCTGCTGATACAGTTGAGGAAGTGATTAGGTACGTGTGGGGGAAGGAGGCATAGGATAGGTATGAATGAACATTTAGGCGACCGCATTGAGGATGCATATAGAACAATTTATGCTGGTGGAGGTGCTGATTTTGGTTTAAGCGTAGTTGAGTTAATAGCTGCATTTGAAAAAATGGTAGACCTGGGATTGATTGCTAATGTGACAGCAAAGAGAATAGAAATATTCCTTAGCGGAAATATGTGTTTGCCCAATATACAAGTGATTTCAAGATGTACTAACGATGTTGTACTTCTTGATACGGAAACTCATGAGAAGGATACGTTCGATCTTAGAGAGCTTATAATATGGATAACGGAAAATTTGTGTGATTATATTATGAGAAAAAATCTGTGTGGCAGAAATACATATGAAGGAATTAAAAACGTTCTTGAAAGTTATGCATATAAAGAACACCGTTTTGTGAAAGATGAAAGTTGGATTGACTTCTATTCATGTGAAAATAGAGTTTTTTATACCAGAAGGACAGGAGAGAAAATTCATTTATATGTGCGGGAAGAGTGTGTAGATGATTTACCATTTCCCAGGAGGGATGAGAATTATAAGGACGTCAGAATTGTGAAGGAAAGTCTGCTTGATGGAAAAATATATTATCTTTCAGGGGGAACAGTGTTTGTAGAGACTAGTTGCGGTTATATAGCTAAAATCAAGTATGTTGAAGGCGAAAGACATGGGTATTCTAAAATTAAAGGTTTAATCATTGATCAGTCAGAAGGTAAGAGACTTTTCTTCGTCGATGCATGTAAGCTTGTGCAATTAAAGTCTAATGGCAGAAAAACAGTGCTTGTAAATAATGCATTACCAATAATGACAAGCATATCAGAAAACAAAATATTCTGGAAAAGCTGTGTGAGAAAGAAGGATTTTGATGCGACGAGCGAATTCAATGGTATGACATATGACCAGATAGTCAATTGCTTGGATACGGATTGCGTAAGTAAAGAAATACTTTGGAAAGGATTATTATTTACATTGTATGATTTCGACTATATGGAGTTTGATAATAAGATAGGAAATCGACTCAGGTTTGCAAATATTTTTGATAAGCTTCCGATACCATTTACGATGAGTGAGATAGGTAAAAGACTTTCAGCAATAGAAGAACTTTGCTATGATGGGAATATTGTTAAAACAGAAGGATATATAGAAGCCATGAGCTATCTTTTTGCTGTTGAAAATAACCAATTGGACGAAAAGCGAACAATTAATGCGTTGAGTTATTTGTTAGACAATGTAACACAGAATCCGTATGAAAAGATCAGATGTTGGTCCGAAACAAGAGTTATCAACTGCTTTGATTATATCTTTAGAAATATGGACAAAAAAATTGCCCGGGAAAAAATGAAGATGATGATGAATGATGTTTCCGGCGATGAATTTTTTAAGAAACTGAATGAAATAATTGATTTAAGAATTGCCGAATTTGAGCGGTTGGATAAAGAGCATCATAAGAAAAACGAGAAAAAGGGCAAAGGAGACAAGGACAAGAGAAAATTATCACAGGAGGATACTTAATATAAGTTATGTTTAGCAATTGTACAGTTGATGTGTACTCGACAATATAAAGGAGGTAACAAAATTGGAAATGATACATACAAGAAAAATTATTTTTGTAACATCTAACCAAGGAAAAGTTGAATCAGCCAATAAGTACTTTGATGGTAAGGTTGTATTTGATACATATGACTATGAAATACCCGAAATAAGAGGTTCATTGAATGAAATAGCTGTTGCGAAAGTAAAAGCTGCATATGAGAAAACAAGTGCTCCAACTATAGCAATGGATGCGGGGTTTGTAATTAATGAACTTAATGGCTTCCCAGGTAATTATGTTAATTTTGCACTTGGTACAATTGGAATTAAGGGAATTCTTAAACTTATGGAAGATAAAGAGAAACGTGAGTGTTCCTTTGTTCAGTGCCTTGCGTATTATGACGGAGAAGATGAACCTAGAATATTTTATGGAAAGCATCAAGGGCATATTACATATGAAGAGCGGGGTGTTATTAGTAAAGACGACTGGTCGGAATTGAGTCTTATCTTCATTCCCGAAGGGGAATGGAACACAACAGGAAGAACATTAGCTGAACTTACCCATGAGGAGCGCGTTAGAATTACAAGAGATAATGACAATAGCGCATTTGCGAAATTTAGGGATTGGTATTTAAACACTATGAAAAAATAAATTAAAAAACGGATTGGAGTGTGAGAATGATGAAGAAGATATTTAAACTAATGGTAGTAGCTATGTGTGCATTTGTTGTCATTGCAATTATTAAGTGTAATAAAGAGACAAATGTTTTGTCAAATGAGTTTGCCGACGAGGTAAACTGCAGTGATCTGTATCAAAATATTACTGCGGTAAAAGAACTTCCTAAGGATGCTGTTTTCGAAACAAACAGTTCAAATGCCAAATTAGCAGATGGCAAGTTTAGCAGATATTACACTGCGTTAAATGCTGAGCAGAAACATTTGTATGACCAAATCGATGCAGGAATTAAAACATACCCTACAAACGCTGCAAATATATATGGTGTAAATTTTTCACGAATGAGCGAACAGGAATTATTTGATACCATATGGAGTTGGTTCTATTCCAATCCTGATATATATTGGATTACATCAGCTTGTAATTATTCTTACAATTCGCATGGAGATATTACCGGGGTTTATTTTGTATCTTATGACTGCGATGTTGAGACTTTTCTAAATAAGGTTGAAAGCGTTAAAGAAGCCGCATTGCAGTATGATACAAATTATGATAGGCTTCATGAAATTCAGCGACTAGTCTGTGAGAATAATATCTATGATTATGATTTTGATAATAACTTAACGTTTAATCAAACTACATATTCTGCAATTGTTGGAGGCAAAACGGTCTGTGCTGGCTATGGAAGAGCTATGAATTATATTGCAAATTTGTGCGATATTGATGTGGAAAGCGTTGTAACACCGGAACACTTATTCAATTACTACATAGAAGGTGATTATGCTTATTTAATGGATTTAACCTGGGATGATGCAGAACCTGTCAGATACAATTATTTCTTAATTGGAAGCGAAACATTAAATAAAATTGATAATTCAACACATCATACAGCACTTGAATATAATGTTTTTCCTACACTTGCGTTGTCGGATTATGCAAAGCCATATGAAGAACCAGAGACAACTGAGCCAGAGAAAATTATCGAAGTAGAAACGACAACTCCAGAGGAAACAACGCCATACATAGAACCTACCACACCTTATGCAGAGCCAACGCTGCCATACATAGAACCTACCACACCGTATATAGAACCAACAACTCAGGAAGAGATAATACCTGAACCTACCACAATATATGAAGAACAAACTACGCCTTACATTGACACAGAGGCTTCGTTTGTTGCGCATAGAACACAGGCAGAAGCTGATGAGATGTTAGATCGTAATCCAATAACCTTAATACCTTATAAGGGTAATAATTATGTCGGTGAATCATATGTAATATTTGTTCTGCAGTATCTGGAATCACGCGAAGAAAATACCGAAGTGAAGGAGATATATTTTAGTCAGGATGAAAATATTGCGTTCTGGGAATGTGGACTTTTCTTAAAGGCTGGTAAAAAGAATGGTACGACAATAGTGGGTGTTAAGGCATGCATTGATGGCGTGATGCGTACAGATCATATAATGGTTACAGTAAACAATGGAAAATTTGTTAGTATCATGTTTGAAAAACATTAGATAAAGCAGAATAGATTGAGAACAGATGAACAACATTCGATCATACGGTTGTTGTTTGTTATCCCCCCGCCCCCATAAATTATTTTATGTCCGGGCGGGGATTTTTTTGAGAAAAAATACAGTTGACAGTCACGGTTAGTTTGGACTAACATAATCGAGAATTAGCTAAAAGTAATGAGTTGACAAATTGTATCGTCCGTCGGACAATCAGTATATGAGGAGCGACATTCGGAAGGAGACATATCAATGACAGTTCAGGAATGTTATGAGCAGGCAGGACTCGATTATAATGACGTTAAGGACAGAATTGGAAATGAAGCTATAATTAAGAAATTTGCAATTAAATTTCTCAGTGACAGAAGTTTTAAGGATTTGGAAGACGGGATAGATGAAGGCGATGGAGAGAAGGCATTCCGCGCAGCACATAATATGAAGGGTATATGCCTCAATCTCGGCTTTACACCGCTATATGAGGCTGCATGTGAGATAACAGAGAAGTTAAGAGGGAGAGAAACAGAAGGAAGCGCACAACTGTTTGAAAAAGTACGGGCAGAATACATAAAGCTGACGGACTGTATCAATAAACTTGCAGCGGAGGATTGACAATTGGGAAAAGATATAGAGATGTCGCATTTTGGCATTGACCAGCAGCAGGAGATTAAAGAGGGACTTCAGGCGGGACTGGATGTATCCGTATATGCTAAACCTGAATTTTATGCCATACAGATGCGCCAGATAAGACTCGGACTTATGGCAGGATTGCCGGTCGGGATTTATGCGTCCGACAAATATGACTGGTTTCAGATGGAGGAAATCAGACTGGGGCTTGAACATAAAATAGACATTAATAAATATGCAGACCCTTCAGTACCGTTTGATACCATGCGCCAGATAAGGGAAGGTCTTGAGCAGGGAATAGATTTGTCCGCCGCAGGGAATCTTCCGGCAGGCAAATTAAGGGAATTTAGGATGGCGGCCTGTGAGGGCATAAATATCGGAAAATATATCAAAGCAGGTTATGATGAAGAACAGCTTAAACAGATAAGAACAGCACTTGAGGAAGCTCTTGATATAGACCCATACATAAATCCTGCGCAGCGCGGGGCGTCCATAAGGGAAATCGCGCTGGGAATCGGCAAGAACCTGGATGTGAAGACATATACCGACGAACAGATGAACTGGCAGCAGATGAGGGAACTGAGGAAGGGACTTGAACATAGAATTGATATATCGGTATACAATAACTGGATGTATTCATGGCAGCAGATGCGTGAGATAAGGCTCGGACTTGAAGAACATCTGCCGGTTGAAGAATACAAGAGTTTAATGTACACGGCAAAGGAAATGAATAAGCACCGGCTGAAACTCATGCAGGAAGCCAATAAAGCCAATGATAAGAACGAAGAAACGGGAAAACAGTATGATGATTTTACGCTTCTGACGGACGGAAAGCAGATGGAAGCATTTATTCAGGTATCCGCTGCAGGTATGAAGATACCGAAGGAAGAGATAATGTCGGCACTTGAAGACTGCGGTATAACATATGGAATAGATGAAGCTGCTATTGATGATATAGCAGGTAACGGAGCGCAGGACACTATGATAACCATAGCGAGAGGCAGACAGCAGGAAGCCGGTAAAGACGGATGGTATGAATTTCTTTTTGACAGTGAAGCCGGGAAACATCCAAAGCTTAATGAAGACGGTTCTGTGAATTATAAGAATGTGAAGTGGTTCGAGATAGTCAGAAAGGGTCAGAAAATAGCCATATATCATAAGGCAGAACCGGGTACGCCTGGCTGCCGTGTGACAGGAGAGAAGTATGACGGCAAGGCGGGAAAGGAAATACCGCCGGTCAAGGGACATGGATTTTCCATAGCACCTGACGGAGTGACATATGTAGCAGATATTGATGGCAGAGTTGTGTATAAGGATGGGATGCTTGAAGTCACAAGCGTGCTTGTACTTGAGGAAGATACAAGGACTGCCGGAAATATTAATTTTAACGGCTCGGTATATATACGAAACAGCATCGGCGAAGGCACTGTTGTCAAGGCAGCAGGTGACATAATGGCTGACGGATTCATAGAGTCCGCACAGCTTGAGGCGGGCGGCGATATAATCCTGAAGGAAGGCACCAATGCGGGAGGTCGCGGGCTTTTAAAGGCAGGCGGTAATGTGATGGGCAAATTTTTCGAGAATGCAACGATTGAGGCCGTTGGAAGCGTAAAAGCCAATTACTGCCTTAACAGCAATATTGTTGCGGGCAGAAATATCATCATATCGGGAAGATACGGTATGATAACCGGTGGAAATGCGTATGCCGGCAGGAAAATAGAATCATATAATATAGGCGATGCGGATGGTACGGCTACCTTATTAAGTATAGGCAAACCGAATAATTTTACCACGAGATTGAAAAATGTCGAAGACCGGATGAAAGCAGTGGACCGGGAACTTCACATGCTTAATAACATATATGATGAATTTGTGGAGAAGATGAAGCCGGAAGAAAGAAATGTCAATCCGGTGTATCTTAAGGTTGAAGACGCCATATATACCAAGAATAAGGAAATGTCAGAACTTAAGAAGGTCAGGGAACAGATAATCAATACAGAAGAATTGTATGAGCATGGGAAAGTAGTCGTAAACGGAACCATATACAGTGGAACCAGCGTTTACATAAAAGGAGTCAGATGGGATGCCGGTACGGCTCGTAACATTAACATAAGAAAAAACGGAGACAGTATATCCGTGTATAGAAATTGAGGTTGAAATCCATGAATAAAATATTAATTGTAGATGATTCGGAAATAAACAGGGAACTTTTAAGCGACATACTAAGCGATGAATATGAAGTGCTTGAGGCAGAGAACGGACTTAGCGCCACAGACCTGATCAACCGCGAGAAAGACGAAATTTCAGCCATTCTTCTTGATCTGGTCATGCCTGTCATGGACGGATTCCGTTTTCTGGAGTGGATGAACAGGGAGAATCTTATATCCACGATTCCCGTGCTTGTAATAAGCGGTGAGAATACAGTCCAGAATGAAAAAGCATGTTTTGATGCCGGGGTATCCGATTTCATTGCCAGACCGTTCAATTCAATTCTTGTAAAGAAAAGAGTACAGAATGTGGTCAGTCATTTTGTATATAAGAACAGACTTGAAGATAAGGTAGCCGAGCAGACAGAGGTTCTGAATAAAGCATACAGAACACTCAAATATCAGGCGCAGAAACTTGAAAAACGTAACGAAGATATTATAGATATGCTCGGTACGATTGTTGAATACAGAAGCCTCGAAAGCGGGGAACATATCCAGCGTGTTAAGAGTTACACAAGAATACTTGCTGAAAAATATGCCGAATTATATCCGGAATGCGGTCTGGACCGGAAGCATATCGATATGATAGTATCCGCCAGCTCTTTGCATGACCTCGGCAAGATATCAATTCCTGACAGTATTCTTATGAAACCTGGAAGACTTACCAAGGATGAGTTTGAATATATGAAATCACACACAATAAGGGGATGTGAGATTCTTGACAGCATGAAAATAGAATGGGAGCCTGAATCCAGACAGATAAGCTATGATATCATACGCCATCATCATGAGAAATATGACGGAGGTGGATATCCGGATGGACTTAAAGGAGATGAGATACCGTTGCCTGCCCAGTTAGTATCGGTGGCTGACGTATATGATGCGCTTGTTAACGAGAGATGTTATAAAGACGCATATTCGACTGACGAGGCATTCCGAATGATCGTTAATGGAGAATGTGGAGTTTTTTCTCCCAGACTAATGGAAGTATTCAGAAATGTAAGAGACCGGTTCGAGGAATTGGTCAAGTCACCGGTATAAGTATGTACGATAAAAGGATGGTTAAATGTCAAGTAATATAGAAAATATAGCAGAACAGGTTGGACAGCTGAATAAAGCACTGGAAAATCAATATGATATATTAAAAGCATTGTGTGCGGATTATATATCTATATATAAGATTGATTTTAATACAGGTAAGTATGAAATATATCAGACCGGAAACCTGCATAACAAGGAAATCGCCGAAAAGACAAGAAGTCTTAATGATTATAAAGCACTTGTGCGTTGGTACGCTTCAGAATACGTGATTCAGGAGGATATGGATTATTTCTGTAATGCTACATCTGAGGAAACCATTATGAAGCATCTTCTGGAGAAAAGAGATTATGTTATAAGATATCGTGCAAAGGGCCTGAAACAGGATTTTTGCTATTTTGATATCCAATATGCGGATGTAAGCCATAATCCTGGCGAGAAGAATGTTATAATGGCAATCCGTAACGTGGATGCAGTCGTGCGCACAGAAGAAGAAATGCGGCGGAATACGGCGAGTGCCCACGAGGAGACTCTTAAAGGGTCGGGCATAGGGATGTGGATGATCGTAATTGAGGAGGGTGTCAAGCCCAAAATGTATACCGATTCAATGATGCGCGAACTGCTGGGAGTTGATGACGAAATATTACCGGAAGACTGTTATGCATGGTGGTATGACCATGTTGATAAGAATTTTGTGTCACAGATTGATTCAAACATGGAAGAGATTCTTGCGAAAGGCAGAAGCGAAGTCAGCTATCCTTATAATCATCCGGATAAGGGAACTATGTATATCAGATGTGGCGGATGCAAGTCATATGACAGTGTACATAACAGAATACGCATCAAGGGATATCATCAGGATGTAACCGAGATTATGACGATTAAGCAGAAACAGGATAAAGAACTTATGGATGCCCTTGTTGTGGCCAAAAGGGCGGACAGATCAAAAAGCGAATTTATATCACATATGTCACATGATATCAGAACACCGATCAACGGAATTATCGGTATGGTTGATATCGCATCTAAGAATCCCGAAGATGCAGAACTCCAGAAAAGAATGTGCAACAATGTGCGGGAATCGGCGGAGCGCCTTCTTAATTTCATGAATGATGTTATCGAATACAGCGAAATGGAAGGCAGTAGGATGAAGCTTACGCATGAACCGGTTGATATCGCGAATATCATCGGAAACATACTTGAATTGACGGACAAACAGATTAATGACAGGAACATTCAGGTTGTTACCGATTACGGAAACGATACATATAAGCTTGCGGGAAGTCTGAAACATATAAGACAGGTATTGTATAATATTATCGAAAATGCTATCAAATATAATAAACAGAACGGAAGTATATCGATTTCTGTGCATAATGAGAAGACAGATGAAGAAAAGGCAGAGTGTTTCGTAACTGTTGCCGATACGGGCATAGGAATGAGCCGGGAATATGTAGAACATATTTTTGAACCTTTTACCCAGGGCTATGAAGATGCACGCACCAGTTATAAGGGGACGGGTCTTGGCATGGCCATATGCAAACGTATTATGGACTATATGCAGGGCACAATAGAAGTTAAGACCAATCCGGGCGAAGGCAGTGAATTTACGGTTAAATTTCCGTTGGATATATATGAGGAAGATACCGTAGCTGATGAGAATGCAGAAAACGGTAATTTTGCAGGATATAAGATCCTCATTGTGGATGATAATAATATGAATCGTGAGATAACACAGTTTATGGTTGAGGAACTTGGTGCCAAAGCGGTAACCACATGTGACGGAAAGGAAGCGCTTGATACATTCCGAAAGTCAGAAAGAGGCGATTTTGACTGCATAATTATGGACCTCATGATGCCGGTGATGGACGGTTTTGAGGCATCGGAACGTATCCGTAATCTGGACAGGGAAGATGCGCGCACGATACCGATTATTCCACTCTCTGCAAGCTCTTCAGAAGAGGATATGGAGAAGGCGGTTGAATCCGGAATGAATGGTTATCTCGTAAAGCCTGTAAGCATAGATTTGCTGAAACATACTTTACAAAATATGATATAAGTGCTAGTATATCAGCAGTTAAATATCAGCACTGGTAACAGGAACGTATGTTTTCGTAACGTGAAGAAGTGGCAGCGGAGATGTAGGTTCCTTTTGTGTAATAGCTGATATGGGAAAGGAAAGAGATACAATGAATGGCTTGGTTATTATTTTGATCGGTATAGTGGTTCTTGCAGCCGCATATATTTTCTACGGAAGATGGCTTGCGCGCAAATGGGGAATAGATCCTAAGGCAAAGACACCGGCTTATACCAAGGAGGACGGAGTGGATTATGTCCCGTCATCCAAATTTACTGTTTTTTCGCACCAGTTCTCGTCGATAGCGGGAGCAGGACCTGTTACGGGACCGATACTCGCGAGCGTGTTTGGCTGGGTTCCGGTGCTTCTCTGGCTGTTAGTCGGAGGTATTTTCTTTGGAGCGGTACAGGATTTCGGTTCGCTCTATGCTTCCGTCAAGAACGAAGGCAAATCAATAGGAATGATTGTTGAGAAATACATAGGCAAGATAGGCCGGAAACTTTTTATGATTTTCTGCTGGCTGTTCACACTTCTTGTTATAGCGGCATTTACCGATATGGTTGCCGGAACTTTTAATGCAAAAGGCCTCGGCGACGGCGTTGCCGACGAACAGTTATTTGCCAATGCATCAGCGGGCTCAATATCAATGATGTTTATCGGAGTTGCGATTATCCTCGGTGTTATAATTAAATTTACCGGAGACAAGTTAAAAGAATGGATGAAAGCGATAATTGCAGTCGCACTTCTTATAGGTATGTTTGCGCTTGGCATGAATCTGCCGATATATGCGACAAAACAGACATGGGTATTTATCGTAATGGCATATCTTTTCTTTGCATCAATATTGCCTATGTGGCTGATGATGCAGCCAAGGGATTATCTGACTACTTTCATGCTGCTCGGCATGATAGGCGGCGCGGTAATCGGTGTGTTAGCGGCTCATCCGTCAATGAATCTTAATGCGTTTAACGGTTTTAAGGTTAATGATTCATATCTGTTCCCGACACTGTTTGTAACCATAGCGTGCGGTGCCGTTTCGGGCTTCCACAGCCTTGTGTCATCAGGAACATCTTCAAAGACCGTAAGCAACGAGAAGGATATGCCGTTTATCGGCTTCGGTGCGATGCTTTTTGAGTCATTGCTCGGTATCGTGGCACTCGTTGTTGTAGGTTCGGTTGCCGTAAACGGCACGAAGCCTGACGGAACACCTTTTGCAATTTTCTCATCGGGTGTTGCCGGATTCCTTGAGAAGCTCGGCGTAAGCAATACTATCGCCACTGTATTCATGACGATGTGTGTATCGGCACTTGCCCTTACATCACTTGATTCCGTGGCGCGAATCGGAAGAATGTCATTTCAGGAGATTTTTGCCGGAGATTCAAAGAATCCTCTGGTCAAAGTCCTTACGAATAAATATTTTGCAACGGTGATTACTCTCGGAATAGGTTATCTGCTTGCAATGGGCGGATACAGCAAGGTCTGGCCGTTATTCGGTTCGGCTAACCAGCTCCTTGCGGCGCTTGTACTTATAACGCTTTCCGTATTCCTTAAGACGACCGGCAGAACAGGATGGACACTTTACGTTCCGATGTTTGCGATGCTCGCCGTAACATTTACGGCACTTGTCCAGAAAACAATCGCACTCGTTCGGGCAATTGCGGCGCACAACGCGACATTCCTTTCAGAAGGTCTCCAGCTGATTATCGCGTCTCTGCTTATGGTACTCGGAATATGCGTGGCAGTCGGATGCCTTAGAAAACTGTTTACCGCTAAGAAGCAGGAAGCATAAATTTATATCTGCGATTTATATGGCACAGTCAGTGAATGATAAATTCATTGACTGTGCTTTTTTTATGTTGACAAACAGAATTATATATTAACGAACCGATACCACAGCATTCGGACAGAAAACCGCTTAGTGAAACGGTGGCGGAATTGTAGATTGAGTTTTGATTCTTTTGTGGTATAATAGCTAATTGAAGTCAGAACGGAGATTAGTTTTATGTCAGTAAAGAAACATCAGGGAATTTTATTTATCATACTGGCGGGATTCTTTTTCGCCTTAATGTCGTTTTTCGTAAGGCTTGCCGGCGACCTGCCGACAATGCAGAAAGCTTTTTTCAGAAATGCGGTGGCAGCGGTTATATCAGTGGTCATGCTTCTTAGAAGCGAAGAGAAGCTCAGGATTCATAAGCAGAGTATTCCGGGACTTTTCTTAAGAAGCTTCTTTGGAACCGTCGGACTCATATGTAATTTCTATGCGGTCGACAGGCTCAACATAGCGGATGCCAATATACTTAACAAGCTGTCACCTTTCTTTGCAATTATAATGTCTTATTTTATACTCAAAGAAAAAGCAAACATAATCGAGTGGATATGCGTTGCGGCGGCATTTGCCGGAGCGGTTTTTGTTGTTAAGCCGTCCATGAATATGCAGTTTGTATATGCCCTCATCGGGGTATGCGGCGGATTCGGCGCGGGTGTTGCGTATACTTTTGTCAGAAAATTAGGCCAGAGCGGTGAGAGAGGCCCGGTTATAGTCATGTTTTTCTCGGTATTTTCATGTATTGTGACATTGCCTTTTATGATAATAGAGTATGAGCCGATGAGTGCCATACAGCTCATATTCCTGCTGCTTGCAGGGGCATCGGCAGCCGGCGGACAGCTTTCAATCACCAAGGCATATACCAAAGCACCGGCGAAGGAGATTTCGGTATTCGACTATACGCAGGTTATTTTTGCGGCATTGTTGGGATTCATATTCTTAGGTCAGATGCCTGACATATTCAGTGTAATAGGTTATATTATAATAATAGGTAGTGCCATATTCAAGTGGTGGTATATTAAAGAAAAAGACAAAAAGGAGGCAGCCTCATGAATAACAAATCCGTAAAGGGGAGCATGATAAGCGGTAATCCCGCCAAAGAACTGATAATTTTTGCCATTCCGATGATTCTCGGCAATCTGTTCCAGCAGTTTTATAATATTGCCGACTCGGTGATCGTCGGTAAATTCTTAGGCCCGGATGCGCTCGCGGCCGTAGGTGCTTCCAACTCAATCACCACTCTTTTTGTAATGGTTGCGATAGGAACCGGTATAGGATGCTCGGTTATCATATCGCAGTTGTTCGGCGCCGGCCGTATGAAAGATGTCAAGAGTTCTATTTCCACGGCACTCATTGCCATATTTGTATTCAGTCTTATACTGAGCACGATAGGATTCATGCTTTCCGGCAATATTCTTAAGTGGATGCACACGCCGTCGGATGTATACGAAGAAGCAGATAAATATCTTAAAATATATTTTCTCGGTTTCGCTTTCCTTTTCATGTACAACGCATTCAACGCGGTGTTCAATGCGCTCGGTGATTCGGCGAAACCGCTTGTGTTCCTTATTTTCTCTTCGGTGCTTAACATCGGGCTTGATATTCTGTTCGTGTGGAAATTCGAATTGGGCGTAGCCGGTGCGGCATGGGCGACGCTTATAGCGCAGGCTGTTTCGGCAATAATATCATTTATTGTATTGATACATAAGATTCGCGGAATGCAATGTGAACGTTATGACAGATTCAGTCCGGGACTTTTGAAGAAAATGGTAAGCATGGCGATTCCTACGGTCATACAGCAGTCCATCGTATCAATCGGCCTTCTGCTCATACAGTCGGTTGTCAACCGTTTCGGTTCGGATTTCTTAGCCGGATATACGGCGGCAATCAAAATCGATAATCTTGTAATCGTTCCGATGGTAAATGTCGGTAATGCGGTGTCCACATTCACCGCCCAGAATATTGGAGCGGGTCAGTTCGAACGTGTTAAGAAGGGATACAGGACCGGACTTATAATGGCGGCAGTAATCGGTGTCGCACTCGGAATATGGCTGCATTTTGGCTCCGAGAGCGTTATAGGACTTTTTATGGATGCGGATGACGGAGCTGCTGCGATTCATGTCGGAACCGAATATCTGTCCATTATCTCGTTACAGTATTTTATGATGGGAATGATGAATGTCACGGCGGCAATCCTAAGGGGCGCCGGAGACAAAAAATGGTTCCTTGCGCAAAGTCTTATCAATCTTGTTTTCAGGGTTGCACTTGTATACATTCTGGCGGATATCACGAAGGGCTACGTCATCATGTGGGCCAGCGGAGTTGGCTGGACGATAGGATTTATGATATCTTATTTCCGTTACCGTCAGGGCGGATGGCGCCGATGCATATAATGCCGGTAATGTCAGCAAGTACCCAGCCAATCGGAATCGACATCCAGATGCCTGTCTCGCCTATAAAATATGCCAAAACATAGGCGAGAAGGACGCGCATGCCGAGCGATATGACTGTGAGTACAACTGACATGCCGGCTTTTTTGATAGCCCTGAAATATCCGTACAACAGGAAAAGCCAGCCGATACCTATATAGAAGGCTCCTTCTATTCTCAGATACCTTACGCCGGATGCGATTACGTCAATCTCATCCGCTTTCACAAATATTCCCATAAGCTGTCTTGCAAAAATAAATACAACCGCGGAAATAACGATACAGAATACCATCGAAAGGCCGAAGGCTTCTTTGGTTCCGCATCTGATCCTTTCATGCTGTCCGGCACCGTAATTCTGCGCCACAAAAGTCGAAAATGCGTTGCCGAAATCCTGTACCGGCAGGTACGCAAACGTGTCAATCTTGACTGCGGCGGCAAAAGCGGCCATCGTTACCGGCCCGAAGCTGTTTACAAGTCCCTGCACCATGAGTATGCCGAAATTCATGACCGACTGCTGGACGCAGGTGAGCGATGACAATTTCGTTATTTCTTTGAGGATTCCCGGATTATAATGTCTGTCATCCCGTCCCGGAAGGAATTCCCTGCATTTCATAATAGTGTATAATAATATACCGATAGCCGATATGTACTGTGCAATTACCGTTGCGGCCGCAGCGCCTCCTACACCCATCCTGAATACGGCGATAAAAAGCAAATCAAGTCCGATATTGACCACTGACGATATTCCGAGGAATACAAGAGGTGCCACCGAGTTGCCGAGTGCGCGTAACATACATGAGCAGTAGTTGTATAAGGATGTGGCGATAAGTCCAGCAAAAATTATTTCAAGATATATTTTCATATCCGGCCTTACCTTGTCCGGAACACGCATAAATGTGAGTATCGGGTCTAAAAATACAAATACCAGAATGTTGACCAACAGTGTCACAGCCATGATAAGCACGAGCGAGTGAAGTATGGCAAGGCGGAGCCTGCCTTTTCTATTCTGGCCGTAGTATATGGAAAAAAGTGCGCCGGAGCCCATCGAAAGACCCAGAAAAACCGATGTCAGAAATGTCATGAGCGTGTATGCCGAGCCGACCGCTGCGAGCGCGTTGCGCCCGATTGCCCGTCCGACGATGAGCGTGTCGGCGATATTGTAGAATTGTTGTAAAAGGTTGCCGCCAATCATTGGCAGGGCAAACAGAATAAGTGTTGATGATATTTTCCCTTTGGTTAAGTCACGATACATATAGGAAAACCTTCTTGTAAATAAATGTCTGTTAAAAAGTATTATAAATAGCGGAATGTTTTTAGTCAAGTCGGATGACGGCGGGAAATTGTTACGAAAATGTTAAGTTTTCAGCCAGTTGTTGACGCGGGAGGTGCGGTATGATTTAATATAATCAGATATACAAGGAGGGACTTATGAGAAAATTTAACGTATTGGCTGTTTTATTGCTGATAACATTGCTGGCAACGGGCTGCACTGCCTCCTCGCAGAGCACGGAAACCAAAACAAAGTCACTGGGCGACTTGTACAATGTGGGACTTGAATATGCAGCGGAGGACGGACAGAGAATCGAATGGAATGAGCTGCCTGATGAGGTGCTTGAAAGATTGAGCGGCGGATGCGCCGAAATAGCAGAGCTTCTTGCGAGGGGTGATTATGGCGAAGCGGTGTACAGGCATTATATGGACACATTCGGTAACACGCAGTCCGGTGTAACGGTTGGATATACGGATGAAGTTTCGGACGCCGTGGAACGTATGTTAAGAAGAATGGACTTTGATGAGATGCTTCTCTCACAGGATGCAGCATATGACGGATTATCGGACAGTGAGAGAAGGGAGATTCTGGACACGATAGTATATAAGTCGGTCAAGAGAAAAAATGAGAAGTGGGGAACGTATTATCTGAGCCAGTTCTATAACAGTATTGCCTGCCATGGCACACAAAGTAAATGGTATGAACTGCTTAAAAACTCAGAATACACGGGAGATGCGAAGGAAATTGCCGATAATGTCATTCAAAGGTGTGAACAGTTTGAGACATTTATGAGCATGGAATGTGATGTATCTGATGATACTGTTACATTGTACAGGAATGCGCAGTTTAAATATATGGTGTCGCCGTACACCATTATGCTGTATGATACCGGCGATGCGATGCTTGATACGATTACACAGACAATTCCCGAAGCGAAGGACCTGTCGGAAACGGCTGATTACCCGCTGGTATTGTACGAACATTATATGCATACCGATGTTCCGCTTAAA
>UMHJ01022605.1_pt1 | contig 48928 bp, 38 predicted proteins | sample 1965511 | NCBI WGS metagenome assembly UMHJ01 (sample SAMEA4836096, study PRJEB28245) | human gut metagenome | biome: gut microbiome; material: fecal sample | place: Denmark | collected 2008
GCAACAAATATTTAGGCGCTGGTTCCATGCCTTCCTATTTTACAGCAGCATAAACCGTATTTTTAAACTGATCTACATACATAAATACGCAGAGCTTGCACTTTTCTTTCCAGTACAAAACCCTGCGTATTTACATTTCAATATTTCATCTTGGTACTCTAATTCTTCACCAGTTAAAACCCAAAACTTACATCATTCATGTGTAAAATCATAGGTTCAATTGGAAAGGCGGATACCGCACGGCGCTGGATCATCCTGCACTTGATCTCTGACACTCTATTTCGGCTCAAATTCTTGTAGACCTTATCCATTATTACTCAATTGTCTTTTCAAAGATTTTCCGCCCCTGTGCAGGGTCAAACTTGGGTCTGTGGTTTGCGTCAGCCAGGCCGTTAATCTCCTGCATCACATCCGTCAGCTGCGTATAACAATAACCTGCAATTTGCTTATTTTCCAGGATTGGCACAGTAATGTTGCAGATTCTCTCCAGCAATTCAACTCCGCTGCCAGCCGCTTGATTATATCCCCAGGCACCGTTTTGAGATTGGCCGCAGGCAATACCTCCATATTCAGAAAGAATAATGGGCTGTCCACAAAAAGAGTATCCTGCTGCATAGATCTTTCTGCCCTGTGCATCTTTTTGAAGGAGGCTATCCATGTCATGATACTTCTTTTGAAAGGAGGCTGCATTGTCATAATAGTCGTGAATGCCGCAGAGATCCGAGGTTACCTGCTCCCAGCCATCGTTTGTACTGACCAGACGCGTACTGTCTAACGCTTTCGTAATGTGATATGCCGATTCTGCAAAATTCTGCTGCATTGAATCAAACAATACATTTCGAATGCCCCATGACTCATTAAACGGCACCCACGTCATGATGCTGGGATAGTTATACAGTTGTGTTACTACCGATACCCATTCTCCCATAAACGAAGTTACCTCATGGGCACAAAACTCATAGCTGCTCGGCATTTCTGCCCATACCAGCAATCCCAATTGATCCGCCCAATAATAGTAACGTTCATCCTCTATCTTCTGATGTTTTCTTGCACCATTGAAGCCAAACGCTTTTGTAAGGAGGATATCTTCTTTCAAACTTGTGTTTCCAGGCGGTGTCATCAAGCTATCCTGCCAATATCCTTGGTCTAAAACCAGCCGTAAATAATATGGCTTATTATTCAAATATATTTGACCATTTCTAGCTTCTATTTTCCGCATGCCAAAGTAAGTCTGTACAAAATCATATGTACCAGACGAGTTTTCTACTGTGATATACAGGTCAAACAATTCCGGCCGCTCCGGTGTCCAATAGTGCAGCTCATCTACGTAGTCCAACGCTTCCATCGACATCGGTTCCAAAACACGTTTTGCTTGAGGCATCAGCATTTTTTGACATACCAACTGATTATGGTACCTAACCTCAATATGAATTTTTGTTCCTACAACATGGCGATTGAGTTCCAGATCCAACGTAATCTCTCTTCGATCAATATCCGGGGTAATTCTAATGGAAGACAAGTATATCTCGGGCACAATTTCCAGCCATACACTTTTCCAAATACCCGTTGTTTGCGTATACCAGCAGCGGTCTACTGTAGACACGGGAGCTTGCTTACCCTGTGGCTTGCTCCAGTCTTGTTCGTCTGCAACGCGTAAGCAAATGGTATTGCTTCCTTCGTGGAGCCAATTGGAGATTTCAAATGTACTGCGAACGCTTCCGCCGCAGTGATGTCCAATATGTGCATCATTGATCCACAAATCATACTGATAGTCTACTCCTTCAAAATGAAGCAGCACTTTTTTCCCTCTCCAGGATTCTTTGAATTCCAATTGGCGCCGATACCAAACATACGGATGATATGTCTGATCGCAAACTCCACTGCGCACAGATTGATAGCAATAGGGGACGTAGATCGTTGCGTCCAGTGATTTTCGCTCCCAGTGCTCCGAAAGGCCTTTGTCCTGGTCATCAAAAGCAAATTGCCAAATGCCATTCAGACTTTCCCAATCTTTGCGGAATACTGCCGGGCGGGGATGTTCCATTGGAATTTCTAATTTGTTCATACCATATCCTCCTTGAAGGGCCGGACGGCATTTCGCCCGACAATCTCCTTGTACTCTTTAGATTGGATGCAAAGCAACGGGAAGACTATAAAATTTCATCGTAACGTTACGATTTATTATATTTTATAACTGTCAAAATATCCTGTCAATCCATGTATTCGCTAAAAGATACCCTTGCATTTAATACATCATTTACAATGTTTTTTATGACGCCATTCAATTTACAAGCCAAAATTCCTGTGCTTATAAAAAAGGAAAGCAATATTTTTTCGTCAAAAGCGTTAAATTCAGAGCCTATTTTTTGCAAGAAATGCGAATTGACGACTTCACACTTTCGTAAGTATAATGAAGAAAATTGTAACGTTACGAGGAATGCTATGGCAACGATTAAAGAAGTGGCAAAGCTGGCTGGGGTATCTCCCACGACAGCGTCATATGCACTGAATAACAGACCTGAAGTAAAAGAAGAAACCAGAAAGAAAGTTTATCTGGCCGCAAAACAATTATGCTATGTGCCAAACAAGCTGGCTCAGGGCATAAGAAACGGCAAGTCTAATACCATTATGGTTATCACCAGCGAGAATATTGAAAGTGGAAATACATTTTCTGCTGAATTTTTGGGAATCCTCGCCGGAGCGAGGTCGTTTAATTACGATGTCCTGGTAAAGTTGGTTGATTCTCAGAATATTGATGACGACGAGATTGAACGGCTCATCGGCAGCTTCAGCGACGGCTACTTGCTTTTAGGCAATCATTTAGATGCCGTAGCAAGGGTACTGACTAAGCGAAATTGCAAATGTGTCATGCTTTCATCTCATACTGCCGCACCCGTCCTTCAGGTAAATTCGGACGGTAAAATGTGGATCAAAAAAATGACCGAGCATGTTATTGAGAGAGGGCGAGATCGTCCCGCATATTTCTGCTATGAAACAGCTACCACAGAGGAACTTCTTCGCTACAAAGGATATTGTGAAGCTGTTGACGAAAAAATCCCCGGAGAAAAACTAGCTGCATTTTGCTGTGGACCAAACGGCTCTATGGTGGAAGAGCAGCTTAGACAGTCAATTTCTTCTGGTTGTGATGCAATCATTTGCTGGAATGATGTCCTGGCAACGCAGGTAATTGATACCTTATCCGTGTTAGGGTATAGCGTGCCCGGTCCCATTGCGGTAACAGGGTTTGACGATAATCTGTCCTATCCAAACTCAGTGTATCGCTTGACAACGGTCCGTCAGGAATTTCGGTTAAAAGGTCAGACTGCTGTAAAAGAATTGGTTGCCCAGATCGATGCCGATCAACCGAATATGGGAGACATTTTTGTCCCATGTTCCATTGTTGATGGGAACACATTATGAAATCATGAAATTTTGCTCTTACCCAAAAGAGCAAAATTTTAACTCAGAATTCGTAACGTTAAGATTTTCCAATTTGATATATTTTCCCAGCTTGTATTCTGCTTCCCAGCAAACATTTCAATTACTGAAAATGGAGTAGAATTTCATCTAATTTACACTCCTATCAAAATCATATCTCACTGTGAACTGAATACTAACAAGAGATTCTTCACTTGATTCACGTAAAGTTACAAATCTCACTTGTAGTTTCTCTGCGATTTGCAACAGCAACCCCACCCATTCTCTAAAATACATACGATTTGGAGAACAAACTATGGTTATAAATCAGGATTCAGCAGATTGGGACTAAGCTGATGAATGATTGTAATAACAGAATTTAAATTTATGGAGGGACGCCCAATGAAAAAGCATATCACACTCTTGCTTTGCCTTGTTCTCATGGTATCTTTACTCGTTGGCTGCAGCACTGGCGGGGAAACGTCCGATGGCAATTCAGGTGTTTCCCAGCAGGATGGAGAAAAAACAGTTATCACCTTCTGGAATGGCTTTACCGGCACGGATGGTGATGTTCTGAAAGAGATCGTAGCTGATTACAATGCCACCAATACACTGAATGTCGAAGTTCAGGTTGAGATTATGTCTTGGGACAGCCTGTATCAGAAGCTGGCAACTTCACTGCCTGTAGGCGAGGGTCCCGATATCATTGCATTCAACACAGAATATATCCCAAGCTATGCTGAATCGGGCGCGCTGGCTGTCATCAATGATCTGTATGAAACCGGGGGCTTGGATACAAATAATATTCCTGCCGTCATGGAGGAAAACCTGAAGTATAACGGCGAATACTATGGCGTTCCCTGTAACATGGCAACTCTTCTACTCTATTATAACAAGGATCTCTTTGCTGAAGCCGGTTTGGATCCTGAATCGCCTCCTACCACCTGGGATGAGCTGGAATCCATGGCTCTGGCCCTGACCAAGGAAGTCAACGGAGAGCAGCAGTATGGCTTCGGTCTGGCCACCAACAACACCATCCAAATGTGGCCCATTATGCTCTGGGCCGGCGGCGGCGATATTATTGGTGAAGACGGCAAGGCAGTAATCAACAGCCAGGAGAACGTTGAGACTATTACCCGTTGGGCAAAGCTCATCAAAGAAGATGGTATTGCTCCTGCCGCTATGTCCGGCGCCGATATTGATAATCTGTTTGCCGCTGGAAAGCTGGGTATGTATTTCTGCGGCCCCTGGGCAACTGGTACTTTCGATGCTGCCGGAATCAACTACGGCATTGCTGCCTGCCCTGCGGGTCCTGCCGGTCAGGCTACCCTGGGTACCGGTGTATCCATGGTCATGACTGCTGACAGCAAAAATAAGGAAGGCGTATACGACTTCTTTAAGTACTGGAACAGCGCTGATGCACAGGTCAAATGGTCTTTGGAGGTGGGTTATCCGCTCACCAACACATCCGTTGCCTCGGATAGCCGCCTGAGCGAAAATCCCAACGTTGCTGCATTCTCCGATGCCACTGAATATGCGCACTTCTATCTGCAGCAGCTGACCTGCTTCAATGAAATTGATGTTGATATCATTACGCCCGCGATTGAAGAAATCCTCCTGTCCGACGCCGATGTGCAGGAAGTACTGGACCGGGCGGCAGAACAGATCGATGCATTAACGGGTAACTAGTATCATCCACTACCAGAGAAGGGTCCCACTTCTCTGGTAGTATTTTAAAGGAGTATGTGATGTAGAATGAAGAAGGCTGTATCGCAAAAAAAACTTCAGGCTCGAGCCGGGATGATGTTCCTTGCCCCGTCCATGATTATCTTCACCCTATTCGTATTTATTCCCTTGCTGGCGTCATTTGTCTTCAGCTTCTTGGAAACAAATTTGATGTTTAAAAACATGACATTTGTCGGTTTTACAAATTACATCAATATGTTTACAGACGATCGCTTCTGGAATGCATTTGGAAACACCATTTATTACACCGTTTGCGTGGTACCGGCCCAGGTCATCTTGGCTCTTTTGGTTGCTGTGGCATTGAGGCACCAAACAAAATTCAACAATTTTCTGAAATCTGTGTATTTTCTTCCTGCCATTTGCTCCATGACTGTAATTTCCATTGTGTGGTCTTTCTTGCTTAACAAGGATATCAGCATTATTAGCTACTATTTGAGCAAAATTGGAATTCACATGCCGGATTTGCTGAATAGTCCAACACTTGCAATGCCCACAGTGATTGGCGTTGGATTGTGGAAAAACCTTGGCTTTAATATGGTCATTCTGGTTGCTGGGTTACAGGGTATCCCGGAGTCATACTATGAAGCTGCCGATTTGGATGGAGCATCTTCTCGGGTCAAACTGACGCATATTACGATCCCCATGCTCATGCCTACCCTGACATTTGTTACCGTAAACAGCGTAATCTCTTCGTTCCAGATATTTGATCAGGTATACGTCATGACCAATGGCGGGCCGCTTTTCCGAACGGAAACTGTCGTACAATATATCTATAATAATGCAATTGGCAAAAGCGATATTGGCTACGCTTCGGCAGTTGCTGTGGTGATGTTGATCCTTACACTCAGTGTTTCCTTGGTCCTTTTCAAGTATATGAGACAGGACGAAGACCAATTGTCGTAGGTGGGATGCAAGATGAAAAAAGTGTCGATAGGAAAGATAATCAAATATATTCTTCTGATTGCTCTTTTAGTGATCATCCTTTATCCGTTTATCTGGATGCTTTGCTCTTCATTTAAAACAGAAGCGGATATTATGAGCTGGCCGCCAAAGCTTTTGTGGCGAGACTTTACCACCGAAGCATATGAGAACATCTGGTCTCGAATTCCCTTCCTGCGCTACTACGGGAACACTCTTCTCTTCGCAGGCGGCGTAACCATCGTATCTCTTACATTTGATACAATGGCCGGGTATGCGTTTGCCAGATTGCAGTTTAAAGGGAAAAATTTCTTGTTTGCCTTGGTGTTGGCAACTCTGATGATTCCCTTCCAGGTGATTATGGTGCCGCTGTTCTATGAAATGTTCAAGCTGAATCTTCTCAACACATATATCGGCTTGATTTTGCCTAGAGCTACAAACGCATTTGGCATTTTTATGATGCGGCAGTTTTTTGTGACTCTTCCAAAGGGACTGGAAGAAGCCGCGCGCCTAGACGGCTGCAGCGAATTTAAAATTTTTAGAAAAATCATGCTTCCGCTGTGTAAACCCGCAGTCATTTCATTGGCAATTTTCCACTTTATGTATAACTGGAATGACTTGCTGTACCCCTTGATTTTGACTACCAGAACAGAGATGCGGACGCTGCCCGCGGGACTTGCAACCTTTATGGGCTCCCATGTTATTGAGCATAATGTTCTGATGGCAGGCGGTGTATTAACAATTTTGCCCATTTTTATTGCCTATTGTTTCGCACAAAAATATTTTGTCCAAGGCATTGCAATGACGGGCATGAAGGGATGACGTGGATTTGGCAAAAGATATTCATCTGCAAATTAACACAGATAAGATCGCAGGCAAAGTCTCCCCGTTTTTATTTGGCCAGTTCATCGAAAACATGTATGACTGTATTGATCCCGGTTTACATGCTCAGTTACTTTTATCGAGAGGATTTGAGCATCCGGATGCCAATGGAGATGGCGTTTCCGATCCATGGTTTCCCGAAGGGTGCGGCGAGTACAGTCTGGACAAGAAGCATACGGTGGCTCCATCGTATGCACAGCGATTGAAAAACCACGAAGACCATGTGAATTGCGGAGTGGCACAAGGCGATCTGATGCTCTATGATAACGAAGAGTATGAGGGAAGCTTTTGGGTATATGCCGAGGAGCATGCATCTGTGCAAGTCAAAATAACTTCCCATGATCAGCAGGAGGTATTCTCCACGGCGTATGCTGTGTCGCCGGGCAAATGGGTAAAACATACCTTCCAGTTTCGATCTGCTTACAATCAGAAAGTGAAATTGAGTCTCTCAATTTCTCAAAAAGCAGAAATATGGTTGGATCAGGTTTCCCTTATACCCTGCAGCGCAGTTTGTAAGGTCTGGACGGACGTTATGCGGTATATTAAGGATCTTCATCCCGCGATCATCCGTTTTCCGGGCGGATGCTTTGCCGACTGTTACCATTGGCAGGATGGGATTGGAAATCCCGATGATCGCCCGGCACGGCCCAATGCGCACTGGGGAGGTATAGAAGACAATGGCTTCGGAACCGATGAGTTTATTGCCATGTGTCGGGAAATTGGCTGCGAACCCATGATTTGCGTTAATTTTGGATCAGGGACACCAGAGGAAGCAGCAAATTGGGTTGAATACTGCAATGGTCCAGTTCACAGCAAGTATGGTGCACTTCGTGCCTCCAATGGAAATCCCGAGCCGTACGGCGTAAAATATTGGGATATCGGCAATGAAGCGTTTGCTGACTGGGAAATCGGACACTGCGATGCGGTCGAATACTGTGAACGCTTTGAACAATTTTCCCAAGCAATGCGAAAGGTAGACCCTGAAATCAAACTGATTGCTTGCGGCGGGGATGGAAACAGTTCCGATCAAAATTGGAATATCACGCTGAGCAGCAAAATTGGCCATCTTGTAGACTATCTGGGGATTCACAATTATACACCGCTCACTGATAAAAAGTTTCCTGACCCCAGAGCGCAGTACTATGCTGTAGCAGGAGCACCTTCTCAATATGAAAAGCGGATGCGGGAAACCGCACAAGTCATACAGTCCAATGCACAGAATACGAGGCTAGCTGTGACAGAATGGAACTGCAACTACCAGGATGGCACAGAGCAAGAGCAAACATTAGAAGCTGCAATCTGTAACGCCGGGATGCTGAACGCTTTTATTCGCATGGGCGAACTGCTGCCTATTGCCATGATCTCCGACCTTGTAAATGGTTGGCCAGGCGGTATCATTCGAAGCCGTTATGGTAAATGCTATGGAACACCTACATATCATGTGATGGGTATGTATGCCCAAGCACAGCCGAGAGAATTGATTGAGTGCCGCTATTCTTCGCCAAGCTACTCTGCGGAAGCGGTAGGAAATTTGGAGAAAGCAGACCAAATTCCACTGGTCGATATTGTTGCGTGCAACACAGCAGAAAATAAACTGTGCCTATTTATTGTCAACCGGAACTTAGAGGATGAGTACACCATTCATTTACCCGAAGGATTTTTTGCCACATCTGTCTCTACCATCACATCAGATAACTTCAGTGACAGAAATACATGGGAAAGTGAAAAAATTGCTCCGAAAGAACTAACTGGAGCGTTTAAAAAATTGAATGTCTGTCCTTGCTCTGTCAGCAAGGTATACATTGGTTGAAGGTATATACACAAAAGAGCAGCACGCACTTTATAGGCCTCTTATGTTTTATATTTGATGTGTTATTCGGACTGGCATACTACAGTTTCTACAGGAACAGCATCTGCTGTTCCTTTTTTATTTCATAAGGAGGGTCAACCTAACTGGCAGGTCTTATTGAAGTAGCCCAAACATTCTATGTCTTTGTGTAACGCTGGCAAAATGCAGCCAAGCATGTCCTCCTCCAGGCGCCAACTTTTTAGGCTAGCCTCACCAAAATGCGCTTCAACAAGGCTGCCATCTTTCATACTGAGAGAAACTGACATATTCCATTTGTCTGAGTTTCTTTTATGACAGAATCAAACTTCAAAAAAATCCGCTGAAATCATACGATTTCAGCGGATTTTTAATTGCGGAAAATTCAGTTCCCACTATATATTTTGCTTAGTGGAATGCAGGGAATATCGTCATTCCAACGCCTACGGCTACGACACCGATACAAAGCGCGGGCAGAATACCCATTTTGATAATGGTCTTCTGGCTATACCCACCTGCGCCCATCATCATAGGAACAACCGCCGTGGCCAAAGGTGTAATGACCGAGGCCTGAGAGCCAATATAGCACATAATCATCGGGCCGCGGGGATCACAATTTAAGGACATACATGTCATAATACACAGCGGGATCAAGATCTTATTGACCGCCCGATTATACAAAACCGATGTCATGATAAAAGCGGTGAGGTAGAAGATGGCGCCGATTACATAGCTGTTGGTTACGCCATTGAGCAGGCCGGCTGCAAAATCGCCTACAATTTCACCAGCGCCGGTGTTGGCCAGTGCATTACCCAAGGTAAGTACGCCGACATACAGAACGATGATGCCAATATTCATGCTGTCAATGGCTTCCCGCTCCGTCAGCACGCCGCCAGCTACCACAACAATAGCACCGATCATCGCGATGGCCCAGGAAGGAACGCCCAGATAGCTCTGGAACATCAGGCAGAGTACCACAGCGATAAACACACCGTATCCCAGGACTTCCTGCAACGGCTTCAGAGGAGGCTTATTTGCTCTGGACTTCCGGGACTCTACCGCCTTAATTTCAAACTCCGGCGCATCGGGAGCCAGCTTGGGCGCCACAAAAATGGCCCACACGGCAACAAACAAAGCCACAACAATTTTGATGCTGGGCAAATCCCACAGCCCAAACTGATAGAGATCATAACCATAGGAGGCCAGATATCCGTTGTCCTCGATGTACGCCACTGCCATGGTGCCGATAGGAAATGCGAACGAGGCAGAAACGGTAGTAATACCAATGGAGTATACCATCTTCGAGGGGCTGACGTTCATCTCCTCACACATTCTGACTACCAGGGGGCAGACCAGCGCAAACAGCGCCACAATACTGGGCATAAACTGTCCGAGAATCAAAGTGACAATGACGTAGCCAGCCAAAACCTTGGTAAAGGATCCCTTTGCGACCTTATACACCAGCTTAGAGGCATTGGCCAGCATCTGCGTGCGGTTCAGGCCTTCTGCGATGATAAACATGGATACCATCGTAATTACTGTCGTGCTTCCGAAATTTCCAAGCGCTGTCTCTACATCCACACAGCCAGTCAGAACCAAAATAACAAGTCCGATCATGGCCGTAACAGACATGGGGATTTTATTCAGGCAGAAACTTACTACCATGAAGAGAAACACCAACAAAGAAATTGTAATCGGAGTCATATCTACCCCTCCTTAAATTCTATTTATTAAGTTTTTCTTGGTTCTACACCATCGGGAATCGGGGAACAATACGGCGTACCTCCTGTCCGCTCCATGTGTTCCGCCTTGGCTGCCTGGAGTACCTCCGGCAGTTCATACAGATCAATGGCTGTGGCCGCCAGGACCTTTCCAGCCTGGAGCATTCCTTTTTTCGCCATATCACTTTTTCCCACCGCCACCATCTGCCAAGAGTGCATAGGAACTCCTCCCGGCATCGTTGACGTAGAAATCTGTGCAACGGGACAAACCCAACTCACATCTCCTACATCCGAGGAGGCCAAACTCTGACTAACGGTTTCCGGATACGGAAGGACTACATCATAAATTGGCCGTTCAAGATAGGGAAGCAGACGTTTTTTCTGCTCGGGATCTGCAATTTTGTCCACCAACTGTGCAAAGTAGGGATCCTTTTGATCCAAAGTATCCACCATCTTCTGGGCAAACACCAGATCTTGATCATCGTATGATGCCGTTCCCAAGTTCTCCAGATTTTCTTGCAGTAAGCGACCCAGTGTCTGATTCACAATGATATTGGATGTAGCCTTAATAAATTCTGATTCTACTGTCGTCCCGGTCATGATGGCCGCTCCCCGGGCAACTTCGTTGACTCGCTCCATCAATTCTCGGACCGTAGTCAGTTGGGGTGCACGCATGAGGTAGAGCACATCAGCCCGTTCCTGAACAATTGCCGGTGCATTTCCTCCGGCGTTGGTAATTGCGTAATGGACCCGACAGCCGGTGGGAATATGTTCACGCAGGAACTGGATCCCTACATTCATAAGTTCTACTGCATCCAAAGCACTGCGGCCCAGTTCGGGTGAAATTGCCGCATGTGAAGCTTTTCCTTTGAAGTGATAGCAAATCTGGCAGTTGGCCAGGTTTGTACTGCAGGACACATTGTTGGTATCTCCGGGGTGCCAGGTCAATGCGGCATCCAAGTCGTTGAATACTCCTGCTTTCGCCAGGAATACCTTTCCCGAACCACCCTCCTCTGCCGGACAACCGTAAAATTTTACGGTTCCGCTGTGGCCAGCTTCCAGATAGGTTTTGACCGCCAACGCTGCGGACAATGCACCTACCCCTAATAAGTTGTGGCCGCAACCGTGCCCCGGGGCATCTTCTTCTACGGCGCTTTTTTGAAAGCAATTTGCTTTCTGGCTCATGCTCGGCAGAGCATCAAACTCTCCCAGCAGTCCAATAACCGGAGCACCAGAGCCGTAGCTTGCGCAGAATGCGGTTGGAATTCCTGCAAGATTTTGTTCTACCTGAAAGCCGCTTTTTTCCAGGAAGCGACAAAAGGCATTGGCCGCATAGGTTTCTTGATAACCCACCTGAGGGTGCTCCCAGATGGCATCGCTCAGAGCCTCCAGCTCCAGTCGATGTTTCTCAATGGCATCTAATGCCTGTTGCTTTTCAGCCATGCCGTTTTCATCTCCTTTCCGGTTTCAGGCATCTCGAGCTACCTGAAATATGAATCAAATATACTGTATTCTCTTAAAATATTCAATTATATTCTTTATATCTTATATTTTTTTGGTTTTATACACTGCACAGCCTAATATAGCTTGTACATTCTGTATATTATGGTCTTGATTTTTAGACAGTATTTAAGACAAATCCGTCAGTGTTTGACTTTTATTTTGTTTTTTGGTATCGTTTATTTCATAAGGCATGCGGAACAGGGCGGTGAAACCATGTATAAAATCGCGGTTATTACATCAGAGTATTCCCTGCACAATATTTTAAAAATTGACGGATATATGCGCAAGGAATGCAAAATCACATATCTACCTTACTCTTTTCCCGAGCACCTTCAGATTCTCTACCAAGAAAACATATCTGATTTTGATGGGTTGCTGTTCGGCGGCGCCCATCCATACAACTTGCTTTTGGAACATTTCGGTACCATTGAAAAGCCAGCCGCATTTTTTACCATGACCAGCCAAGACTACTACCGCATTGTGGCAAAAATCGCCATTCGCTATCCCGGCATCGATTTTTCTCGTGTATATTTTGACTTTGTCAATCTGCCACTGGACTATACGGCCGTCTTTCAGGAAGGACATTATCCATTGACGCTGGATCGTGCTATGGACAGTCTATCTTGGACAACCCGCCATCCAGCTCCGGAACATTACTTAAAGCTGTGGAACAGCGGGAAAGTCGACTTGATCGTAACCAGATACAGCAGCATTGAGGGGTTTCTTTCCAAACACAATATCCGACATGAGCTATTGCTGCCCTCCGTAAAATCCATGAAGGAGACATTTCAGGGGCTGCTGACACGGCTGGCTAGCGGGCGGATACAGGAGTCAGTCTCCTGCGTGGGAATTGTTTCCCTTCCAAAAAGCCATCGGACCCAAGAAAACACCGCCTTGCTGCTTCGTCGGCTGAATGCATGCAACCAACGTTTGGGAAAACTATTTCTTATTTATCAACATGAAGACCACATCGAATTAAACACCAGTGCCTCTGCTCTTCGCACCCTGACCCAGGAGTACTCTTTCTGTCCCGTATGTTCCTATCTGAATCGCAGTCTCGCCTTTCCTGTGTACATTGGCTGGGGTTTCCATAAACGGATTACTGAGGCTCATAGGAATGCAGAGCGCGCATTGACAAAAGCCACCCAGGAATCTGCTACCACAGCATACATCGCTACCGCAGATAATATTTTTATCGGCCCGCTCTCTTCCTCCGGCAAATATGTGCAGGATGACACCGATCTTTCACAAGTCCAAGATGTCCCCGCCAATATTGGAATTTCCAAAGCATATTTGCAACAGATTCTTGCCGCGGCCAAGGAATCAGAAGAGACTTCTTTTTCTGCAAAAAGTCTTTCTAAAATCTTAGGTCTAAGTACACGCAACACCAGCCGCATTTTAAACACCTTAGTCTCTGGCAACTATGCAGATGTTCGCAATCAATACACAGCACATCAACGGGGTCGGCCGACTAAAATATATACCATTGATTTTCATAAGCTTACCAGTGAATAATACTTACGCTATTCGTATAAAGGGGGTGCTGCAGAGCTCTTTCTGCAGCATCCCCTTTACCAATTTCTATAACAAAGCGGAATGTTAAGCTGCGCTCTCGCCATAATTTCTTCGTTACAGGCGGCAGATCAGGCTTTTATATATCAGGCAGCAAGATATTTCCCGCAGAGCCAAATACAGCTCAGCCCGGTCTTTTCTGCATTTCTGAATTGGGGGATTCCAGTTCCATCCCTAAAGCCGACAGCACTGCGTGAGGAGGCCGGAGTTTTATGATCCCCATTCCCTTAGCCGCACCTGTGGTAACGGAGATGCTGTCAGTCCCGATGCACAGCCCCTTTCCGTTGGTCGCCGCCAGGAGTACTGCAGGCGCAGCCGGCAGCAGCGCGGCGATCTGATCGCCTGCGCCCACCTGCATCCCCTGCACTCCCTGACTGCCTCGTCCGTGGGATGTGATCTCCGCCGAACCCGCTCTCCGGACTGCCCGACCGGAACGGGTAATGATGAGGTACTCGGTGTTTGCCTCGTAGGGGCAGCAGAGCACCGCATGATCCTCATCCGCCAGAGTCATCCCGGCACAGAGGTCAGCACCTGGGGAGATAACTACATACAAATCCTTTGCCGCCAGCCTCAGCACCTTGCCCCGGGCACTGACAATCAGCAGATCCGCATGCGCAGAACATAGGCAGGCCGACACCAGCTTATCTCCCTCTGGCACCGCAACCAGTTGTCTGCCCTCCGGCGAGATCCGTCGAAGCCGCTCCAATGACACCCGACGAATACTCCCCCGGTCAGACAGGCAGGTAATGGTCCCATCTGACTGTCCCAGCTCCGGCCCCTGCAGCAGGATGCCTCCGCAGCGAAGGGCCTCATAGGCCGGATTGTCCGGCCGGCAAAAGTCCGGGCTGTCCAGCCGTTGGCCCGGCACAAGCCGATACAGCATTCCGTCTGATGAGAGAATGAGTGCGGGATCCTGCTCCCTGCAACAAAACAGAGCCGCCGGCTCCATATGCTGCCCGTCAAGCAGCCGTTTGCCGGCAAGATTCCGATTGTAGATTGGCTGCCGGTCCGGCAGGGCCTGGATCTCGCCGCTACGTCCCAGAAGATAGAGGCTCCCAGGGGCAGCCGCCGTACCAAACACTTTCGCTTCGGGCCTGCCGGAGCGGACCGGAACAACCTGCTGCACGGGCTGCGGTATATCCACACACTCTGTAGGCTGCGGCAAAACCTGATCCGCTGGCTCCTCAGCCACAAGGGGTGTGAACTGAGGGATTTCCACTACATCTTGGGATCGGGAATTCGCGGCGGGATAGATGGCATGGAGCGGCGGCGGGGCAGACTCATGGTCCAGGAGCTCGATCGCGGCGGCAGGGGAGGGGAGAACCACGGTTTTATCTACCGCAGCCCGCCAAGCCTGTTTTCCCAATTCTCGCAGTGCGCCGCGGATGCTGAGCGTATCTGACGGATTGCCGGGCAAGCAGAGAGGTGCCTGCCGCAAAATCTCCACACCCTCTGTCTCTACCCTCAGGTTATCACCGTACTCCACTCCCAACAGCGAAACCCCGAACATCCCTCCGCTGGGAAAATACAGATCCACATCCCCATCCGCGCACACTGAAACCGGTTTATCTTCGCACGAATACGTATGGCAGGCAGCAAGGTGATCAAAGAACTGGACCAGCGGCCGCCGGCTCATCTTGTCTGCCAGGGCACAAAATGCGTCCGGATTCGCAAAATCCGACTTGTGCACCGACTCGTCCTCCTCTGCATGGCCCATCACGGTATAGATTTCCCCCGGTGTAAGCCCGCAGTACACCATGGCCGTGGCAAACTGGTGCCGGCACAGATAGGCGGTGGCCCGGCCCTCGCAGTCCTCCGCCAGGTCCGGATCCGCCCGCATCTCCTGGTAGGCTGTACGCATCAGGTCTTCCGCCACCCCTGCCAGCCGATACAGGTTTTTCATTGCCTCGTTTGTCTCCTTTTGAGTGCACCGGCAGGTGTAGTCCACACCTTTGCAGGCCAGGGGCAGGTTTTTCACCGCCTCCGGCGGAAACTTCTTCAAAAGCTTCCGCTTTCGATCCATCAGAATCTCCGTCAGAAAGTGGGGAACGGGCAGCAGGCGGAAGGCGTTACTGGTCTTTCCTCCTGCCTGGGTCGTGCGGGCATCCTTGTTGCTGACCTCATAGCGCACCAGCGCCCAATACCCCGGCCGGACCTCCACCAAATGCTTATAGGAGAATCCAGTGGCCTCGCTGGTACGCACCCCCAAGCAGAGCATGAGCAAACCAGCTATCAGTTCCCCATGATCGCAGCAGTTGTCAATCATCCCTGCCGCCAGTGCAAACTCCACATCCAGAGAGATAGACCGGGGCGTACGCACGGCCAAATCGGCCAGGCGCGCTCCCTCTTCCTCCGGATCCTCACAGGGCAACACCTCAAGAGGCGCTCCATCCTCGGGCAGAATCCGATATTGGGGCAGCCCCCACAGCGTGGTCTGGGTCAGCCCCTGATCATACGCCAGCTCCATGATCGTCCGGATCACGACAGACGCAATCTGCAGATGGCTCTGAGACAGACCCGAGCCGCATAAATGATCCCAAAACGCCAAAAACTCATCTTCATCCAAATCTGCAAAAGCCACATCCAGCGGCATCTGCGGCAGGACTTTTTGGGCCATTACACGGTCATACTGTCTGGCGGTCGAGCGCGCCAACTTTCGCTCCTCCCGCAGCTTGGGCCAGAGCATCCGGTAGACCGCAGCGACGGTTGGCCGGCTATCCGCCGTCTGCTGGGGCAGCCTAAGGCTGGCGGGATGTAGCGGGTCATAATTGACCGGCGCGGTTTTGTCCTGAGCCGGCTTCCGGAGTTTCTGATTCAATCTATTGGCCATTACAGTTCCTCCCTTTTCTTAATTGTACCGATGACACCGTGGCGTGAGCAAACCGTAAGGTGAGATTCCGGCTGCGCCCTGATCAGCAGCTGACACCCACTCTGCCCCAGCTGTATCTCTTCTGTTGTGTGCAGGATGCGGCTGTGCCAGCGCGCCAGTTTACCCTGCAACTGCAACAGGACCTGCTCATTTCCCCAGTCCACATAGACAGCCCCAACCGTATGCTCCTGATGGAGCCCCAGGATGGCAGCCCGCTCCGCGTCATTGCAGCGGCATACCGCGCGTAAGTAGTAGTCCGCGGTGTTGCGCAGCAGGTCCGTGTGAGCCATAGTCGGCCGGTTTTCCCCCCGCAAGATACCACCCCGCTCCACAAAGGACAGCCGGGCGCCATCCCGGATGATCTTGTCCAGCACATCCCGCACCGCCGCCTTGTATTGTTGCGGTGACAGACGTGTGCCGTCCGCAGCCGCAATCAGCGGGGCGCCGCGGTCTGCCCGGGACTGTCTCTTGCATCTGGCGACCAGCCGGTGCAGTACTTGTTCTATTTCTCCAGTACACACCACCTTGCGGTAGCTGTTTGCGTCATCCAGCAGCTTGGTCATAACGGGCTTCTGCCCACGAACCTGTTTATACGCCTTTGTCACTTCGATCCACGAGACCGCTCTGCCCCGCTGCCAGTCACCCACCGTGAGTCCGCACAGCTCCGGGACCGTCAGCCCTGTCAGGAGCTGCAGGATCATAGCGTCATAGACGGCCTCATCTGGGTGGGACAGGCACGTATCCAACAGGGCCGCCACCTCGTTTTCTGTCAAATCTCTCCTGGCCAGTCCCCGGCTGGCCACGGTGGACAGCCGCTCCCGGCATTTACGGGCCTGTGCCCGCAGGGGGTTGTCGGGCAGCAGCCCATCTGCGCGGCACGCACACTCCAATATATCTCCCAGGATGATCCAATCCACCCGCTCCGCATCCGTATAGCCCCGCTTGCTCCGCTTGCGGTGGGTCAGCTGTTCCATTTTTTCTTCCACTGCGGTGGGATCCCCGCACTGGAGCAGCTCCACACCCCCCACCGCCGGGCACAGTCTCTCCTCCCAGTGACGCCAATAGGTCTCCGTCTTGCCGGCCCATTTGTTATAACTCTGGATCGCCCCACGGCGCAGGGCGGCGTAAGTCTGCAAGGTCATGCCAGGCCAGGTACCACTCCGGACGGCGTCAAGGATCACATCCGCGTGCTCTATGGCTATGCGTTGGATTTCCCGCTCCGCCCGGGCAATCAAGTCCTGCGCTCCCTCTCCCTTTCTGCTGCACAGCGTGACCCCTCCTTTCTGCAGGGGCTTTCGGTTCGGCCCCAACAAATACAGGGTCGTTTTCCATCGCCCGTCTTTAATCTCACAGGGCTGGGCCACCCGATAGACGAGTCCGCACCAAGTGGACACGGTTCCAGCCTGATATATCTTTGGTCTGCTCATTTTGGGACCTCCTTTTTGTAAAAATAAAAAAGTGCCTTACCTATACAGATAAGACACTTCTTTAAATATATATTATTATACCATCTGTTCGAAATCAGGTCAAATTAGCCCCTGACCGGCACCGTCAGAACCCAAACACCCTCTCACGCAGCGGCAGATTACCCAGAACCGCCAGATACCGCCGCAGGGAAATGGCAGCGTCCTCTTGTTCTGCCAACTGCTCCAGGTATCGGACTGCGGCCTGCACCATAGGCGACTCAGAATGGGACGCAAAGTCATAAAACATCTCCCGGAACGCAAAGACAGAGGGGGTCCTCCGCTGAATGCGGTCCAGCGTCCCCACGAGCAATTCCAGCAGCTCAGCGCCACGCATCGGTGGCTCTTCCTGGGCCAGGTTATCCAACGCAGCGCGGCATTGGGCCAGCCAGGCGTTCATCTCCTTGGAAAAGTGGACATCTCCGTCCGGCCTCCACCACCAGGCGCGGTCGTCATCTGAGCAGCGCAGAAATGCGGCAGTATCCACGGGGGCAACCGGCTCTGCCGGCGGGAGACCCTTAAAGTTCCAGCCGTCGCCTCCATCCCAGCCAAAGGAGCGCAGCTCCTCCAGCAAGGCCCAAAAATCCTGGGCGAAGGCATCGGCAAGCAGCTTTGCCGTAATCTCCACCGGAAGCATGGCGGCCATGACCGCGAAGCACTGCGGCGCCCCTTCCGAAAGCCGTTCCATATCCCGGTTTTTGAGGGCAGCCGTCAGCTGCTCTAGCTTTTTCCGATCTGGCTCCTCATCCCCCGCAGTGAGTTCTGCCAGCGCCCGTTCCGCCCTGCTGATGCAGTCCAGGATGTTATGGGGCGTCTCCGAAGCCGACTCCGTGCTCTGCCACAAAGCCTCTTCATCGGCTTTGCGGGTGACGGTCATATAGATGAGCATCCCCATGGGGTCCATGGGAGAACCGTCGGCGAGCTGGGTCAGAGGATCATCATCCCGCCGGTAGTCTGGCAGCAGCTGGTAGACGCGCCATGGGTTGCTGGCCCGGCGGTTGTCATAGCGGCTTTGAAACAGGTCGTTGAGCCAGCCGATGATCTCTCGGGCGTCGTAGACATGAGCGTCCTCGCTGGCAATGCCGAAGGAAGGCGTATAAAACTCATAAAGTACATACACGGCGGAGCAGACCAGATTAAACTGGCGCCAGCCCACTTTGTTGGTATGGAAGCTGCAGGAGGTTGGATCATAGCTCCCGGTCTCCCAGGTATCCTGTTCAAAGTAGTTGTGGCAAAACAGGACGGTATCCTTCCCCGGCAGAGCCTGGGGCGGCTTTAACAGCCAAATCCGTTTTCCAAACAGGCTGACATCCTCCAGATCCAGCATCCCGCCCTGGTCCAGAATCGTCAGGACCCGCCGGGTGAATTCCTCCCGTTTGTCCTCCGGAATGGTCTGATCCCCAAAGTAACCCAGAAATGTTCCCATGTGCTCGCTCCTTTCAAAATTGTTTCCTTTTCTGCTTTTGTCTCTAGCCAGGGACAACCCCGCCTGGCTCCTTCCACTTCTTTCTCCGGCACACACGGGGCGCGGTGACAGGCTCCTGGGCCGGGTCCGCCTCAGGCCTGGGAACCCCGCCCCCGACCGGCAGGGACAGGCGGGCCACCGGGGTAACGGACTGCATGGCCCGGCGCATGGCCTCCTGACGGGGATGGACGTAGTAGTGCGTGGTGGTGGTCACGTCCGCATGGCCCAGCAGCCCGGAGACGGTGGCCACATCCACACCGTTCTCAATGGCCCGGGTGGCAAAGGTGTGGCGCATAGCGTGGTACTTCACGTGGGGCAGCCCCAGTCCAGCCAGCACATCCCCAAAGTAATGGCTCAGGTTATCCGGGTCCATGGCCCCGCCTTTGGTATTATAGAGGATAAAGTCCTCTTTGGCCGGAGCCCGTCCAAAGGTGTCGGTAAAGCGCCGATATTGAAAATCCAGCAGATCCAGCAGGACATCGGGCAAAGCCAGGGTCCGGCGGGAGGAGTTGGTTTTCGGTTCCGAATAGACCAGGCGGGTTTTCTTTCCCTTAGGCTGGGCAGAATCCTCCGTCACCCGCCGCACCGTCTCCCGGATGTGCAGCTCCCCCCGGGCGGGATCGTAACAGCTCCACCGCAAAGCGCAGCACTCCCCCAGGCGCATCCCGCTGTACAGCGCCAGCAGGATCCCGGCGCTGTACAGGGTAAGATTTTGGAACAGCCAGCCCTCCAGCACCTTCTGCTGTTCATCGGAGAGCACCTCCACCGTCCGGGCGGAACAGCGGCGGCACACTGTGGCGGGCACCGGGTTTTCCTTCATATGCCCGTCGGCCACCGCCCGTTTGCAGCACACATCCAGCACCACCCGGATGTTTTTCACGCTCTTACTGCTGAGCGGCCCGCCGGTGCGCAGGTTGCCGCACTCCCCCATCTGGTTCAAAAACGCCTGCACCACCGGGGTGGTCAGCCGCTCCAGGGAGCAGCGACCCAGGTAGGGGAGGATATGCTTCTCCAGGTTGTCCCGGTAGTGTTCATACCCGCTGGGCTTGGCCACCGGCTTGACATAGAGCTCCAGCCACTGGCGGGACCAGGCCTGCAAGGTCATGGATTTCTTGTTCACAAAAGTGCCTCCTTCCGCAGCCGGGGAGGCTCAGGCCTCCCGGGCGTATTCTTATACCGCACAGGGATCAATGCCCTCTTCCTCCCAGGTGGTCAGACAAAACTGATAGGGTCGGCCGGTGGGGTCGGTGAAGGAGTTCATCTTTTCCACCAGTGCCTCTACCTCCGGACAGTGGCGCCGGGCGATCAGCATTCCCTGGGTAATAGGCCGCCCATCCAGGGCACAGCCGTCCCAGTACATCCGCAGCTGGTACACATCCAGCGCCCGGGAGCCAGCCTTTTTCGCCTCATAAACCACAGTTCTGTCCCGATAGCTCACAAACAAATCCATCTTGGTGCCCAGATTCAGGGAACGGTAGGTGTCCTCCTCCTGGGCCACCCGCAGTACACCCTCCTCTACAGCCTTATTTTGTGCCAGCACCCGCACCAGCCGCTTTTCCACCGGCTCCTCCTTGGCGGGCAGAGGCACATTGCTGCGGATCCAGGCAAACAGGGCCTCCAGCCTGGGGTCGCCGTCCCAAAACCCGGTTTTGGTGGGCTTGGTGGCAGGCAGAGCCGTCCCGTCCTTGGCCCGCAGGTCCACCTGTACCAGGAAGTGGTTGCGGCTGGGGTGGACCCGGCCGTTCCAAATGCGCCGGAACAGGCCCCGCTGAACCACCCGTCCGTTGCAGCGGATCTCTACGCCGCTGGACTCCATGTTGCCTTTGTAATATAGAAAGGTCTCCTTTCTGCCCCGGATCAGGCCGTAGCGGCACACCAGCTCCACCGGACCGCCCCCCAGATCACAGGTGACGGCCGGGATCTCCTGGGTTCCGTCTTTGTCCCAGATAGGGAAGAGGGGGCGTACCACACAGGTCTGCTTTCCTCCATCCACCTCCAGCTTCATCTCGCCCCGCTGGAGCACCTGAGCATAGGTATAGGCCAGTTCCTCCACCAGGATCTCTACCAGGGTGTCAAAGCTCTTTTCCGCCCGGTCACCCACCGGGCGCAAGGTCTCAAACCGCCGGCGGGTGCAGCGGAAGGAGATCGCCGTCCCGGTAGGGCGGATGAGCTTGCCCCAGCCCGCCCGGTACTGTCCCATCATGGGGGCTTCCTCCAGTCCGTAGGGCCCCTCTACCAGCAGGTGCCGGTCCAGCTCGTTGTCCTCCGGGGTGCGGGTCTGGATACTCCAGACACACCCCTCGTCGTCCACACTAGCCAGGGCGTGTTTGAGCCCCATTCCATGCTCATTCAGCGGAGATTCCGCCCCGCAATGGCTGCCCAGGGTGAGGGCGGCGTGGATGTTGCGGATGCCGGTACCGGTGTCGATGACATCCACATCCACCCAGCTCTCCTGTTCCCGCAGTACGATGCGCACCTTCCGGCTGGTCTGGGGATCCAGGGCGTATTTACGGAAGTTGGACAGGGCGTTGTCCACAAATTCACAGATGATTTCGGAAAAGCGGTCGAAGTTTCCGGAGATGGACCGCCACAGCTCCCGGCCATTGGGAGTGTTTTCAATGGGGAAGGTTTTCAGGGTACACATACATTTCATTCCTTTCAGGGCCGCATGGCCGCATGTTCGGAAAACAAAACACCGTGCAGGGCATAGGCCTACACGGTGGGAAAAAGGTATGAAAACCCTGCCGCACCGGGGGTTTCCCTTGCGCAGAGGGGGAAAAAAGGGTATACTAACCCTGCGGTGCGGACGCAGTCCGTTGTGTAGGTGGGCAAGCACCTGCGCAGGTACAGTGGAGCGCCAACTCCACTGCACTGCCGCTGTTCTATTTTCTGTGCTAAGTATATCATTTATGTGGGCCCACATCAATTATCTATGTAAACAAAAAACACTCGTCCTTTTTGTTTAATATGTGGTCCCACATATTTTTATAATCCATTGTCTAACGCATATTTTTCTTCTATAATAATTGAAAAGCACCAGGAGGGATGGGGTGTGGCACAAACAGAATCTCAGCGCGAAGCAAGCCGAAAATATCATCGGGAAAAGTTAGAAGAAATCAAGTTCCGCGTCCCGAAAGGGGAAAAAGCGCGCATTCAAGCCCACGCAGCCTCCAGGGGAGAGTCCACCAACGCTTTCATCTACCGCGCCATCAATGAGACCATTCAGCGGGAAGGAGAAACGGGGCAGAACCATGATTGACCGTGAACAGGAAAAGGGATTTTTTGATATGACTGCGGCAGAAATTGAAGCCGCCTGCAAAAAAGCGGTTGCGGAGCGCGAAGGCAACCCAACTATGGACTATGTAACCATGCTGGATGAAACAACAGGCAGAATCATCAAAAAATACAAGGACGGAAGGGTGGAGTACATCCTCCTCGGATAACAGCACGGTTCCGATCATTTGAATCTACAAAAAGGGTCTGCGGCAGAACAAATCCGTTCTGCCGCAGACCCTTTTCTCTGCCGTATCCAGCATCATTCGCTTTGGTAATCATCGCGCCTTTTTGCACGAATCTCTTTTACCATGTCCACAACCCCCTGCTCATCCTTGATCCCAAGTTCATCTGCAGTGCCCCGGAAGGCTTTTTGTACTTCCAGCAGCGCATCAACGGGAATAGTGCTTTGACCGTTCGAGGTCACCTTTGCAGGTTCCATACTAAGCCTCCTTTTCACCTAAAGGTGTGTCGTAAACCCTTGTTTGCGACACACCTTTTCTTTTGGCTTATATTCCTTTAAAGAGTCAGCGACGGACTGCAGCGCAGTTGCTTATGATGGGTGCCCAGGTACTGCTCCAGAGAGTCATGGTCCACCAGAGCAGGGATCACCCCTTGCTTAGTGACACAGAATCCCGCTGCATGGCTTGCGATCTCCACCGCATCCGGTAACTCATGTCCATCCAACAAATAGACCGCTAAAGCAGAAATAAAGGCATCGGCCGCTCCCGTGGTGTCAACCACCGATACGGGAGGCGCATCATACCAAATTGCCTGCTCGGCATTGCGCAAATAGCATCCCCGATGCCCCAGCGTGATGATCACATTTTTTACGCCCTGCTGCAGGAAATAAACTGCCTGCTCCTCCACGCTTGAGAAGGGAGCCAGCGCCGCGGCCGCATGGCGGTTTGGAACCAGGATATCAATGAGCTGGTATAGCTCCGCGGAGATTTTTTCCCGGGCAGACGGTTTGAAAATTGTCTTGGCCTGATACTTTTTGGACAATTTGGCCGCTTGGAGCACACAGTCAGTAGGCGGTCCGGGATTGAGCAGGCAGTAGCCCGCATTTTGAAACATCGGCGCCATAGAGCGAATGTACTCGGGCGTGACCGCCTGGTTGGCGCCGGGCACCAGGGTAAGCATGCTCTCTCCGTCTTCCTGGACATGGATATAAGCCTTTCCGGTGGTATGGGCCAGATCCCGGCGGATTCCGCTGGTATTGACCCCGCCGCCGTTCAGTTCCTGCAGCGCCATAGTGGCATCGGCGTCATTTCCCACCTTTGCGATCAAACAGGCCGTCCACCCCAGCTTTGCTACGCCCATAGCCTGGTTTGCGCCCTTTCCGCCCAAATTGACCGACATATTATGACTGACTACGCTGCTGCCGATCTGAGGCAGGCTGGTAACGTTGAGCGTAATATCCGCATTGATGTTGCCCAACACAATGACATGCTTCTTGCGGGCATGGAAAGCCCGGTCCAGAGTCACGGAGCTGTTCAAGCTCAGGGCAGGACGCTCCGGCTTGGGGACCGCCTTCTGATCCTCACACTGGGCGATCAGATCCTCCACCAGCGTGCGTCCATACGTCTCGAAGGGGACCGCCTGCTGGGAGATCCGTTGGGAGGGAGTAGGTACGTCATCTGCAAGAGCAATGACGGATACATCATTGGGCACTGTATAGCCCACCGCGCTCAGCACATTGATGACATGCTGGGCAGACTGGGGAGTCACACAGGCAAAGGCACTCACGCCGGAGGCCACCAGTTCCGGAAAGGAGCTGTCCGGCGGGAGAATCAGGTTGGGATCGTGAGGGATCCGGTTTTGATACAGACACTGCTCATAGCCCATACACAAAGGCGCAGAAAAAGTGCTGCTGGGCTGAGTCACAAAGGCAATGGTCCGGTGGGATAGATCCACCAGCTGCTGAGTCATAATCTGCCCCAGCTGACAGAACTGGTCGTGATACCAGTCGGGGATCGCCCCGTTGAAAATCTGATAGCAGATGTGCTGTTCCTGCAGCTGCTGCTCTACGGCATCCGTGTGATAGATGACCGGCTCCCACAAAAGGCCGTCCACATGGTGGCGGGTGAGATTCTGAAAGTTGGATGCCTCCTGGGACTGGGACAGGGCGCTGTCAAACACGAGAACGGAATATCCCCGGTCTTTTGCACCCGCAATGATCCCCTTGAGAAGGGTTGAGGATGCGGACACGTTGCGCAGCATAACAGCCAGAGTAAAGCCCTTACTGTTCAGCGCGCTTTTGATCTTGCTATATGGAACATAGTGGTTCTTTTTGGCAATCTCCAATACACGGTCAATGGTGGCTGGACTGATGTTATCGGCTTTATTGTTGATAATTTTGGAAACGGTAGAGACCGATACGCCAGCCTCTTGCGCAACATCCTTGATTGTCATAAAAAAATCATCCTGTAACTTAAGATTCGACCGCCGCGGGAAACCCTGCGTGCTGATCGGGAAAAACCGGGAAAGCGCAAGGAAAATTTGGATCAGACGAAATTTTCTATATTATGACTTTACGTTATTTCTTGTATTTTGTCAATGCAGAAATAGAGCGTTTTTGTAATTATTATTAAACGAAAGAAATTTCGTAAAATATTATACTAGGCTTTTCATACAAAAAATTGTTGACTTTTGTAAAAACTGTGATATGCTGATGAAAGTTAAACCAAGGAGGGAAAGTGCAAGCGATATGGAGCAGATGAAGATTCTCGCCCCCTGCGGCATTTTGGGGTATGGCTTCCCCAAAGAGTCCTTTTTGAGGGGAATCGAGCAAAAGCCGGATGCTATCGTCGTGGATGCCGGAAGTACCGACGCCGGACCCCATAAGCTGGGAAAAGGCGTGGCAATTGTAAGTAACACGGCCATGTTCAAAGATCTGGAGCTGATTATCACTCACGGATACCGCCTGGGCATCCCCATGGTGATCGGCTCTGCCGGAGGCGCGGGCGGAAAGATCCATGTGGAGCGCACGCTCAATGTCATTTATGACATCATCCAGAAGCACAACCTGCAGGACCTGGATACCGCCGTGGTTTGGGGCGACATCGACAAGGACCTGGTGCGCAGCAAGCTGGAGCAGGGGAAGGTCCACCCCCTGGGCAACACCGTCAAGCCCCTCACCGACCAGCGCCTGGATGAGACCAACGCCATTGTGGCCCAGATGGGGCATGAGCCTATCTTAAAGGCCCTGCAGAGCGGAGCAAAGCTGGTGGTGTGCGGCCGCGCCTACGATCCCAGCCCCTTCGCTGCGGTCACCGCCTACTACGGCTTCTCTCTGGACTACGGCTATCACATGGGAAAAATTTTGGAGTGCGCCGCTTTGTGCGCCGTGCCCGGCACCACCAAGGACTGCATGATGGGCACCGTGGACAAAGAGGGCTTTGTGGTGGAGCCTCTCTCCGACCAGCGCCGGTGCACCAAGCTCTCGGTGGCTGCCCATACGTTTTACGAAAAAGAGCACCCCTACATCCTCCACGGTCCCGGCGTGGTCATGAATCTGGAACAGTGCCGGTTCCTGCAGCTGACCGACCGCAGTGTCCGGGTGGAGAACAGCCGCTGTCTGCCCGCTCCGGTGTACCAGGTCAAGCTGGAGGGCGCCCGCCAGGCCGCCTACCGCACCTTTGTGATCGCAGGTGTGCGGGATCCTCTGATGATCCAGCAGCTCCCCCAGATTGAAAACGAAGCTGTGGAGCAGGTGGCACGCTATTACAGCGACGTCAGCCGGGAAGATTATCAGATCAACTTCTTCAACTACGGCATCAACGGCGTACTGGGAGACCTGGAGCCGGTTCAAACGCTGCCCCACGAAGTGGGTCTGCTCTTTGAGGTGGTCGCCAAGACACAGGAGATGGCCGATATGCTCTGCGCCACCCTGCGCTCTACCATTCTTCACTTCGGATACGAGGGAAGAAAGTCCACCGCAGGAAACCTGGCTTTCCCCTTTGCCCCCAGTGACGTTTCCTTTGGCCCTGTCTATGAGTTTAGTGTCTACCACCTGATGGATCTGGACCCGGAAGAGATTTGCGGGTTGTTCCCGGTGGAGCGTCTGGATTGGAGGACTTATGAAAAGCGCGAAATTGTATGATTTGGCCCAGGTGATCCGCTCCAAAAACAGCGGACCCTTCCAGACCACTCTGGATGTCATTTTTGACGACGAGGCTCTCTATCAGCAGATCAAAAACAGCGGCCAGATCACGCCCGAGCGCGTGGCCCAGTGCTACCACATGCCGGTGGACCGCATCTGCGAATTTGTGTTTTTTGACACCGCTCTCGGCTTCAAAATTACATTTGACCGGGCAATTTCTTCTGGAACGGTAGGTGACCGGGATGTCTACGGCGCTCAGCAGCATGCGCCGCTGGCCATGATGGAGATCCAGGTACAATAAGGGGGCGGATGTATGAAACGAAAAGAAGCTCGCTCTCTGGCCGTCCATTCCACCCTGCTGAACATCAAGCGCAGCCGGGTGCTGTACCTCATGCTGGCCCCCGCCCTGATCTACTTTGTGGTCTTCAAGCTGCAGGCTATCCTGGGCATGGCCCTGGCCTTCTATGACTACCGCATCGTGGGTCCTCACGAGTTTGTGGGGCTCAAGCACTTCAAGGAGCTTTTCTCCACCCCCGCTTTCTGGCAGATCATGAAGAACACTTTGGTGATCAGCTTTACCAAACTGATTATCATCACTCCGTTCCCCGTCATGTTTGCCATTCTGCTCAGCCAGATGAAAAGCGGCAAGCTGAAGAAAATCACCCAGGTGGTCTCTTATCTGCCCCACTTCCTCTCCTGGGTCGTCATCGCCGGTATCTGGTTTGAATTTTTGGCCATGAACGGCGTGGTCATGGATCTGTGGGATGCCATGGGCGGTACTCGAACCAATCTGCTGACCAACAAAGACACCATCATCGGCGTGCTGGTAGCCTCGGAGATGTGGCGAAGTGTGGGCTGGGACTCCATCATCTATCTCTCCGCCATCCTGGCCATCAGCCCCGACTTGTACGAGGCCGCACGGCTGGACGGCGCCAACCGCTGGCAGATCATCCGCAACATCATTCTGCCCGCGCTGATTGCTCCCATCATCACCGTGCTCATCGTCAATGTGGGCGTGGTGCTGAACGTGGGCTACGATCAGATCCTGAACTTCCAGAATGACGCGGTGCTAAGTCGTGTGGACGTCATCGACACCTACGCTTACCGCATCGGCCTGCAGGGGACCCAGTACTCCTTCGCTACCGCGGCCTCCCTGTTTAAGAGCGTGATCAGCCTGGGCCTGATCCTTATCACTCACTTTACAGCCAAGAAACTGACCGGAAAGGGGGCCTGGTGATGCTGACACAGAAGAAAAAATTTAAACTGCCGCAGATTTCCTCCGTGTGCATCAACGGAATCATGGTCTTTGTCTTGCTCGTGGTTCTGGTCCCCATGCTCAACCTGGTGGCAAAATCCTTCTCCGATCCCGCCAAGGTGGCCGGAATGCCGGGCTGGCAGATCATTCCCGCCGGTTTCTCCCTGATCAACTACGAAATCATTTTCTCCAACCCCGCCATTTGGCGCGCTCTGCTCAACAGCGTGTTCATCACCGTGGTGGGTGTGGCACTTAACGTGGTGGTCACTTCCATGGCCGCCTACGCCATGACCCGCCCCGTTCTCCCCGGAAAAAAGCTGTTTATGGCCTTTTTCATCATGATGATGATCTTTGAGCCGGGCATCATCCAGGAATATTTCGTCATCAAAGGGTTGGGACTGATGGACAACCTGTGGTCCATGGTCCTGTATAACACGGTCACGGTGTACAACCTCATTTTGTTGATGCGATTCTTCTCCGACACCCCCGAAGCCATCCTGGAGGCCGCTGCCATTGACGGCGCAGGACACCTGAACATCCTCTTCAAGGTCTTCCTTCCCATGAACAAGATCCCCATTATGACCGTGGGCATGTTCTACGCGGTGGCCCGCTGGAATGAATTCTTCCGCAGCAGCGTGTTCCTTACCAGCAACAAGAACACCGTTCTTCAGGTGTTCCTGCGGCGGTTCGTGGTGGAGGGCGACTCCACCGTCCTGGCCTCTCTGGGCAACATTGACCTCACCGGCGTCAATATGACCTCTCTGAAAAGCGCAACCATCGTTGTCGTTATCCTTCCCATCCTGTGCATGTATCCCTTCATCCTGAAGCACTACACCAGCGGGGTCATGCAGGGCGGAGTAAAGGAATAATGAAAAATAGGAGGAAGAAAAAATGAAAAAGCGCATCCTGTCCGCGGCACTTGCACTGGCTCTGATGCTCCCCATGTCTGGTTGTCTGCCTCAGAGCAATACCACCGGTTCTGGAAACAACACCTCCAGCAACACCAGCCAGAACGTCGACCCCAACAAGCCCCTGGCCATGGGCGATGTGGAAAATCCTGTCACCCTCACCATGGTCATCAAGGACCACTCTCCGGAAAATGAGGCAGACGCCGCCTGGATCAAGCTGCTCAACGAGGAGCTGCTGAAGGCCGGCATCGGCGCTCAGGTGGAGCTGGTGGCCATGCAGTCCGGCTCCTATTCCACCAACCTGGGCCTGATGCTCAGCGGCGGCAACATCCCCGACCTCATCTGGTTCCAGGGCGGCGACGAGGAGTTCGCCCTCACCCAGAAGATCCTGGTGGACATGACCGATTACGTGGAGAACTCCGTCTACATGAAGGACGCCATGGAGGAGTACCAGCTCCAGCGTCTGGAGAACTACCCCTACCTGGTCTACCTCACCCCCGCCTCTGTCAAGGTTCCCGTCATGCGCAGCGATGTGCTGGACTCTCTGAGCATCAAGGACGAGTTCCTGGCCAACCCCACCATCGACAACTACCACAAGCTCTTCCAAGAGCTCAAGGCCAAGGGCTATGAGGCCGTTTGGACCGTTCCCGGCGATCTGTCCGAGATCAACAACACCTTTGACCAGGCCTTCGGTCTGACTTCCACCTGGCTCCAGCAGGAAGACGGCTCCTACATCTACGCTCCTGTTTCCGATCAGGCCAAGGAGAAGCTGCAGTTCTATGCCCAGCTCTATAAGGAGGGCATCCTGGACAACGACTACCTGACCGACACCTGGGAGACCAAGGAGAACAAGTTCTACAGCGGCCAGACCGCCATCGTTTCCGGCACTCAGGGCGCCGTTATCGACGTCTACAACAACAACCAGGTAGCCGCCAACGGCGAGAGCGCCAGCCTGACCGTTTTGCCTCCCGCCAAGGGCGACGCCCAGGGCTATACCCCCTTCTCCGTGGCCAAGGAGACCCGCGGCATGGCCATCTCCGCCCTGTCCGAGCATCAGGATCTGGCCTTCCAGGTTCTGGACTTCATGTGCAGCCCCGAGGGCCGCTTTGTGGAGCTGCTTGGCACCGAGGGCAACAACTACGAAGTGGGCGAGGATGGTAAGATCACCATCACCAACACCTGGTATGTCCCCATGTTCAACACTCTGAACAACTTTGACGAGTCCGTCCTCAGCAAGCCCTACTACTCCGACGTGGCCCAGTCCTCTCTGGACATGGTCAACGAGTATATGTCCCTGGACAACGACTTTGCCATTCCCAGCGACCTGACTGTCTCCTGGGATGCTGCTCAGAACGTGGTCTCTGAGTTCTATGCCGACTACATCATCGGCAACAAGACTGACGCCGACTGGGATGCCTTTGTGGCCTCCTTCTATGAGATGGGCGGTCAGGCTGTGACTGACTACGCCAACTCGGTCCTGAAGTAATCAAATCACCCCTAACCCAATGATGCAGGGCGTCTTGCCGCGCCCTGCATCACCTATGACACGAAAAGGAGAACGGATATGTTAACAAGACAGGAACTGCTTTCTAACCGTGAACTGCTGATCGACAAGACCCGGGGCGCCCTGTGCGGACTGGCCATCGGCGACTCCTTCGGCGACGCCGCCCGCACCCCCGACAATCAGCGGGATTATGGATTTATCACCGACTTCCACAAGGGTGACTCCTGGAGCACGGACGACACGGAATTTGCTCTCATGGTGGCCAAGACCATCATCGAAGCCGGCGGAGATTTTACCTCTCAGGACGTGGTAAATGCCTGGCTGGAAAACGTCGCTACTGAGGATGAGCTCAGACGCGGCGGCGTCAGCGAAGTGGAGGCCTGCAACAACCTGCGCCGCGGGATCCGTCCTCCTCACTCCGGCCGCTTCAACCCCTACCACCAGAGCGACGGAGCTGCCATGCGCAGCGGCCCCATCGGCATCTACTGCGCCGGTGACCCCGAGAAGGCCAAGTATCTGGCCCAGGTGGACGCCGAGGTCAGCCACAGCGAGGAGGGCGTGTGGGGCGCCCAGGCCGTGGCCGTGGCCGTCTCCCTGGCCATGGTGGACGCCACCATGGATGAGATCTGGGATGGCGTTATGAGCTGCGCTCCCAAGGATTCCTGGTTTGAGGAGACCCTGAAGCGGGCTGCGGACATCGTAGAGCGTGCCCAGGGTGACATCGCCCAGGCCTGGATGCCCCTGCACAACGACCTGTTCTCCACTCACCGCTCCACCGTCTGCGAGGCGCTGCCCGAGGTATTCGGCTGCCTGAAGCTGCGCCACGAGAACTTCAAGAGCGGACTTCTGCTGGCCTGCAACTTCGGCCGGGATGCGGATACCATCGGCGCGGTGGCCGGCGCAGTTCTGGGCGCCCGCTACGGAGCCAGCAGCATCCCCCAGCACTGGATCAGCAAGACTCAGTTCCCCTCCGGCACCTGCCTGAGCTTTACCAAGGGGATCGATATCCTGGATTACGCCGACAAGATCGCCGCTCTGATGAAGTAAAATAGGGAGAATCACCATGCAAAACGATTATCTGGCCCGCGTTTATGCCGGATTTCTTGGAATGAACGTAGGCATCCGGCTGGGCGCTCCCGTGGAGCCCACCATCTGGACCTACGAGCGGATCAAAGAAACCTACGGGGATATCCGCGGCTACGTGAAAGACTATAAGAATTTTGCGGCTGACGACGATGTCAACGGCCCGGTCTATTTCTTCCGCGCCCTGCGGGACAGCTCCAAAAACGGAGAGCTTACCCCGGAATATGTCGCCAAAGCCTGGCTCAACTACGCCCGGGACGGCATCGGCATGTTCTGGTGGGGCGGCTATGGCGTGAGCACCGAGCACACCGCCTACATCAACCTCACCCGAGGCATTCCCGCTCCCCAGTCCGGCTCTGCTGCCACCAACGGCAAGCTGCTCTCCGACCAGATCGGTGGGCAGATCTTCATCGACACCTGGGGCCTCATCTGGCCCGGACGGCCCGACAAGGCCGCCGACTACGCCCAGGCCGCGGCCAGCGTCTCCCATGACGGTGAGGGACTCAACGGCGCCCGCTACATTGCCGCATGTATTGCCCTGGCCTTCCAGGAGCAGGACATCGGCAAGATCGTGGAGCTGGCGCTGAAGGAGATCCCCTCCGAGAGCCTGTACGCCAAGGTGGTGGAGGCGGTGATCGCCCACCACAAGGCGCACCCCGACGACTGGGAGAGCTGCCTGGCGATGCTGCACCGGGACTGGGGCTACGACAAATACGGCGGTGTGTGCCACATCATCCCCAACGCCGGTGTGTGTGTGCTGGCCATGCTGTACGGAGCCGGCGACTTTAACCGCACGGTAGAGATCGCCACCATGTGCAGCTGGGACACCGACTGCAACGCCGGCAACGTGGGCACCGTTCTGGGCGTACTCACCGGTCTGGACGGCATCGCGCCCCACTACCGCACCCCCATCAACGACGGCGTGGTCCTCTCCGGTATCTCCGGCTATTTGAACATCCTGGACCTGCCCACCTACGCTAAGGAGCTGGCCCGCACCGGGTACGCTCTGGCGGGAGAGGCCGTGCCCCAGGAGCTGGAGGAGACGGAGGGCGAGCTGCATTTCGACTTTGAACTGTCCGGCTCCACCCACAACTTCCGCACCTCCGACCCGTTCTTCCTCACCCTGAAGCACAGCACCGCTCAGGCCGCCCAGGGTACAGGCAGCCTGGAGATCCTGGTGGACCGCATGGTGCGGGGCAACCGGGCCAGAGTGTACTACAAGCCCTTTTACACCCGGGCAGATTTTTCCGACGAGCGCTATAAGCCCGTCTTCTCTCCCCAGGTATACAGCGGCCAGACCATGGAAATGCAGCTGTATTTCGACCAGTGGGCCGGCTGGGACAGCATCTTTGTCTCTCCCTACTTCCGCACGGTATCGGACCAGAAGATCCATACCCACGGTTTCATCAAGATCAAGCCCGGCCAGTGGCAGACCATCTCCTGCACCATCGAAGATACCCAGGGCGATATGATCGACGAAATCGGCATCGTAGTGGAGGGGGATACGCCTACCACCGTGAAGACGCTGGGCAAGCTCTATCTGGACGAGTTCCGGGTCTTCGGTAAGGCGGATTACTCCATCGACCTGGCAAAGCAGAAAAAAGAGCTGGCCACGGTCACCCCCTTCGCCGTGAACCACGGCGCCTGGGAGATCGAAAACGGTCGTCTGGGCCTGATGTGCTGTGAGGAGAGCCTGGCCTACACCGGCAACTACTACGCCAAGGACATGCGCGTCCAGGCTGAGGTGGAACTGGAAAATGGTGATTTCCCCGTTCTGCTTCTGCGCGCACGGGGCGCCAAGCAGTCTTACATGGCCGGATTCCAGGACGGAAATGTCTGCATTTGGCGGCAGGACTTTGGTCTGGAAGAGCTGGCCCGCGCTCCCTTCCCTGTCGAATATGGCCGCGCATACCAGTTGACATTCCAGGCCGTGGGAGATACTCTGTCTGTGGATGTTGATGGCACCAATGTGCTCCAGGTCCAGGACGGCACCTTTACCAGCGGCATGGTTGGACTGGGCGCCTGCTCCATGGGACGCACCTTCTTCGGAAAGCTCCACATCCAGCAGCTGTAAGTTTTCCTTCCCACAAGGCAGCGCAGCCCCCTGATACAGTCCTCTTTCTGTACAGGGGGCCGCTCTTATCACGCTATCAAAACGGAGGCAGTTTATGGGCAAAATTTTAACATTTGGATCGCTGAATGTGGACTATGTTTACCATGTCCCTCACTTTGTCGCCCCCGGTGAAACCCTGGCCGCTTCCAAACGAGAGGTCAACTGCGGCGGAAAGGGCCTCAATCAGTCCATTGCCGCTGCCCGGGCGGGTGCAGAGGTATTTCATGCCGGAAAAATCGGAGCAGACGGCCAGATTCTGACCGATATGCTTAGTCAAAGCGGCGTGGATATTTCCTACATTCAGCACAGCAGCGGCCCCAGCGGTCACGCCATCATACAGGTGGACCCCAGCGGACAAAACTGCATCCTCCTGTTTGGAGGAAGCAATCAGGAGATCACCACCCAGGAAGTCGATCAGGTTCTCGCAAACTTCGGCCCCGGCGACCGGATCATCCTGCAAAATGAGATCAACAATCTGGCCTATATCATGCAGCAGGCGGCTGCACGGGGCCTGGATATCGTCTTTAACCCGTCTCCCATTGATGCCTCCATCCAGTCTCTGCCGCTGGAGCTGGTCTCCCTGCTGGTTCTGAACGAAATTGAAGGCGCTGCGCTGGCCGGGACAGAGGACGAGTCCCTTGTGCTGGAGGGGCTGCGCAAGCAGTTCCCCCGCTGCCGCATCCTGCTCACCCTGGGCAGCCGGGGCTGCATCTATGACGACGGCACGCAGCGCATCCAGCAGAAGGCCTGCTCCGTGGAGGCGGTGGATACCACCGCGGCAGGCGATACCTTCACCGGTTACTTTGTGGCCGCCGATGCCGCGGCCCTTTCGCCCCAGGAGTGTCTCCGGCTTGCCACCCACGCCGCAGCCATCGCCGTCTCCCGCCCGGGTGCCGCACCCTCTATCCCGGTTATGGCGGAGGTCAAACAATTTTCCCTTTGATTTTTTCATACTACTTCCTTCCCAATAAAGAGACAGAGGACCATCCCACGGATGGTCCTCTGTCTCTTTATTCATCAGGAAACGGAGTGGGACAGCTCCATGTTCTGATACCGCTGCTGCATGGCCTGGTCCCCGTACCAGGTATCCAGCATGTACTCCAGGTGATTGCTGGGCACAGAGCCACGGCTGCGCTCCTCCATCCGCCAGAAGGCTGCGGCAGAGAGGAGCATATCCAAAGCAAGCAAGACCGCCAATCCCGCGAATATGGCTTGTCCGCTTTTGCGGGGGATCTTTTCCGCCAGGCGGAGCAGATACGGAGCCAGCCAGTATACCCACACCACTCCGGCCAGTCCCCAAAAGACTGCATACAGGAGGTTCGTGCGTCCATCCAGGTTGAGAGGCAGATGAGAATAGTCCCAGAACAAGCGGTGAAACACCCGCTCCAAAAGCAGGCTGGTCAGGTACTCAAAGCCGCCACCCAGGATGACTCCGCCTCCAAAGACCGCCCATTTGCCGTATCGGCGCAGGGGAGCAAGGACCACTGTCATCAGCACAGCGCCCAGCCCCCAGACAACGCTGATGGCTCCGTAGAGCAGGCTGCTGCGGCTCATCAAAACGCCGGTTCCCAGCCAGACCACCCCCATTTCAAACAGGCACCCCAAAAAGGCACTGCTCAGAAAGAGGAAAAACCACTGATGCCAACGCAGCTTGGGCACGCGAAACGCCCCGGAGGCTGCCTCCACCGAGGAAAGGAGGACAAGGAGAAGAAGGAGCAAAATAATAAAAATTGTCATGGATTTACCTGCTTTCTGCGCTCGATCATAACGAAATATTCCTTCTGGATCTGTCTATACCCATGGTACCATGTCGCAGGCTTTCGTTCGGTTGTCCACACAACCCAGTCGAATTGTGGAAAAAATAAAAAACAGGACGCTTTTGTGCGTCCTGTTTTCAGTGTGTCTGTGGTTACGGAGTCTCTGTCCCGGGGGCTGTCTTGCGGAAAATGAGGGCGGTGACCAGATCGTTGACTCCATCCGCCACCAGGGCGGCGCCGAAGATCATAATGGCCAGCTGAGCCACATGGAAGGGATTGACCACCAGCAGAACTCCCAGCGCAATGGGGATCAGGGAGGAGAGGACCAGGGGGATCAGGATGGGGGGCTTGGACTGAATGGCTGCAATGGCCAGCGGAGCTTTTCCCACACCGTCTACCAGCAGCAGCGCACCCAGGACCAGGGGCAGGAAGGAGAGGATGGCCTGGGGCCAGGAGATGGAGAAGATGGCGAAGGCCAGAGGCAGGACGGCCAGGAAGAGATCACCTCCGGAGGCCTGCTCCATTTTGCGGCCCTGGATATACCGCCACAGGTGGCTCGCAGCGTAGACCGCCGCGCCCGCGGCCAGGGCCCATACAAAGACGGAGCCGCTGGCGCTGGGGAAGAGGAGCAGGGGGAGGCCGAGGATGATATAGAGCAGTGCGATCCAGACAGAGGCTGTCCGGGACCAGAAAAATTGCAGTTTCATAGTAATTTTCTCCTTAGATTCAAAATAACGCAGGGGGTGAAACGAGGGGCAGCGGGAACCGGACAGCCCGTGGAATCAAAACTCAGTTATACCAGATCGTAGCGGTACAGCAGCTCCATCAGGGTAGTTCCGTCCAGCTTATCCAGTCCGGCGCGCAGAGCGATCTTCAGAGGCAGCGGCAGTTTCATTTCCGTCAGCTTCCGGCCGTCCAGCAGATATCGGGTGGCATTGAGCAGGCAGCGGACGTCATAGACCGAACTGTACACTTCCGGCACACCGCGCTCTACATCCAGCAGGGTGTAAACTGCCTCCATGGCTGTCCGTACCGAATACTCGGTGGTAAAGATGGTATCCCGCTCCGTCTGAGCAAACTGCCCCAGGAAGGCGAAGTTCACGCAGCCCTCGGGCACCACATCGGGCCGGTCACCCGCAGTGCGGGGCATAAAGAAGGCGGTGACGTAAGGCATCATACAGGGGACCGTGCTGGCGCTCTCCCGGGCCAGCTCTTCGATGAGGTTCTCCGGCACACCCAGGTGATACAGCCATTCCATGCAGATCTCGGCTCCCGTGCACTCCTCCATGGGTTTTCCCACATAATCGCCCGGCTCATTGGGGTATAGGCCATAGATCCAGCCCACCAGCTGCTCCTTGGGCTGGGCTTTGAAGTGGGGCTGGCGGTTGAAGGTCCAGCTCATCAGCCAGGCGGAGTCTTTTACTGTCACGATCCCGCCGGTCACCACCTTGCCGGAGTAGGGGTCCCGCTGGCATACCTCCTGGATATAGGGGGCAATCCTGTCATCCAGAAGGGTGACGGTGGCCGACTCCCATTTGGTGGCCTGAATATCGGAACAGAACTTCTCCGGACGCCCGAAGAGGGGATTTTGTACTGCGAGGTGTTTCCACAGGGACCAGCTGCTCCCTTCGCCGCTGTCTACGGTGAGCTGGGGCGGGTGGTCGTTGTCCCCCAGCGCCGCGCTCTCGGTGCAGGAACCGTTGGTGACAAAGACCAGGTCGTTCTCAGTGAGCTCCATCACTTCCTCTTTGCCGTCACGGAGCAGAATCAGCTGGTGGGCGACCTTTTTATCCGGGAGGAAGTGGAAGAGTACATTGGTCACCCGGACGTTATAGTGGAACTGAACGCTGTGTTCCTTGAGGTAAGACACCAAGGGGAGGATCAGGGACTCGTACTGATTGTACTTGGTGAATTTCAGCGCCGACAGGTCGGGCAGGCCGCCGATGTGGTGGAGGAAGCGCTGCAAATACAGCTTCATCTCCAGGGCCGAGTGCCATTTTTCAAAGGCGAACATGGTCTGCCAGTAGAGCCAGAAGTTGGACTTGTAAAACTCCTCATCCAGCACATCGTCAATGGTCAGGTCATAGAGCTCATCGTCCGGCGTAAAGAACAGCCGCATCAGCTGCAGCGCAGCCTCGTCGCTGAGTTCAAACCGGTTTCTGGTATCGGCGCTCTCGCCCCGGTGCAGGGTGGCCCGGTTTTTGGAGAAATTGGGGTCGTCTTTGTTCAGCCAGTAGAACTCGTCCAGCACGCTGGCGTTTTCCACCTCCAGGGAGGGGATGGAGCGGTACAGGTCCCAGAGGCACTCGTAGTGGTTCTCCATCTCCCGGCCGCCCCGGATGACAAATCCCAGCTCGGGGATCCGCAGTCCGTCGCAGGCGCCGCCTGGGAGGGAGGCCTCCTCCAGAATGTGGATGTGGTCGCCGGGCATCTGGCCATCCCGGATAAGAAATGCGGCGGCGGAGAGACTGGCCAGGCCGGAACCTACCAGCCAGGCGGACTTGGCGTCCACGTCTTTGGGCTTGCGGGGGCGGGCAAAAGCTTCATAATTTCCATTGGTATAGTACATAAATCGTACCTCCTAGTAAGTAGTCCAGCCATTTGGCTGGCAGGGTTTCCCTATGAACCTATCTTAGTCCTTTGGGATGGGATTGTAGGTTGTCCACACAACGGAATGGATTTTATTTATTCCAGCAGGCCTTCCCAAACCTCCTTCCCGTCGGACTGCGTGTAGCGGTGGGCATTGGCCGCCTCACAGATGTCGTCATAGGCCCAGTGGAATGCCGGTACATCCAGGAAGGTGTACAGTCCCGTATGGCCGGAGATAAAGTCTAGGTCAGCCTGGCGGCCCAGCATGCGGTTTACCATGACGGACATTTCTCCCCGTGTCACCAGGCGCTGGGGTCCAAAGCTTCCATCGGGATATCCGGAGATCCAGCCGTAGTCTGCCGCGCTGAGCACGGCCTCGTAGTACCAATCGCCGGGGTGTACATCGGGGAAGGAGCTGTCGGGACTGGACACCTGGTGTGCAAACCCAATTGCCATGGTCACAAACTCCGCCCGGGTGATGGGCTGGTCCGGCAGGAACCGGTCTTCTCCCACACCGGAAACCAGCCCCAGGGAGGCAAGGGTGTTGACCGCCTTGGCATACCAGGCGTCGCTGGGCACATCGGAGAAGCCGGCCGTTACCGGAATATTCGGATCGTTCAGCAGCCCGTAAAAAATCTGTGCTGCCTGTGCCCGGGTCAGGAAATCATCCGGACCAAACCAGTTTCCCGGATAGCCGGAGACATAGGCATCGTGGTCTTTGGTGTTGAGATAGTCCGGCACACCGGTATCATCGGGGGACAGGGGAGTGTCCAGAGGGACAAAGCGGGCGGATATGGTGTGATTTTTGGTCACGGGAGCAAAGCGGTAGGTGCGCTCTGTGTCCACTGGCTTGCCGTCTACCAGAACAGCATCCAGGTGGTAGCCTTCGTTGGCTCGCATGGTGAAGCTGGGAGTCTGACCCCGGGTAACCCGAACCGTTCCGCTGGGCGAAATGGTTCCGCCCACAGTGGCGTTTGCGGTGATCACGAAGGTCTGGCTGCTGCTGTCACCGCCGCCGCTGCTGGTGTTCTCCGTGAAGGTGCGGCTGACCGTTCCGGTATAATTTCCTTGGAAATGGATGAAAAAGCGAACGCTCCCACCTTGCTCTTCAAACTCGGTCACATAGTCCTTACCCTTTTCCAGGGTCCAGTCTCCGTGCCGGATGACCAGATTTTCCGCCTCTGCGCGGCTGGTGATCTGGGGAATGGGCAGCCGGGTGCCGTCATAGGGGGCAACCTGGACCAGGACGGGGATATGCTGCACTACCTGATAGTCGATCCAATCCTCCGGCACATAAAAGGCCAGGTGGGTCTGCTCTCCGGCATCGCCTACCCGCAGGCTCCCGTTTTCCCAGAAAAACTGGGGCTCCAAGGATACATCCGCCAGATAGTCCCCGTAGGTGGCTGTCTTTGTATCCGGGGCAAGGTACTCCGGAATGGCGGGATCAATTTGGAAGGAAGCTACCGCCTCCAGGCCCTGATATTGGGCAGTCTCCTCCACCAGAGCCTGGACGTACCACGTCCCTGCGCGGGTGGGAATTTCAGGCTGGAACGGCCCCTGGGGAGAGGCGCCGTAGCGGAATGTCACGCTGCCAAAGGCGGGCTGCGCCACCGGCTGGGGCGCCGGCTGTCCATAGGTCCAGTTTTCCATGCTCAGCGGCACGGTCCAGCTGTTTTCCCCTGTCACCGAGACAGAGGCATCCAGAGCCGCAATCCCATCCGTATAGCGGTATGTGAGCAGCTGGTTAGGGGCGTCCAGCTGGATACGGTCCTCCAGCAGGGTTCCTCCGCTGAGCTGACTGATGTGACTGGACTCGGCCCATGGGGCAAGCTCGTTCAGGGGAATGCTGTTTTCTCCCTCCGGCAGAGGGAAGGAGACGGGACGCTGTCCGGTCAGATCACAGAAGGTAACGCTGTCCTGGGGCAGCCGGATGGCCAGCAGGCGGTTGCCTCCGGCATACACGGTCTCCAGTTTGGTGTTGCCGCTGAGGTCCAGGGCGGTGATCTGATTGTCGGTGCAGTTCAGGAAGGTGAGCTCGCTCTGATTGGACAGGTCCAAACTCTCGATCCGGGTGTGGTTCCACAGCAGGGTGTCCAGCTGCGTATTGTGAGACAGGTCGGCCTGTGCCAGGTCTCCCCCCAGCACATGGAGGGTGTGGAGCTTGGGATTCCCGCTCAGGTCCAGCTCCGCAAGGGGACTTCCTCCCCAGGCCAGGTAGCTTAGATTGGGAACGTCATGCAGGTTCCATTCAGATAGGTTGGAGTGGAAGCAGTAGAGGTGTTCCAGCGCGGGTGCGCCGCTCAGATCCAGGGTTTCCAGCCTGGGATTTTCGTTGCAGGTCAAAGATGTCAGCGCAGGCAGATCAGGCAGCTCCAGGCGGACCAAATCATTTTCACTGCAATTGAGCTCTTCCAGTGCGTCAAACCACTCCAGGCCGCTCAAATCCTGAATGCCCAGCTTCCGAAGGTCCATCCGGGTCACCGCTTCCCGCTCCGCCTGGGAGAGGGCGCCGTCTCCATCGGTATCTCTCCCTTGCACCCAGCGCAAAAACGCCGGGTCCGGAAAAGAAGCAGAATCAATGGGAACAAGCCCTGATTCCGCGCTGCCGGTCATGACCATACCCGCAGTGATGCTCAGCACCATCAGCAGGGCGAGTCCTTTTTTCCATAATTTCATCGCAAGTTCCTCCTTGTAACATAGCAAGCGGGTGTGTTTTTGCCGCTAGGAAAAGTATGGAGGAAATGGAAGGCGGATTCGGTTGTTTATGCAACGAAAAACAAAATTTTGCCGCGCTCCCCGCGTTCCTCTGGAATTGACAAATCCCCCTTCTTTGGCTATGGTTATTCTAGGAGTGTAAGAGATTGGAAAGGAGCCGGATGGATATGACAGACGCGGCAAATATGCTTCCCGTTTTAAAGCAGAGCCTGCTGTTCCGGAACATGGAAGAGCACGAAATTCTGGAGGCGCTGGAAACCATCGCATCCCACCGCCGGGTCTATCCCAAGCGCACCCTGGTGATGCGGGATGGGGACCCCATGGACCAGGTGGGCGTCATCTTATCCGGAAATCTTCATCTATTTCACATTGACGCCAACGGAAACAGCAATTTAATGGAGAACCTGGGCAAAGGGGAGTCCCTGGGCCTGCTCAACGCCATTGGCGGATACCGCCTGCATATTTCCGCAGAGACTACGGAGCAGACCGAAATTCTATTTTTAAATGTCAGCCAGCTCCTTCGAAAAAATGTACTCACTGCGCCGGTCCAGATCCGGTTTTTGCAGAATCTCACCCTTGCGGTGGCTCAGCAGGCCCACCGACTGACCCGGAAATTGGAGGACAGCATCCGCCGCTCTACCCGGGACCGCCTGCAGGACTATTTGTCGGGCCAGTTTCATCAGGCTGGAAACCGCACCTTCTCCATTCCCTTGAACCGGCAGGATCTGGCGGACTTCCTCTTTGTAGACCGCAGCGCCATGTCCAACGAGCTGTGTAAAATGCGGGATGAGGGACTTTTAAAGTTTGAGAAAAGTAAATTTGAACTCCTGATTGAGATGCCCATTACCGAAGAGGAACCGGATCCCAATCGCTGAGTGGATGACAGCATAAAAAATGTGCTCTGAAGCAGACCTTACGTCCTTCAGAGCACATTTTTTGTCTTTGGTTGTCTGGACAACCGTTCCGGTATCTCTTTCTTGCTATGATGAGATCAGCCTCAGGACACGCAGCCGTCTGCTGCCCACACAGGAGGCGACTTCAAATCAATACAGGAGGAATCTTTTATGAAACAAAACGACCATCTGTCTTACACCATATTAGACGCAGAGTACCAGGTGCTTGACGCGGAGCAGCCGGTAAACCGGGGCGTCCGCCGGGGTATCCTCATTACGGCGCTGATTCTGGTGGCACTGGGCCTGTCCGCACTGATATTTCCAGAGGTGATCGGCACTGGACTTGCCTTTTTCATCACCGCAGGCCTGTTTCTGTACGGCTTATCCCAGAGCCTGCTCTTTTTCCAGGCTTCGAAAGAGATGCGCAGCGGCTGGACCTTAGCCAACGGCCTTTTGTTGCTGGTATTCTCCTGGATCACCATGTTCAGCGCATTTATGGGTGAACTTGGGTTGCTGCAAATGATCTCCGCCATCTCATTCCTCATGGGACTTCTTACCGCATCCATCGGCCTGAGCCAGATCTCCGCCGCTGTTACAGCCGGAAGCCAGCTGCCCGACCGCGGGTGGATCTTTCTGGGGGGAGGCCTGAATCTGCTGCTCAGCCTGTTCATGTGCATCAACCCCGTGGTCAGCTGGTTCGCCCTGACCACAGCTTGGGGCATCTATCTGATCGCAGCCGCCATCGCTTTGCTGTTTCTTGTATGGTCAACACGGTCCAAGGCACACGCTTGACCGGGCCGATCGACAACCCGATTCCATGCTCCCATGTTCCGCCCTGACAAAAGCACGTTGGCTGTGCAACCGCATGTATCCCCGTAACCTGTCATAATAAAACCATACCACAGCAAAAGAAAGGTGGATTCCGTATGAATTCCAAACTCAATGTAACAAAAACCAAGCAGGAAACAACAGAGCTTCTCAACCAGAAGCTGACTGACGCCATGATGGCCGCCCTGAAAACCGTCCACAGCGCCGCTTCCCCCGACTCCACAGATCTGGAGGACCTGGCCTTTCAGCGCAAAGGCCAGGAGGTCCTGGGCCGCCTGATGTCCCCGCCCATCGGCTTTAGCTGGGAGCCCTTTTCCCTGGACGAGATGCCCATGGCCTGGGTCCGTCCGGAGCGTGGACATGACCGCAGCAAGGTGATCCTCTATTGCCACGGCGGCGGATACACCAGCGGAAACCTGGGCTATGCCAGGGTATTAGCCGCAAAAATGGCCAGTGCAACAGGCTGTGAGGTTTTGGCTTTCCAGTACCGGCTGGCCCCTGAGTTTCCCTATCCCGCCGCGCTGGAGGATGCGCTGGCTGCCTGGGAGTATCTCATGCACCAGGGCTGGGGAGCCCGTGACATCATCCTGGCCGGAGACTCCGCAGGAGGCAATCTGGCCCTGGAGCTGACCCTCGCCCTCAAGGAGCAGGGACGCTTCCTGCCCGGACGACTGGTCCTCTTTTCTCCCTGGACCGATATGACGGCCAGCGGCGACTCCTACACCCAGCGGGAGGAGCTGGACCCCATGCTCACCAACCGCTACATCCAGTCCGTTCGCAGCGCTTACGCCCCGGACGCCGATTACAGCCAGCCGTGCTTTTCGCCCTTGTTTGGCGATTTGACCGGGTTTCCTCCCACTCTCGTACAGGTGGGAGAGCGGGAGATCCTCTACTCCGATTCCACACGGCTCCAGGATGCTCTGATCGCCGCAGGAGTTCCCTGTGTTCTGCAGAGCTGGCCGGATATGTGGCATGTCTTCCAGATGTTCCCCCTGAAAAGCGCGGGGGAGGCCATAACCGCAGTGGCAGATTTTCTCCATCAGCTTGGATAGCAAAAAACAGTGCCTGCCAGATGGCAGGCACTGTTTTTTAAGTCTCAGAAGTGGAAGCGGCGGCGCACCTGACGGCGCAGGTTGGGCCGGGTGCGGATCACCGCCAGCGGCAGCATCATCGTGATCCCAACCGCTGCGGCAATGAGGGACCACATCGGGTGGTAGGCCCCCAAAAAGCGGTCAATCACAAACTCCAGCCACAGCAGGAAGAGCACAATACCGCTCAGAACCAGCAGGCTTCGGCTGAGGAACGAGCGCTTGCGCGCGGTCTGCCAGATGATCAGCAAAAGCAGCGAAAAACCGGCCCACACGGGCAGGGCGATGCCAACAAGCCAGCTCTGCCCATGGGTAGCCGCACTGATCAGCACCAGCAGACCACCCACAGCCAGCAGATCGAGAAGAAGGAAAACCACCGACGGCACCTTCCGCAGCACAAGGGGCGGCACTAACCATACCCACAGCATGGCGCAGGCTCCCATGACGAACCAGGACCAGGGGACGCCCTTCCACAGGAGAAACAGATTCAAAAGGCCGCAGCAGACGGAGGCACACAGCGCCATGGCACTGAGCAGCATGGCCAGCTCCTTCCGGTCCACCGGCTCCACCTCCTGGCGCTCCAGGGGGAAATTGGGGACCATTTCCGTATCCGGAGGACAGACCGGATTGATGACAGGAGTCTGGCACAGCGGACATTGTACCGCATCCCCATCCAGCTCTACTCCGCAGTTGACACAGTATGACACGACACACACTCCTTTCGGTTGGAGGTCACTTTCACATGCAGCCCCTCCCGCACCAAGGTTCGGAAAAATTCCCGTTCCACATCGCTTTCCTTCACGGTACCTGCAAAGGTGATCTCCATCGTATCGCCAAAGCTGATGGCTGCACAGTTGACCCGGGGGGTGTAGGACTGCCCCAGCACCACCTCCATATGGTGGATACAGGGCTTCATCTCCTCGGGCACCTGGAAAATTCCCGGGTTGGTAAAGGTAGTGGAGTAGGGACGGCTCCCGGCAATGCGGTATCCCAGATCCATGGCCAGGTTCTTTACCGGAGAGGGCACCAGCTGCAGGGGCAGAGTGTGCTGGAGCGAAACATTTTTGGTGATGACCGCCTGCATCTCCTGCCTGGTGATGTGCAGGCGCATATGGTGGTGGACCTGGGCGATGATCTCATCCAGCGTGTAGTCGCCCAGCTCCGGGTTGATGCTGGGACGCACCGTGAGGATAAAATTGCGCAGCGTCTCCGAGGGGAAATAGGGCCGCAGATTGATGGGCACCGCCAAAGAAACCGGAAGCTCCCGCCTGCGCCCCTCCCGGCGCTGACGAATCAGAATGGATTGCAGCAGGATGGCGGCCAGATATTCCGTAATGGAGGCCCCGTGCCGCTTGGCTGCGGCATGAAGATCCCGCACCGAGACAAAGCCCATCGTGGTATTCAGTGTGTAAAAGGGCTCCGGGGTTCCGGTACAGGCGTAGGCTTTGGGCTCCCGCATGCTGAGATGGACCTTGGAGTGGGCATACCGGGCGTAGGCGTCCTCCCACTCCTCCGGCCTGGGCGGCTGCGTGATGTCCAAAATCCCGTTGGTATTGGGAATTTCGTGGCCCATCTCCCTTAAATACACCGCCAGCAGAGTCTTGAAGAGCACCAGGGCTCCGCCGCCGTCTGCCAGGGCATGGAATACCTCCATGGAGATCCGCTTCTCGTAGTAGAAAAAGCGGATGAGCTTATCATGGTTCTGAAACCGCACCGGCTGACAGGGATTGCGGATATCCCGCTGCAGGATCGGTCCGGGGGCATCGTCCCGCTCAAAATAGTACCAGAAAAATCCCCGGCGTATTTTCACCTGAAATCCGGGGAACCGGGGCATGGTTTTGTCGATGGCCCGCTGAAGAAGCTGCGGGTCCACCGGCTGTATCATCACGGCGGAAAACCGATACAGGGCGGAGTAACTTCCGCGCTGGATGGCAGAGTACATCATGGCCGCGTTGTCCAGATGGTACCAAGGGTGGGAAGCAGAAGATTCCATATCTTTTTCCCTCCAAGCTCAAAGACTGTAACGCCTGAAACAGTGACCTCATTATAGCACAAAATAGAAATTTTTTAAAATGCTGGATGGCGGACCCCAAAAAAGAAACACCCTTGAAATCGTTCAATTTCAAGGGTGTTTCCAGGTTATTTCTTAGTAAGCTACCGGCACGTCGATCTCCATATCCTCCAGGGGATAGGTGACACAGGGATGGATAAAGCCGAACTTCCGGTCCGCCTCCCGGCGGCCGTCCCGGCCGTCCGCAATACGATAACTGCCCGAGAGCCACTTGCTGTGACAGAAGCCACAGCCGCCGGCACGGCACTTGTTGGGGGCATTCAGTCCGGCCCGCTCCATGGCGGTCAGCAGGGTCTCGTTCTCCTTGGCGGGAATGATATACACCTCATCCCGCATGTGAACGGTGAGTTTGAAGAGGCTGGGCTTCTCCACCGGCAGATCGCGGCAGCAGGCCGCATCCCGGTGTACCGCCTTTTGGGGCAGGTTCAGGGGTTCAAGCTCCTTGGCGATAAACGCATACATGGCGGGCGGTCCGCACAGGAAGAAGGTATGGTCGGTGAGGTCGGTGTACTTCTTCATCAGCTCGGCGGACACAAAGCCCTTTTCGCACCCGGGCTGCTCCTCATCGCTGAGGACATACACCACCTTCAGGCCCTTGCAGCGCTCCGCCAGCGCGTCCAGCTCCGCTTTGTAGGCCAGCTGCGCCGCCGTGCGCGCACCGTAGAACAGGAGCATGGAGTAGCTCTCATCCCCGTCCGCCATGCTGCCTGCCATGGACAGGAAGGGCGTGATGCCGCTGCCGCCTGCAATGCAGATGATATCCTTGCTGTCCCGCAGGGTCTCATAGTGGAACTCACCGGATGGCTCGGTCATCACAAACCGGTCGCCCACCTTGGCGGATTTGTTGAGGTATTCGGACACAAAGCCCGCGTTTTCCACCGCCAGCACCAATTTGTTTTCCAGCGCCTGCTGGGGCGTGGAGACGATGGAATAGGGCCGGCTGACCACGCTGTCCCCGATCTTCATCTGAAGGGAGACATACTGTCCGGCGCGGAAGAAGGGAAACGCGTCGCTGTCCACCCGCTTGAAGGTCAGCTCCCGGATGGTCTCGGTGAGAGGCCGCGCAGCAACCAATTCCACCTGCATATAGCCGGGATGCAGCTTTTTGGCCAGCACGTTGGTGCGGTATTCCTGAGGCAGCGGTTTATTTTCCCCCTGGGCCAGCATCTGCCGGCGGGTGGGGACCAGCTTTTTAAACCGCAGCATATCCATAAACCCAAAGATCTGCTTCTTGAAGTTCATTATGCCTTCGCCTCCTTCTTCAAATCGCCTACCGTCTGCCGTCCGGACAGGTCGCCGGAAATATAGGCGCTGGAATATCCGCTGGAGCGCATGGCGTAGCCGCCTGCAAAGCGGATGCCCGGATTCATCAGAGCGTCCTCTTTCATCATCATCATGCGGGGCATCAGGCTGTCCCAATCGGCCGTCTCATAGCCATAAATCGTGCCTTCCGGATGACCGCAGTAGCGGGCATAGGTGGTGGGGGAGGCCACACAGATCTCCTCGATGGCGTCCCGGATCTTGCAGCCGGTCTCCCGCTCAAACACGCGGATCATATCCTCGGCAACCTGGTCTTTCATCTTGAAATAGTCCGTTTCGCTCACATTTCCCCAGTCGTCGGACATGAACATAGTGGTAAAGTACATGATGCAGGTGCCCTTGGGAGAACACTCCGGGTAGGCGTTATTTAGGCAGACTGTGGCCTGAACGTGGTTGGTGCTGACCTTCTTCATCAGGTCATACTGCTTGACGGTATCGGCAGTGTCATAAATAAAGTAGTTGTGGCTGGTGATGCCCAACTCCTCCGCGGAGCGGTTGAGGCCCAGGAACAGGGAGAAGCCGCGGCCGGCAAACTTCCGGCTGTTGGTGGCCCGGACCATCTGCTCGGTAACGGCCTTCTTCTCCAGCATCTTGCCAAACACCAGATGGGGGGAGCAGTTGGCAATGATGTGGTGGGTCTCGATCACCTTGCCGTCGGTAAGCTGGACACCGCAGATCTTGCCGCTGTCATCAGCCAGGATCTTTTCGGCCTCGGAGTGGTACCAAATATCGCCGCCCAGCTCCCGGATGCGGGTATCCATAGCCAGGCTGATCTCATGGGAGCGCATCTTGGGCATCCAGGCATCCCGGGTGATATAACGAATGACCATGGAGCCGTAGTGCAAAAAGCTCATGCGGTCGCAGTCCACGCCCAGATAGCACCAATAAGCGTTGAGGATATCCTTAGCCTTCTGGGGCATTTTCAGGGCATCCAGCACCTCGTTGACCGAATAGCTGCCCGCCTTGACAAAGTTGGGGAAGTTCTTCTTCATATAGTCGGAGTCGGTGTTGCCGTTGACGGAGTTGGAATAAGTCTGGGCGTCCCGCACCTCGTTGCACAGCTCAAAGAACTCCGTGATGGATTTCCGGGATTCCGGGCAGTACTCCACCATCTTGTCGATAAAGGCCTGCTGGCCAAAGGGCATGACGCAGTCATACTTTTTATCGGTGGTAATGAGGTGGTACGCCTCGGGGATGCGCACCCAATCGATCTTGTCCTCCACGCCCAGGTCGCGGAACAGCGTGCGCACATCGCCGGGCTCTTCCGGGGAACCAAAGTCGTTGAGCTCATGCAGGCTGGCCTCAAATTCAAAGCGTCCCCGCTTGAAGCTGGTGGCAAATCCGCCGGGCAGATTGTGCTTTTCCAGCAGCAAACAGGAGTATCCAGCCTGCAAAATCCGAATGGCGGCAACCAGACCGCCGTTGCCTGCGCCTATGACCACCACGTCATAGGCTTTTTTCGCTTTTGTTGCCATAGTGTTCCTCCTTCTTATTCACACCAGCAGATTTCGTGACCGTTCCAGCCAGTGCTGTAATTCTTCTTCCGTTTTGACCTGCTTATAATAGCTCAGCATGATGCGGTAATATTCGGTCAGCTCGGTGCTGATCTCCTCTTCGCTGAAATTCAGATAGCCGGTGGCCATCATCACCGCCATGGAGTAGCTGTAATACTGCATCCTGCGGTGCATTTCCGCCGCCTTTTGCCGGGGAAGCTCCAGGTTTACCTCCAGCTTATGGATGGTCTGCATCTCGTTGGGGTCCTCAAAGAGGGTTTCTCCTTCGTTCCGATGCCGCAGGTAGACCAGCTGAAACAGGTTCTTTTCCCGCTGGGCAAAGTGCAGAAAGGAGAGAGCCACCTGCTTATAGCTGCCGGCATCCTCACGGAGATAGTGTTCCCGGATATAGGCCATCAGTTCCTCCCGCAGGGTTTCCATGTTTTCAAATTCAGAGTAAATGGGCTGGGTGGAGCAGTTTAAGGTTCTGGCGATGTTTCGCACCGAAAGGGCCGCTGTCCCTTCCTCTTGAACCAGCTGGACGGCAGCCTT
>UMHJ01045059.1_pt1 | contig 47216 bp, 63 predicted proteins | sample 1965511 | NCBI WGS metagenome assembly UMHJ01 (sample SAMEA4836096, study PRJEB28245) | human gut metagenome | biome: gut microbiome; material: fecal sample | place: Denmark | collected 2008
GAAAACAACGTAAAGCGGATGATTTCCACTAGATTCCTCTTTGTAGCGAAACTATCGCTTCCACATGGCACGAGGGTTTTTGTTGTTATATCACTGGGGACTGTCACACCCGCCGTTCTGGCGGGTGTTTTTGTTTTGGTTCAAAGATTTTGCATTTGGTTTTAAGTTTTGGTTCCAAGTTTTATTATTCGGTTTCCGAGGTGTCGTCTGCTATGCGCTCCGGGTCGAGCAAGTCTTCAATCTGGCAGCCCAGCACCTTTGCCACCCGCCAGAGCTGGTAAACGTCCGGGCTTTTGCGGTGTCCGGCGCACCAGCTTTCCACGGTGCGGTAGCTCAGTTTCGCCCGGCGGCAAAGTTCCCGGCGGCTTATGCCTGCGGCCTTGCAGCGTTCGTCTATGGGGTTATTGGTGTGTGATTCTCTCATGTGGCAGCCCTCCCTTTTAGTACAGTATACTGCGGACGCCGTAAAAATGGAAGTATAAAGTTTACCATATAAACGCAGTATTCTTTGGACTGTTTGCCAGTGGAGTTCCCTGCGCTTATGTGGTAAGACACAGCCAACGAAAGACATTACCGAATGGGGGATTTCAATATGAAAAAGTTTGATTTCGTTGCAGAGCTGCTTGCTCATGGGTTCCATGATGATACTAAGCTGGAAGCGGTGGAGCTGTCCCGGCAGACTGGTTTCGAGGGCGTGGTTCTGTCCCGTGATTTTACAAAGGTGATCGAGAGCGTCTGGTCTGGCCGCCACGAATATTCTTACCGCGTGGAGGTATTCGTGAATCTGACCCAGAATCTCTGCCGTGCAAAATTCTTCGATGGCGGAATTGAGTACAAGTGCAAATGGTATTACACCGCAGGAAAGCGTACCTATAACGCAATCGTTGCCACGCTGCAAAATGCGGGCCTGGAAATCTAATCCGCGGCGCCGTTTCGGTCGGTAAAAAATACACAGAAACGTCGCATGTTCTTTGGACTGTTTGCCAGTGGAGTTTACCGCGTTTATGTGGTAAGACACAGACACCGGAAGGGAAAACGAAACAAATGGAGGACATGAAAATTATGAAGCGTTATAAGGTGTACGTCTACAACACGGTCGATAAATTCTGGGACTGCTACGAGGTCCTTGCTGATGACCCGGTGGATGCCCGGAACGTGGCAGTGCAGCGGTTGATCGATGAGACCGGGCACGGTCTGGATGTTTACGAAGTGACCGACGTGTGCGAAGTCAAAGAATAAGGAGAGCTGAACAATGAAACATCTAACACTTGCAGAAAGCACCTACGACAAGATTATCGATGGGGTCAATGATGGCCTCACGGTCTGGCACTTTCGGTACATCCACGGAGTGAATTCTCAATACGACTGTACCGGGTGCCTGTTTACCGAGTGGTTCAAAGTGTTCAGGCGGCGGGGCCGCTGGTACGCATATCACTGCATCGGGATGGATATTTAAGGAGGACGAAATCGTGAAAATGGTGAACGCAAAGGGCGAGGCTGTCTATTTCAATCGGGCGTGGAAGCACGGGAAGGAGACGTGGGTGGTTCAGGGCATCGGCGAAACGCTTGTTATCGGGCGTGACCGTCAGAAGCGCAGGAGCCGCACATTCACCCAGCTGCCGCAGGCTGAGAAGTATCTTGCTCGCATGGGCTTCAAGGCCGCCCCTTGAGCCTTGATTTTTCCAACGGAAAAAACACCCCCGGAAAAGCTTAGAAACTTTCTGGGGGTGTAACTTTATTCTGAACACGCAAAACGCCACGCAGGGGCTTTCTGCGTGGGTACAGAAAAGGGCAGGTGCTATTGTGCATCTGCCCTTTGTTTTGCGTGTGGGTTGACTCGCTGCAGAGCCACTCTGCGTAGCACAGGTTGAGCCACCCGGCTCCGCTCTTGAGTCTGCCGTAGCTGCCCTGCACCTCGGTGATGGTGAAGACGTTTGGACCACGGACGACCACGGACGACCACGGAGGCGGAGTGCTCACAGTCGGGGCTTTTCCAGTGCCGCTTTCATGCGGTCAAAGAAAAATTGAATCACCGCACCGATGGTCTCATCAGTGATGGCCCAGCTGATGAGCCTGCCGTATTTGCTGGTACTCAGGGCGGCCCGGAGCATCTTGACGACCCACGCCTTGCGCTCTGCGCCTCTCTTTGTCCCCTGGATCTCCTGCTCTGCCCGCTCGATGAGGTCCAGAACCAGCGGCTTTACGGCGGCACCGTAGCCCAGCCGGACGCAGCCCAGGGCGTAAAAGATAAAGCCTCCCAGCATCAGCACTGCCGCTACCGGCACGGGGATGATGCTCAAAATGTTATTGATCGTTGCCATGTATTACTCTCCTCTCTCTTTTTCGAGGTCTGCAATGCGGTGGTTTGCCACCTTCATCTGCTCTTCGAGCACCGGCACACGCTGGGCGAAGTTGTTGTGCGTCCGGACTTCCCGGGTCAGCTCCTCCAGCTTTGTTTCGGTGACTGCTTGCTGCTTGTCCAGCTTGGCGTCCATGCTCTGGACGGTGTGGTTGTTGGAGACGATCACGCCGATCAGGCTCAGACCGCCGGTGATAATGGCTACGATGATTGCTTCGCTCATGCACCCTCCCGGAGACGGGTCAGGCCCTTCTTGCGGATAATTTTCGGGTAGTTGAGGGTGGTCACATTGAGGTCTACGTTGCCGGAGATGCCCGGCACGCTTCCCTTGCTGGTGTGCTGGTGAGCGTTGTAGTTAAACGTCACGTTGGGCGTCTTGCCGGTGTAGTCGGCAAGCCAGACGTCCCACCGAGAGGACAGGCGAGCCATGTCCAGCTCGTACTTGTAACCGGTGTAGGTGTACAGCTGGGCGTAAAAGCCCATTTTCTCCACCTGCTCCAGTGCGTAAGCGGTAAGGTTGGACAGGTCAAGCGTGGACAGCTGCTTGAGCTTGTTCTCCTCCACGTCCACGCAAACGGGGAGAGAAAACTCCTTGCCGTACACCGCCTGACGCAGCAGGGCAAGCTCTTCGTCGGCCATCGCCTCGCTGGTGGCGTAGGTGTAGTAGTAGACGCCCACGTCCAGCCCGGCAGCTTTGGCGTTGCGGTAGTTGGTCTCAAAGGTCGGGTCGATATACAGGCCGTCCGACCGCTTGGAGAACTCGCGGTTGGTGCTCACCGTCTTGAGCATTGCTCCCTTGTAGCCCGCCGCTGCCACCTGCGCCCAGTCGATAAGGCCCTGATACCGGCTCACGTCGATGTACCGGTGGGGCCGGTCGCCCTCCCAGCCGGTGACAGCCTCTGCCTTGGGGACTGCGGGTGCGGGTGTTGCCTCGCCGGTGTCCCGCTCGTCCCCCGGGCCAAAGATGGCCCGCACCAGCTTTTCCAGCAGTTCCAGCAGCTTACCCATCGTAGTCCTCCCCCGTGATTTCCTTGTACCGCTCTGCGGTGATCTCGCCGTCGGCCACCCGCTTTGCCAGCTCCGCTTTGACTCCGGCATGGCGGCGTGCGGGCATCTCTGCCCAAGCCTTAGTGCCTGCAATCAGGCGGTTTGCCCAGATAATGTTCATGGCGATACCTCCTTATTCCTTGTTCAGCGCTGCGTCAAGCTCACACAGCGCGGTTTCGATGGTGTTCAAATGCTCCTGTGATGCCATATCCAGCTCGCACACGGCATCCTGCAGCTCTGTAGCGGCTTTTGCGGTGCGCTCTGCCAAAGGTCCGGTCTTGTCGGTCATCCGGTAGTGGCGGTCGATTTCGTACCAGTCATAGCAGCGCCCCTCCGCGTCCTCCGCGCTGCGCAGCTTGCGGACAACGCGGAAGCTGTCAGTGATGGTCTGGTCAGGATACTCCCGCTCAAGCTGGTGATAGCCGGTCAGGCTAGTGTGAGCGTCGCCGATGGTCTTGAGGACTTCAGCGCCGCCCTCTGTGCCAAAAACATAGTCCATGTCAGGTTCTCCTTTCTCCGATGCTCTCGGACGACGTGCTTCAGGTCGCGGATGACCCGCTCTCCCCGAAACAACCATTGATAGAGATGATAGTTGTTGCAGTGCCGGAGTTGCCCGAGACGCGAGAGCAGACTTGCTGCCGCTCTGGGCGTGATGGGCCTCCCCTGCCGCCTGCGCTTGCGATACCGCGCCAGCGCCCGCTTGATGTGCAGCAGATTCCGCTTACGGGGGATGGCGTACCCTCTCCCGTACCGGTAGCCTACAGCGTCCGGTAGCCGCCCTTTCGCCCGCGCAAAGCCGCGCCGGGGCGGAGCAAGGGGCGTCTTCGGCTGTCTCTTTGCCACAGGGAACACCTGCCAGTCCCCCTTGAGCCGCAGGTCGTGGGCGTCAAGCCAGTCTTCGACCAGTAAGCGGAGCTTTTTCAGCTTGCGCTTGTTCGGCCCGAAAGCGGTCAGGTTGTCCATATACCGGGCGTAATGCTTGCACAGCCCGCTCTCCCGGATGAGCTGGTCGAGGGGCTGTAAGACGGCGTTGGCAAGCCACTGAGACGTGTAGGTTCCAAGCTGGATGCCGTTGCGGATGATGCGCTCGATGAGGTCAAGGACACGGCGGTCCTTGTAGAGCTGCCGCATCCGGGCCATGACGACTTCCGGGGTCAGGCTGTCGTAAAAGTGGCGGATGTCTCCGCAAAACTCGTACTTTGTCCCCTTGCGGTCGTACTTCATCCATCGCTGGATGGCGTTCTTTTCCCGGTGCGGCCCGCGCTCCCGGATAGAGCCGCAGCAGTAAAAATCCATTCCCTGCATCATCCTGGGCTGTAACACCTGGATGAGGGCGTGGTGGACGTACTGGTCGGGCCACTGGGCCGGTTCGCTGATGGTGCGCCATTTCCGGGCGTTCGCATCCCACCGCTGGCTGACATGGGGCTTTTTCGGCTCAAAGCCGCCGACGAGTATTCGCCGCAGGTCTTCCACCCGCTGAGGCTTGGTCTCTTCCACCCACGCCGTACAGGTGTTGGGCTTGTGGCCTCGATTCCAGTGGTGGGTGCGGTTCACTTCGTCGATGGCGCGTAGCAGATTATCATCTGAGATTAGCGTATCAAAGAGCTTTCCAGCTCTCTTCATGGGATACCTCCTTTTAGCTGTACGGACGTTCCAGCGCCCCTTGCGGGGTGTACTAGCCCGCTCCCAAAATGCCTATCTTCACCGTGAGGTGTGCGGCTGCCTGTGCCGTAAAATGTGAGGTTGGATAAAATCAAAAAGGAAGCGGCAGCCGATGCTCCCGTCGTAGTTCGACGCGGTGTTGTAGTTGACGTAGAACAAACCATAGTTGGAGTTGTGGCTATAGCAGCCACCGACGTAGAGGCACGGGTACGAAGAGTCGAAGTTCCAGTAATCGCACGGACCCGGGAACAAAAAACACCGGCAATGCACAGACAGTCCCATATAAAGTTCAGCGCCTTACGGCGCGGTTATCTGCGGGGGTTGCGACCCCCTCAGACTCCCCCGTTGGGGAGTTCCTGGAGGCGGCAGCCGACGCTCCCGCCGTAGTCCGACGCGGTGTCGCAGTCGACGTAGAACAAACCACAGTAGGAGTAGTGGCTATAGCAGCCACCGACGTAGAGGCACGGGTACGAAGAGCCGAAGTACCAGTAATCGCACGAGTACGTTGCGTCATTACCGAACGCGGATGTGGGGATAAACATCGGGAAGCCGCCGTTTGCCTTGACCTTGAATGCGGACGGCCAGCCATTGGACGGAACGCCGACCGCCGTGCCATTGCTGCCGTCGCTGAACTTGGATGGGTTCAGGACGATGTTCAGGCCGTTGCCGTCGTTGTAGCAGCCATCGCACCAGTCCCACACGTTATCCCACAGGCCCTCGATATTGCGGTACTGCGTGCCGCCGTAGGTGGCCCGGCTGCTCTGATTGGTGCCGGTGTGATACGGCATCGAATCGGTATAGCCCATCGTGAAGGCGCTGCTGCTCGGACTGCATCCATAGCCGATTTTTGCCTGACTGTTCCAGTCGGCGAACTCGACGATGTACAGCAGCCAGAGCGTAAACCTCATAGCAAAATCACTTTGCCAGATGGCAGAGCCGAGGCCGTGGATGTTCGCCCGGGCAGAGGAGCGGGTCATGTTTGTCTTGGGGCTGCCGGTGCCGCTCTTATAGCTGCTGTTGCAGTGGTATCTGCCGATGTACACCACATCCCGCTCGCCGTGGCCGTCGCCTCTGTCCATGTGGGCAGGGCTGACGCTGTAGCCCTTCACCGCGCGGTCGGCGATTTGGATGGTCATTCCACTGCCGTTTTGGGTCAGCTTGTACCAAAACTTGGGGATGGCTACCATCGTGCCGCCGGTGCGCTCGCTCTTTACCATGCCCGCCCAGGGCTGCAAGCTATCAAAGGGGCTGCCATAGCTGCTTGCGCCCGCGACATACGGCACGGGGTCGGTAAACTCTGCCGCCTCGTCGGTGCGGCTCCACTTGGTTGTGCTGGTGCCGTCCCAGCTTGCGCCGTAGATGTGGACATAGGCAAGCTCTACCGCATAGTCTTTATATGCGGTGGCCGCTACAGTTTCGGTGGTGGTCTCATCATCCTTGGCGGCAGTGATACTCCATGTGCCAAGGACCGGAGGGTACAGCTTGACAGTTCCGGTTCCTGCATCACCGGTGACCGTGGCGGTCATAGTGTTGTCGCCGCAGGTGGCTGTCAGTGTACTTCCCACCGGGGCGGTCAGGGTCAGAGTGCAAAAACGTGCAGTTGCAGTGTACGTTTCTCCATTCTCCAAGATTTCCACCTCTGCGGTGTCGCTGGCGGCACTCCCCTTGGATGCCTGCACGGTATAAGTGCCGGAACGCTTGATGCGCACCGAGGCGTTTCCGCTGCTGTCCGCTGTTGCGGTATATGCCTTTCCGGTGGACAGAGTTGCCGTGACCACCGCGTCCGGGGCAGTGGTCACATTCAGCGTGGCCGCAAAGTAAGGCAGCGTCAGCGTGTATTTACCGCCCACGACATCCACCGTGATGGTGTCATCGGTGGTCAGACCGGCCAGTGATGCCGTGACCGTCCACTCGCCCAGCCGGGGCAGCGTGGTAGTGAAGCTGCCACCAGTCGCCGTGCCGGTGATGGTGCTCTGGCCGTCGGTCAGGGTCAGGGTGCTGCCTGCGGTCGTGGTGACAGTGAGCTTCGGCAGCGTATTGCCCAGCACCTTGTTCAGCGCCTCCTGAAGGTTAGATGCTCCCGTTTCGTAGGTGTCCTCGAAGGAGATGTCTTTGGCCGCTCCGTACTGATCGAGCATTTCGCGGACGAACTTCTTGGCGGCCTCCTTGTCCATAATCTGGCCGCTGTCCTCCAGCTTCTTGATGGCTGCGGACAGGGCGGCGGAGATTACGTCAACATGAGCGTTAGGGTCTTTGTCGTGTTTTGCGAGAATTTCTCTGACCCACTTTTCGGTGGCAATGGTGTTAGGGTCTGCGGTCAGATAAATCTGCGCCGTATTGGAGATCGCGAGAACCCCGAAAAACTCCATCAAGAAGTTGTTCATGGCGGCCTCGGGCTGAATCTCGAAGCCGTGATCATCCTGAAAAATAACAGCCAGAGCGTCACTGTCGCTGTCGTCCAGCTTGGCGTAGATACCGATCTGGTGCAAGGTATAGCCCTGCTGGAGTCCATTGTTGCTGATCTGAATCTTGATTTTGTACGCAGCATCATCGCCCTCGCCGGTCATTTCGCTGCTGGCAAGGATGAGTGACTGCTTCTGGTCGGCGACCTCGGTAGCGTTGGGAAGCTCTGACGCCTGTACAGTGCCAGCGCCGCCGACTGCTCTTGTGAAGGTCATGCGCTTTCCGGATAAAGCCTCCGTCAGCATGGACGAGCCGAGTGTCGTGTATGCCGAAGAATTCCAGCTCATTTTCATTCCTCCGATCCTGCCACTTTGGCAGTATTTTTGATGTATATGCTTGCGGGTACTGCTCCGGCAAACGCCGTCACATTGCCGGTTTGCGGCTTGATCTTGCCTCTCACCTTGGCGGTCATAGTAAGGGATACTCCGCAGGGGGCGGCGGCGATATAAGCGGTACATTTTGGAGCCTCAGAAAGATAGGTGATCTCGTCGAGCCAACTCGAAAGTCGTTTTACGGACTGAACTGCTTCCTTAAAATCTGCAATGTTTTTTGCTGTCGGGTAGATTCCTCCCACTGTGGCTCGAAAATGGTGAGGGCTTCCGTCGTACTCCCACCACTCTTCAATTTGCCCCACACCAAATACCGCCTCAATGATGCGATTGACTGCAGCCGGGGTCCCCATTTGGTCGTAGAAAATGAGGCTTTCCTTTACCAGCGCCCGCTTGATGGCGACGCTGTATGTCTGCTTATAGACCGGGGTGCGAAGCTCCACAGCGAGAAGGTCGAGAACAGGTTCCGGGACGCCGTCAATCGCAATATAGATGCAGGCGGCGTCGGCGAAGCGGATGACCTGCTGCACCTGCCTGCTGACGGCATAGGCAAACGCCTGGGTTTCCGTGTCGTTCTTCAGGTCGCTCGGGAGCAGTTCCGTGAAGCGGCTGTCTTTAAGTTCAGTCATCCTCAAGGCCTCCGTATGTGATCGAGGCGGTGCCGTCAATGGCGGCGATACTGTCCGCCGGGATGGCGGTGAATATCGGGGCGGTGATCTGCGCCCGCTTTACCCCGGCGCCCATTACGAGAGCCAGAAGCTTGGAGGGGTTGATGTCTCGCCCGATTTTCCGCTGCCAGGCAATGTAGCTGTCAACCGCTGCGGAGACCGCTTGCTGAATCGCCGCAGCCCGGTTGTTATCGCTTTGGTTGATGTAGTAGGTGAGGGAAACGGTATACTTTACCTCTGCAGGGGCGCGAACGGTCACAAGGTCGTTCATCGGGCGGAGGGTTTCTGCGCTCATGTGCTGGCTCATGGCGGAAATCATTTCTGCGCTCGGGAGGGAGCCGTCTGCCATGACAAAAACAATGTCAACGGTTCCGGCGGCCTGGTCGCTCGAAACGTGAACGCCGCCGATGGCAGAACTGTAATCCTGCACATGGTACTCGTAGCCGTTCCGACTGCCTGCGGTGGAGTATTTGCCGGGCGCAATGAAGATGCGGGCCGCGAAGCTCTCGTCGCTCTCCCTGTCTGCGCCGCCGCTGGAAGTCGAGGTATTTTCTACGCTCTGGACGTAGGGAACCGGGTCAACCAGCGTTTTAAGTTCGCCGGGGGATAAGCCGTTGCCGGTTTCGCCTGCGGTCATGCACGTTGCGGGAATGTCGGCAGTCAGGTCGCCTGCGGGAATCTCGGCATAGGCCGAGGTTGCAAAGAAAAGCTGACCAGCCGCAATGCGGGTGCCTTGCGGGACAGCCGTAACGGACGCCCTGGCAGCTGAGAGGGTGAAGCGGATAGTCGTAACGGCTGCAGCGGCCTGGTTCCGGGTAGCTCCGCAGCGGAAGGCTCCGAGCAAATCCAGAAAATCACCAACGCTATACTTCACGGTGTCCATCTTGCCCTTGATGTCAACGTACTTCATAGCCTGGTAGATTTGGGCTGCGGCGGCGTAGAGTTTGAAACGGTCTCGGGAGACCCTGGGCAGCGTGTAGGGCTTCCCGGTGGCCTCGGTCATATACGCTTCGTAGTCTGCGACCATGCTCGTTTTCACATCGTCCACGGTTTTATACTCAATGAACGAAATGTCGGGCAGGTCTTTAATGGTGGAAATATCAGGCATTGGTAAGCACCACCTTTGCGGTCACCTTTCCATCGTTGGCTGCTGCGGTGAAGTTCACGCTGTCAACGGAAAGGGTGGGAATGTAGCGAGGAATCTTTTCGGCGACCTCGGCAACGTACAAGCTCTGGGCGGCCTCTGTGGGCTTGTCGATGAAGCTATCGTCTATGCCGAGCCCGCGGTCTAATGGGATGGTCCCGGCAACGGTAGAGAGCAGCGTTTCGACCTGCTCGTCTACTCCTTCCAGGGGTTCATCCCCGATGTAAACTGCGGTGGTTTCCATTATGTGGTGTCCTCCATCGGGTATTCTTCAAGGTCAAGGTTGACCGTGGCCTTTGCCAGCTCGCCATGTCGCAGTACGGTGCCCCAGGCCTCGCTTACCTTCGTGACCTGGAAGGGATTCCTACCGAAAGGTCGGAAGCCAATCACCAAATACTGAACTTCGCCGGTTTCGGCCATGCGGGCCAGCAGATCAAGAACTTTTCGGGGGCGCACTCCGAGGGCGGCAGAGAGGTGAATTTCTAGTGTTCCCTTTTTGAGGTCTGCGCCCAGGAATTCAGGGGTCGGTTTGCTGTTGAGTCCTTCGTGGGTCGTCCAGCGCCCGGAGCTTTCCCGGGTGGCGTTCTGGAAGGTAAAGACGGCCCGGTCGCTGACCTGAAAGATGATCTTTCTTCCAAAGGTTCCGATGAACAAAAAATCACCTCCGGGTTAGTTTGGGGGAGAGGTCGGGCTGCCAGGTGCGGCGCTTGTGTGGGTATGGCTCTTGAGGCTTTTCCCGCCGCCGATGCAGTCGGTTGTGGCCGTCAAGGTCTGGCCCACATTGGCGTCCTTCTTCATGGTCGTGTTCTCGGTGATGGTCGTTTCGGCCTTTACCGTGAGTTCCTTTGCTTCCAAGACGACCTTGTTCATCTTAATGGTGAGGGTGCCGTCCTTATAGCGGAGCATCCCTTTACCGGCTTCCCGGTCAAGGTCTTTGCGCCAGAGGCCCTGGCTGCCCTCGGGCGGCTTGTTTTCGTCGCTCCAAGGACGGCCAAGGACAACGCCTACCTCTGCGCCGTTTGAAAGGTGCAGAACGAGAACGGCGTCGTCTACCTCGGGCATCATATACTCGAAACTAAGAAGCGGAATCTCGCTTGTGACGCAGTCGTCCTTTTCGTGGTAGACGACTCGCACCGTTCCAGCTTCGTAGTTTACTGAGGAGATTTTGCCAAAGCGGACAGTTTCCAATTTTGCACCTCCTACTCTATAAGCGAAAGTTCAAGGTCTGTCGTGTAGCCGCTGGAACCGAGGTTGTGGGTGGTGGTGTCGGTGAAGTATTTCCCGGAGAGCGCTCCAAGGGAAACTTCCACGTTTTGGCCGGAAACAAGGAGTTTGCCCTTGACGGTCAAATTGAGCTTTGTTGCTCCGTGGTTCGCCTCATCAATTCCCGCCTGCAGCTTCTTTTGTGCATCAGCTTCGCCGTCGGCTTTGCCGGTCATCTTGAGCAGCCGGTCTGCGGTGCCAATAGTGACCTTTATTTCCTTGTTGGTCTTGGGTTGGGTGTAGGTGTACTCACCGCCGGTATAGGTTCCGGCCAGGTTCTGGCACCAATTCCAAGAAAGAATTTGGTGCGGGTAGATGGTGCAGACCGAATCCTTTTTCTTGTACTCCGTCCGGCTGTAGACTACGATTTTTTTGGAGTAGACCTTCATGCTCAGGCCGTAGGTCTTGCAGAGGCTCATGTAAAACTCGCAGTCTGTGGTTTCGGATTGCTCAAGGGTCGTAATCTGCGGGTCGTCGCCCTCCACATCCCAGAACAGTTCTATGCCTGCATTGGAGGCGATTTCCTGGCCGATTTTCTGCACGGTGGCCTTTTCCCACACCTTTGTGCGTTTGGTCTGCCGGAATCCAGTGTTAGCCGGAACAGATACCGCTTTCACGGTGCCTGTCCACGGCCAGCCTGAATATGAAACACTGTCAACGAGGAAGTCGCCGCAGTCGAGGGTGCGGTTGTCGCCCTGGGCTGCCCAGTTCGTGAGGGCGATGGTGGCGGAAAGCGGTTTGTTTACCTCCACCTTGCCACCGCTGACGGCGGGAGCGCTGCGCTCAAAGAACGTGATGTCGAGGCTGTCTGCTTCGCCGCTGGCGGGGTCGGTGTAGGTGAACGCCGTTTTGTTGAGGTTGAGGACAGATGCGGCCTTGCCGTCGTAGGTAATAGAAACGCTGGACTGTCTTGCTTTCATCCTGTCCTCCATGTGGGCATATTCGGGGCGGCAGTTTCGCTCTCGGGAAGGTCTGGGACGTTCAGCACCACGCCTGCCCCAAAAACAAAGATGGCGATCTTGTCAGGGTTGGCATCCATGAGGAAGCCCATGTATTTTGAATCTCCGTAGACCTTATAAGCGATAGCGTCCCAAACGTCGCCCTGAATCGTGGTATAGGTACTCATTTAGCCTCCTGGTTAGGCCGGAGAAAAGGATTTGCGGCGACGTTCTTCTTCCAGCTGTTTGCTAAATCTCACAAACTTTTGGTATGTAAAATCCATCGCCTGATCTACTTCTTTCCGGGTCACGGAGCCGTTGCTCTTGAGGATGATGGTCGGGGAGAACACAAAGCCACCTCCGCCGCCCTCTGCGGGCTGCGGCTGGGGCTTATTCTCGGGGGGCGGATTCTGACCGCCTGCGATGGGCTGCGGCTGGGGCTTCGTCGGGTCGGGCTTCCCGAGGTTCAGCAGGAAGTCGTAGAGTTTGGACAAGGGGATAATCGCTTCCGGCTCTCCACCTTCGCCTGCTTCCAGTAGCGTTGGGGCGGTTACGATGCCGCCGGTTGCAAGTTGCGGAATCTGCGGGATGTTGAAGCTGAAAGTATTGCCGCCAATGACCGGCACCCAGTCCGGGATTTTTACGTTCAGGGAGTTGATCTTGCCGAGGACGTAGTTGATGGCCGAAATCACGCCGTTCATCGGGGCCTTTGCCAGGTTGACAATGGCTCCAAATACGTTAGCGAAAATGTTCACGATATTCTGCCACGCGGCTCCCCAGTTCCCGGAGAATACGTTCTCCACAAACTGGATGAGGTTAGAGAAAATCGCTTTTACATTTTCGACGGCTGCGGATACGCTGCTCCACCAGCCGGAAAGGTAGGCGGAGAGCAGCGGGAAGTTGGTCTGGAATCCCGAAACCAGGGCAGCTACGGTGGTAAGCACCGCGGTCTGAATCGAAGCCCAAACCTCGGAGACCTTGGTTCCCATGCGCTGCGCCCAGGCTGTTACCTTGTCCCAGTTACGGTAAACCGCAACAACGACTGCAATAATTGCGCCAGCGGCGAGCGCAAGGCCTGCAAACTGAACGGTACTCAGCTTAAGTACTCCGCCCAGGAGCGAGCCGCCCGAGGATGCCGCCTTAAAAACGGTGGACAGGTTCTTTACGGCGCTGATTGCTGTGGTCGCCGTCTTGAGAGCCTTAAAGGCCGTCACTGCGGTAAGGACGCCGCTTGCAAGGGCGATGAACAGTTCTTTATGCTCCGCCGCAAATTGGACGGCTTTTTCTGCTTTAGGGAGAATATCGTCCAAAATAATGAGGCCTTTGTCCATGGCGTCCGTCAGGTATGGAATAGCCTTGTCGGCCAGCTTTTCCAGATACGGCAACAGCTTCAAGCCGGCCTTTGTCAGGAAATTCTGGAAGCGGTTGGTGAGCTTCTGAATCTTATAATCCAGATTGTCCGTCTGGCGGGCGAATGCTTCATCCGCTGCGCCGGTGGCGTTGTACATCTCTGCCGTCTTTTCGGCGTAGGTGCTGGACTGTTTGCCGCAAAGGGCGAGAATTGCGGTCTGCGCCTCCACGCTGCTGAACAGCTTTGCCATTGCCTGGGTGTCGCCGCCAACGGTTCCCATCAACGCTTTAAGCGTTCCCTGGAAGCCCAGGCTCTGGATGGCTGCGTCTGCGGTGGAGTAGCCCAACTTACTAAGGGCGGCATCCATGCTCTTGGATGGCGACATAAGGCCGGAAAGGACGGACTTGTACTGCGTGGCGACCTCTGCGGTGCTGCCGGTCACGCCGGTCAGGGTTGCAAAGGTGCCATACAGTTCTTCTTGCTGCACGCCCAGGGCGGAGGCCAGGGGGACGACCTTTCCAATGGACGAGGCCAGTTCCGGGAAGCTGGTTTGTCCGAGGCGGACGGTAGCAAAGGACAGATCTGCTGCCTTTTGGACAGCCTCTGCGCTGATGTCGCCATAGCCCTTGGTGACGGCGGAAAGCAGGTTGACGCTGTCCGTTGTGATGGCGTTGCCTGCGGCAGCGGATTTAGCCGCTGTTTCCAGGATGGAGGAAGCGTCGTCAACGTCGCCAAACGCAGAAACGACCTGGTACATACCATCGGTCAGGTTGCTGGTTACAACGCCGGTCTTGTTCGAGATGCTCAGAATATCAGAAGAAATATTTGCGGTTCGGGCCGCAATTTCTCCGTCTGTGCCGGTGAGCAGGGTTTTGACATTGGACAGTTCCTTTTTGTAGCCTGCGGCGGCGGTCACGGCTACGGTAGAAAAGGCCAAAGCCGCCGTGCTGGCGGCTGCGAACCCTGCGGCAGCGGCTTTTCCGACTGCCTTTGCCGATTTGCTGAGGGAGGCGAGGTCTTTGTCGGCTGCTGCGCAGGCCTTTCGGAGGGTGCCGTCTGATTTGGCACCGATCTTTATCATCAGGTCATACGTTTTACTTTTTGCCAAGTTGTGCCTCCACCTCCCTTGCATAGTCCTGGATGGCGTCTGCCAAGTCGTTCAGTTCGTCTATGGACAGGCTCTGCAGGTAGTCAATGCCCGCGTGCAGAGCCTGCGACATATAGACGGTGGTTTTTGTAATCGCCTGCGGGGTTAGTCCTCCCCATCCCCGCCGTAGAGAAAACCCACGACTGCGCCCTTGACGGATACCAGGTCAGGAGCGCGCAGGCCCCAGAAGAAGTCCGAGGGCAGGCCGGTAACGTGGTGAGCCATGTACACGGCATACTCCATCGTCATTTCAATGGTGGCGGGGTTGATGCCTTTGTTCAGTTTCTGAACCACGCGGCCTGCTTCCTTGAGGACTGCGCCGTTCACGTCCTCAAGGCCGGACAGGTCGATGCCGGTATAGGTTTTGTCGCCGAAGGTGTAGGGCTTGGCGAACTTGATGTAAAGCTCATTGGTGTCCTCTGCGGTTTCGGGTTCCTCGACCTCGGGGGCGAGGGTCAGTTTCTTATCTTCCATTAGCACATTGCCTCCAAAGCTGCCAGCTGGTCTACGCCACCGACAGCATATTTGCCACGGATTTTGTTCAGTTCGATCAGGGATTCGCCGTCTACCTCAATCAGAATATATCTGATCGAAAGGGTGATGCTGGTTTCCATAGAGTTTGCGGCCTTGAGCTTGCCCGGTTCGCATTTCTTGGTGAGACCACGAACGACTACGCGGATAGGGGTGAACTCGATGTCGCCGTCGTCCGTGTTGCCCTGAATGCCGCCACGGATTTCCAGGTGGTGTGCCTTGAGCATGTTAGCCAGGGATGCTGCTTCCTTGCTCATAACCCGGAAGGGAACGGCGAGCTCCTGCTCGTTGAAATAACCCGGGGTGGGATCTTCGTATTCGCCGAGGATGCCTGCGCCAGACACGGTGTTGGTGGGGGTCTCAAAGCTGGGCAGCGTCATTTCCTCGCCACGGCCAATGAGCTTGGTGCCGTCTTTGTAGACCTCATACTTGGCGATCTTGGTAGGAATATTCACGTTTTATACCTCCAATCGGTCAGGAGAAGATGGTGGACAGGGCGTCGGTGTCGTACTCGCGGATGTTGTGGATGTACTCCGTGGGGACGAAAGGCGCCATGTAGGTATGGACGGTCAGATGGCTTGCCAGCAGCTCGGTGGTCGGATTTTCGTCCTCCAGGAACTTCATGTTGTACCCTGCGCAGTAGCCACGAGCAACGTAGCCGCTGCCGGTGATGTTCGTACTATCCACGATGTCCTGCACGAGGCGGCGGTTCTCGGGCTTGTCCACCTTCTGGAAGTAGGTCAGGATAAAGTTGTTGCCGTCCCAGTCGAAGAAACGGCGGACGCACCAAAAGCGATCTTTGGTGTCCGTAGTCGAGGGGTATGCGCAGGTATTGTTGCCCCAGAACTTGAAGCCGTTGACGTTGATGGCGGTACAGATACCGTTTGCGCCGAGAACGTCGTCCGCCTGCTGCTTGTCGAGAAGCACCTCGGTGCCGTCGTCCAAGCAAAGGCCGGTAATGCGCAGGCTCTTGTTAGAGGGGGATTCGTAGGGAACGCCGTCGTTGTTGGTGTCGTTCCAGACGGTGTGCGCTGCGGCCATGGCGGAGAAGTAGTATTTCTTCTCGCCGACCAAAACACGAGGCCAGAGGCAGATGCCGTGGTTCGTGGAGAATCCCTGCTTTTCTTTCGCCTGCTTGCAGTCGGTGTAAACCGTTGCGCCGTCGGAGTTGGCAGGAATATCCAGAATGGTGTTGAGGTCAAAACAGCCATTCAACTGCTCGACCTTTGCCTGCAGCGCTGCGGCCACAGTTGCATCCTGCGACCAGCCGGGGGCGATGATCAGACCGGGAATCAGGCCGAACTTGGGGTAAATCTGACGAATGATTTCCAGGCCAGTTTCCTCGTGGGTGCTGCTGTTTACGCCGCCGACAACGTCGGTCTTAGTAACGCCGCTGGGCTTGAGGCTCTTGCTGGAGACCTTCAAAGAACTGGCGCCCTTTGCGGTTTCGGAGAGCAGCACGATGGTTACGTTGCCGTCATCATCGTGCGCTGCGGTATAGTCCACGTCGGCGGTGAGCGGAGCGGTGTCGTTCTTTACCACCAGCGAGGGCAGCAGAACATACTGCTTGGTATAGGTTGCCATGCCGCTGGTGACGGTGACGCTTTCCTCCGCGTTTTCCGTGGTGTGCGTTGCCTTGTTCGGGTCAAGCACGTTTACCAGGACAATAGGGGAGTTATTGTAAACGCGGAAGTTGGCGTCCATGCTCTGGCAAAGGGTGAAACTCTCGAAGTCGTCAGAATAGCCCAGGGCTTCCTGGCACTCTGCAAAGCTGTAACAGAGCTTCGGGGTGTTCGCTGCCTTGTAAGGGTCTTTTGCCAGGTGAATGGGGGCCGTGCCGAAAATGACCTGCAGGCCAGCGCTGGACGTGGTGGGGGTGGTTAAGCTGGTAGCAACTTCGCTGTTGCCTACGCCATGAAGATAGCTCATTTATGCGCCCTCCTGGATTTTCTTTGCAACGATGTTGCAGATGGTAACGATACGGCCTGCGCCGCTCTGACGTTCCTTGCGAGCCTCCGCAAAGGAATCCAGGGGGACAATCAGACTCTCAATAGCGGGAATTGCCTTAATCTTCTCAGCCAGGCGTGCCGGGATGCCGCCGGTGAACACGGAATCCTGGCGAACAACGCCGGGAATATTCGGGCCGACATAAACAACCTGTTCCGGGGCGGCGGGGGTGGTGGTCTTTGCCATTACGTTTCAGGCTCCTCTCTATAAATAGTAGGCCCATCAAAATGAAGGCCGATTGCTGCGGAATAGTATGGGTGTTTGTTGGGGTCGAGGTCGTTGTCCCATTTGATAGGGCGCACAAGCTCAAACGCCCGCGCAATTTTCACTTTGCGCTCAAAATACCCCAGGATCACGTTCAAAATGTGGGAGGCATCCCGGTATCCCTGCCGGTTCGGGTCGGGGTCGCATACCTCGACGGCAATGACAACATCGACCTTGTTCGGGCTGTCGATGGCGGTCTGTTCACCGTTGACGAGAGCCACCAGCACATACGGCTCCGGGAGGTCATCGTCGTTGGTGGTCGGCGCTGGCCTCGGGGCGCGGTACGGCTTGAACTGCGGGAATACCTTGACGCCCACTTCATGCCCTGCGGAGTTTGTAAGGCGCAGCGGTGCAAGCTGCTCCTTCAATGCCTGGACAATAGCGTCCTGCAGATCGGTGGGTGTCATGGGATGCCTCCTTTATTCGAGCGCTTTTTCAATTTGTTTCTCCATCTGCTTGTCGAGAAGCTCGGATGCTCGCTCAAGCGCCGGGTCTACGGTGTCGGGGTTTCCGAACATCTGCGGAGCAGAGGGCGAAAGCAGTTTTTCAATGCGGGTCATGTCGGACTTGGCGCCCCATTTCTGCGCACGCTTTGAAGCGCCCGCCGAGGTGTAGGTTTCGCCCGGCACCCGCTGGACAATGGCCTTGTGTCCGCTGCTGAACTGGACAAGAAAAGCCTTTAGACCATTGTGCTCCAAAGACTTCATGCCGGAGCTGCTGAGGACGTGCGCCGCTGCGGCGCTGGTCCCTGAGTTCGGTTTTGAATCGAAGTCCATGATCTCTTGCATGGAGCCGGAAGAATGGAGCGTGGCGGTCAGGTCGCCGCCGGTGGCGGCATCCACCTTCAAGGCGCTGCCGGAAGAGTAAACGGAATCGTTGGCTGTCGCATAGCGCTCTTTGGTGTCCTTGACAATTTTGTTCTTTGTGCTGCGGGCTGCCGAGTTGATGGCCGCTGCCACCACTTTCGGCGTATCAACCATTTTTTGCAGGTTGTCCAGGCGCTGAACCATTTTTTCAATGGAAGCGTCGGCGTCAACCTGTAGGACCTCGTATTCTTTCAAGAGCGATTCGCCTCCATCTCAATGCAGAGAATCCCGGCCTCATCGGTGCAGTCGTTTACCTTATACCAGGCGCCGTCAAAATTGAGCAGGTCGTCCGGGGCGGGTTTGGCTCCGAGGTCGTCGGTGGCTACATAGATCAGCTTGCGCTCTTTGTAGATCCCGGTGATGGTGACGTTCATCAATTTGGACTTGTCGCGTTCCAAAATTTCATTATCGTCAACCAGCACCGGCATGGGCTTGCCGTTTATGCTGTGCGTATCTGCAAATTCTTCCCGGTTGAGAAATACGTTCTTTGCATCCTGCACCAGCAAATCCTTGAAGCCCACGGTCAAACCTCGGCCTGAACCTCGGCAGCAGCAATGGCTTCAACCAGCTTTGCTTTGGTCAGGTCTTTGGCGTCCAGGCCCATATTTTCGGCGAGGGTCAGGAGCTGCGCCTTGGGCATCGCTTCCAGTTCCTCTTTGTTGAGGTGGCCGGTGGCAACGCCGTCCTCGGGTTCCTGCTGAACGTCCACGGTCAGCGTTTCGCCGGGGGCATACTCGCCGGGCAGGGTCACGATGAAGCCCACGGCGAGCAGCTCCTTTGCGGCGCTGGCGTCCTGAATGTCCACGGAATCGCCGGGGCGGTAGCTTTTGCCCTCCACTGTCACGGTGCTGTTTGCGGTATAGATCATACTGCGCCGCCTTTCCCTTAGCCGATGCAGACCTGCACGGTCGTATCGTTTTCAGCGGCTGCTGCAATAGCCCAGCCTGCGGGGATGTTGCTTGCAGCGGTCGTGGTGATGTTGTCGGCGGAGGCGTCGTAGTAGACGGCGGCGCCGATAGCGATAGCGGTAGAGGCCGCCTTGGGCATGGCAAAAACGCCCTTGACGTACAGGCTGCCGACGGCGCTTGCAGGGATGTCGGTGCCTGCAACGCCGATGCGGGTGGTCAGGCTCACGACCTGGCCTGCGTCGATAGCGGAGCCGGTGCCGTTGGGGTAGTCAATGGCAGAGCCGGGCTGCTGGTAGTTTGCGATCATGTGCGTTTCCTCCTATCTCTTACAGGGTGGGCAGGGCAGCGCCGGGGTTCTTCACGAACGCACGGTAGTCCATGACGCTGATGCCCCAGTCCAGCCAAATGTCCCACACAAAGCCAAGCTGGCCAACGGTCTCGCTGCGGCGGAAGGTGGGGGTCTCCTGGCCGTTCAGGTAATCGACCTGGATGCCAGTGGTTTCCTCGCGGTTGGCGCCCAGGAACCAGGGGCATGCGCCGGAACCTGCCAGGATGTTCAGGGTGGCGTCCTCGACGATCTCCATCGGGTAGCGGTAGTTATACAGCGGGTTGGCTGCCTGGGTGTTTTCGCTGGTCTGGATGGTGGGGCTGCCGAAGATGGACTGCATGGCGAAGCCGTAACCAACGGGCAGGATGATGGTGGAGGGGGTCAGGTTGATAGCCTCGCCGAACGGGTCATCCTGCAACTGCATCCGCTGGATCATGGCCTGAATGGCTGCGCCAGTCGGTGCGCTGCCGGAAGTGATCAGGTTCTTGTGATTGGCGTGGAACAGGGTCTTGCCGTCATAGATCTGACCGTTGTTGTAGAGGATGGAGTAGACCATCTTGTTAATCTGCTTCTTGCTCTTTGCAGCGTACATACCGGGAACCTCGGACAGGAAGCCGATGTCGTCGTTGATGAACGCCTGGCGGCTCATGCTGAACTGACGGCCGTAGGTATCCAACTTGCGCTGCGGCAGCATTTCCTCTTTGTGGGTATCCGCCTTGAGTTCGCCGTTCTCGGGAACCAGCAGCAGGTCGCCAACGCCGCCGATCAGGTAGTTGTGGCCATCGGTGCGCTTGAAGTCACGCAGAGTGCCCTTGCGGGTAAACTTCTCGAAGGTGGTCGGAGCGTGGTCGTAGGCGTGGTCGATGCTCTTGTTGATGGCGGTGTCCATGATGGCGGGGAAGGATGCCGAGGGGTTGTGGAATGCACGGGCCAGCTCGGTGTACAGGTCATCTGCGCTCATACGCATGAAGTCGGAAGCGCTCTTGCCGGTCTCGCGGGTCAGGCACTCAATGCCGATGTCACGCAGGCTCATGCCTGCAAACTGGCGGGAGCCATCCGCAGGGGCTGCGGGGGTGTGGCCGCTGCGGGTCATAAGGCCGTCAGCTGCTGCTGCGCGGAACTTGTCGGTTTCATCGGCGGTCACATTGACGCCGGTGCGGGCAGGAGTACAGTTCTGAATCATACCGTCCAGAATGGCGGTGCGCACCTGGTCTACGGTCTGGCCGCCGGTGATGTACTGGGAAGCATCGACGTTGAAGTTCCGGCACAGGGTGGTGATGTCGGTGACACGCTGGCGCTCTGCGGTGCGGGCGGCTTCAATCTGAGCCTGGCGCTCTGCCTCCGCTTCAGCGTCAGCCTCAGGGCGCAGGGTCTCGATGTCGTTCTGCAGGGAGTTAAATTCCCGGGTCTCGTCCTCGGACATGTCGCGGCCTGCGGTGCGGGCGGCGGCCAGGATGGCCTGCTGGCGCTGCAGTTTCTGCCGCAGCTGCTCTCTCTTGTTCATGTGGTTTACCTCCAGTTAGTAGTTATGATTTGCGGCGAGCTGGCTCTCGTAGAAAGCCAGACCCGGGGCGGTGTGTACTGCGGGCGGCTGTCCGTCCTCGGTCATATCTCTGCCAACGCCGACGGTGGTGTCGGCGGGGACGGAAACAATGCTGATCTCGTAGGGCTGCCACTTCTTGGCGATGTAGCAGGGGCCAGTGAAGCGCCCGTCAAGGGATTTGGCGCCCTCTTTGACGCTCTCATAGTTGGAAACACGATAGCCGACGGAAACGCCCTTGAGGGTGCCGCTGGCGACCTTGGAGCGAACGGTTTCGCTGTCCTCGTCGTTGTCAAACTCAATCGTGGCCTTGCCACGGTTGTCCTCAACCCACGCCCGTGTGACCTTACCGATCACCCGGTTTCTGTCATGGTTAAAAAGAACGATACCCATGCTCTGCATCCGGCTCATGTCAATGGCATTGCCGGAGTGGTCGAGGATCTCGGTGCCGAACCACATCTGAACAGGTTCCTCGGAACTGAAACTCAGTTCAAAGGTGCGGCTGTTTTCGTCGTCGCTTACTGCCCGGATGCTGGCCGTGGAGAAATCGCGCTGCAGGGGCTGGTTATTCATCGGGGTTTTCTTTCGGGTCTGTTTGGGGTTCGTTCTGGACACTTTTGTAACCTCCAATCTGCACTCCCTTTTCTTTGGCGTATGCTACAACGTCGGCCATGTCGTCAATCTGTTCTTTCCAGTCACGGCCCTGCTCGGCGCTGATCTGCTTGAAGGACTTGACGCAAGATTCGAGTGCGGTTTTATTTGCGTTGGCTTCCTTTTGCGGGTCAATCCATTTCTTGGGAGAGGCGACCCACTCATGCTCCATGTATTTCTGCGGGTCGTTCCAAAAATCCGGGATAGTGAGCTTTCCGGCGAGGACTGCGGAAATCAAAAAGGTTTCGTAGACCTCGACCATGAGTTTGCCCTGCAGCAGCTCCACTTCCTCGGTGTATGTGAGGTCGTCCTCAATCATACCCTGGCGGGCGCTGCTGTAATTCGTTTCGGACATATCCCGGGAGGTGGATTCATAGCTCAAGCCCTGGCCTGCGCCCACAAGGCGCTGCAGCAGCTTGAGGAAGCCGGTTGCTTCGCTGCTGCCATTGCCGGGGTTGATGGTGACTGCATCATCACCGGCGTTCATTTCCGAAATGAGGCCGGGGGTCAGCATTTTGCCGGAGTAGGACGTGCGGTCTTTGTCGGCGCCGTTCCGGGAGCCGCCCTGGAAGCCGCCGGTGGGGGCAGCTCTTTTGATGAGCAGGGCAAAGCAGGCGGCGATTCGCTCTTTCATCGAAACGGCAGCGATAAATTCGTTGGCATCCCGGATGCGGCTCAAACTCGGGGCGAGGTCACTGACCTCTCGAAGCTGGGAGGGGCGGCTCTTGCTGTAATAGAAAATGATGTCTTTGGCGGGGTAGAAGACGGGCTGGTTAGTTTCCCAGCCGTCAATGTTGTACTGTTCAATCCAGTATCCAACGGGCCGGTTGTACTCGTTGTACTCAATGCCGCCAATGACACGATCTCCCTTGTACCTGGGCGAGGCCACGGAGCGGGAAAGCTCGTCTACTTCCAGCGCCTGCAGCTTAAAAGGAAGCAGACCGCCGGAGGTATAGCACTTCTTAAAAAGGATGCCGCCGTCTGCCTTTTTCCGAACGACTGCCATGCGCAGAAGTTCGTTGAAGCTCTGCTGCTGGGTGACGTCGCAGTTCGTGCGCCGGGTCCACCGCCGCCAGAGGGTTTCGATTTGATCGTCGAGGTCGTCGTCACCGGTCTTTGCCTGCAGGGTGAAGCCGTTGCCGACCACGTTCCTCTTGAAAGCCTTGAGGACGCCGTTTGCAATGTCCGAGTTCCGCTCAAGGTCTCGGGCGCGGGCGCGGAGGGTGTCCCGGCTGTAACGGTCTGTGATGTCGGCGGCCTCGTTGGTCGCCCTCCAGTTCTTATTCAGCCGGCCACCGTCTGCGGCGTCATAGCCTGAACCGCGGATAAGGCCGAGCTGCTGCCGCCAGCCCTCGCGCATATAGGCTGCCCGGGGAGAGATTGTTTCAATGATCCTGTCAAGCCATGTCATGCGCTTTATCTCCCCTCAAAAAATGCAGCGAACGTATCACGGAAAAGGGAGGAGCCGTTCTGTTCCTCTACCTGGGCGGTAAGGTCTGCCCGGAGGCTCCGCAGTTCGGTGAGGTTTGCTCGGGTCAGGGAGCGGGAGCCGATTTTGTAGCTCTGGCCTCCAACCATGACGGCGGCAATGGCTTTATTTACTTCCGTCAGAAGGGCGGCGGGGTCGCCATAGTTGATGGGTTCATCTGCCATGTCGTGTTTCCTTTCTTAAAACCAGCCGTCGTTCTGATGAATCCAGGTTTCCTCTGGGGTGGCGTCGGTGCGCTGCTGCGGCGAGGGTTGCGCTTCCGGCTGGGGTGCACTGCCCTTGTTCTGCAGGTGGAGGCTGCGGACGCCGAGCATTTCTGCTGCGGCGTAGGCGTAAACCTCGCAGTCGAGGAAGTGGTTGTTTGGATGACTGGTTTTAGGCACCCAGCGGGTGCGCTCCGTGCCGTTGGTGGCACGTTCGGTAATCTTGTGTTCTGCGGTGACCTGTTCGCAGTATTCCTGGTCAACGCCCTTGTAGACCATCCAGCTGCCCTTGCCGTTCGGGCGGCGCATGCGAGAAGCAATAGCATCCTTGTATTTGCCGCCGTCCACGAGAACCAGGCGCATACCATAGGCGGCGGAGCCCGCCTTGTTGATGGTCGAGATTTTATAGTTGCTGAGCATCGTGTCGGTGCCTTTTACTGGGAGCGCCCACTCCGAGTTCTGCATACAGAAGTCATAGACTTCCTCTGTTTGGTCGCCGGAATCGACGAGGGCGAGGTCTACCAGCATTTGCTGGCCGTCGTCCCACTTAAATTCCAGGTTCATTATGTCTACGACCTCGCCGAAGCTTGCGGCCTGGCCGTGGGCTATATTTTGGGATGTACTGTAATCGCCCCAGGCGCGGATAGTCCAATAGAGGCTTGTTTCCTGCACGTCCACGCCGCCGGTCAGGAGTTTCGTCCAGGGCGGAAGCTCGAACATTTCAAGCTCCGTCTGGCGTTCTTGCACGAGGCCGGCACTGGTTTTGAGCTTCGTATCTTCCCACGGCTCGGCGAGCCAGGAGTTGGCGAAGTTGTGCAGTTTGTCGGGGTCGTCCTTGGACTTCATAAACTCCCGGGCGATTTCCGAGAATCGAGTGAAGGGGCTGTATAGGGTGTTGAACCAAAAGGCAACGCTGCGGGCGGTGCGGGCGCTCTGGCGGACGTTCCGCCATTCTCCTTTTAGGAGCATTGCAGGTTTGTCGTGGTCGGTAATGACTCCGTTGCATTCCTGGCAGATGTACTGCGCCGCCTCCGCTCGGTCACCTTCGCTTAGACCCTCATCCTTGCCCGGCCAGCGTATCTGTGCAAATTTCAGCTCTATATGCTTCCCGCAGTGCGGGCAAGGAACAAAGAAGTGTTTTTCAATGTCGCAGGCTTCCTTCGCCTTCCAGATGTGGCCGGTCTTTAGTGTGGGGGTGCTGCAAATATAGATTTTGCGGTTAGAGAAATAGCTCTTGGTTCGCTCAATGGACAGGCTTATAGGGTCGGCTTCCTGGGTGGTCGCCGCCTTGAACTTGTCCACCTCGTCGAGGAAAAGATAGCGGATGGGCTTGCTGGACAGGTCTGCCGCAGATCCTGCGCCGGTGAGGGCGATGTACATATCTGTGGTGAACTGCAGCTCCTTTTTGCTACTGGCATTTTTGAGAAAATGCCGCTTCAATCGGGGGGATTCCAGCATACTCATAATGCGGTTTGCTGAGGTGCTTTCGGCGATTTCGTCGTTGGGGTAAACGATCAGGGTCGGAGCCGGGTCTTGGTCTATCAGGTAGCCGAGGGCGTTAAGCTCGACCTCCGTGCCGCCCACCTGGGTAGGCTTTACCACGACAATGCGCTCCGTTTCCCAGTTGTTGAATTCGTCCATGATGCCGACGAGGTAGGGAGTGACGCTGTTTCGCCAGGCGCCCTGCAGGTTGGATTCCTTGCGGCTGAGTTGGCGGTATTGCTCGGCCCATTGGCTTACGGTTATATCATCCGGCGGTTTCAGGGCGTCCAGGGCATCTTTGATGTACTGAGGAATCTGGTACTTTCGGAACTTATAGAACCGGGGCTGCTGGGCTGTGGGTTTCATCCACCGTCACCGTCCTTGACGGTTGCTGCAAGGACGAAGGTGCGGAGAATGTCGTTGATCTCTTTATTCAAGTCTTTCTCCAATTCTCTGCTCTCCACGGGGGAGATTCGTGAGCCTATCATGCCAACGACCCGGCTCGGGAGGCCGGAGCAAAAGCGCTTGAGGACTGCAAAGAACTTCGTATAGTCCGCCTGCGCTTCCTCTATACTGATATATTTGCCGTTTGCAATGGCGGTGCGGAGTTGGTGAAGCTCGGTCTGCGATTCCTTGAGGGCAATTTCCGCTTGCAGCTTCTTTTCCCTCAGTTCGGTTTCCGATAGCTTCGCTTCCCGGCCATATGCCTTATCTGACAGGTATTTGATATATGCCTGAATCGTGGGAATGAGGTCGTATTTGTTCCGCTGGCCGGAGATGTGTACTGTTTCCAGGACGCCGTCTTGTGTGAGCTGCTGGATGCGACGGACGGAAACGCCAAAAAGCTGGGCTATGACCTTGGATTCGTAAAGCTGCCCGCCGGTTTCTGCTGCCATGCGTCCTCCTACTGTTCAAAGTGACTTTCGGCGTGGCGCTCCGCCTGGGATACCTGCTGACCCTTATACATACCTGCGCCGAGTTCGTCGATACGGCTGAACGGTATCTCGGGAACCTTGAGCCGCTGCCTGTATTCGGGATCTATGAAATAGATATAGCGCAGCTGGTAGCCGGGTAGGATGGTGCCGCCAACCTCTTTGACGTAAGCGTCCCAGTCGTACTTGCCGCCGGTCACCTCGTAGAAGGTACGGCCTCCAAGCTCCGGGCGGGGGGAGGTCGGGTTGCTGTGCAGGGTCATCTTGTGGATTTTGTCGCCGTTCGGCAGGAGGCAGAGGGCATCGTTCCTCTTGATGTCGGTCAAGACGAAATTGCAGGCCCGGTAAATGGTGCCGTCGCCGCAGGAACAGCCGTCGGCAAAGCTGATGATCCATTTTACCTGCGGCGCCTGCTTCTTGATCAGGCGGATGGTCTTGGCGATGCAGTAGCTTTCTGAGTTCCGTGGAAGGTAGTCGTCAAAGGCCATGCGGTTGAGTTCCAGAAAGCCGTCCCAGGCGGTTCCCTCTACCAGGCCGATGATCTTCTTCTTGTCCAGGCTGGGGCCATAGCTCAGGACGCCGTGGAGGCGCCCGTCGAGAAAAGCTCCGAAGTGCAGGCAGGAGTTGTTTACGACCTTGCCGCTGTAATGGTGCGCCCGGATGAAGGGGTTCGCAATCTTGGAGGGTATCACCCGGATCTGGATTTCTTTTGCTCTGCCCATTCTTTCACCACCATGTAGATTCTGTTCCCGGTTTTGTTGGTATTCCCGAAGGTTTCCATTTGGTCGGGCTTGTACTTTGCGCCGATAATCTGCAAGGCCTGCTGCAGGTCGGCGTACTGCTCCAGGCTGAATGTGAAGGTCATTCTGTCGATGGGGCTTTCTTCGTGCTGCTTCTCCAGCATGACGTCCCCGAGGATGACGCTGAGTTCGTCGTCACTGTAGCCGGTAGCGTTTACGTCCACCGGGCTGAGGGTCAGGTCTTGTAGGGCGTCCCTCAGGAGGCTCATGTCCCACTGACCGCCGATTTTGTTCAGGGAGATGTTGAGGGCTTTTTCGTCCTGCTTGCTGAGGTCTACCACGATGCAGTCCGCCTCGGTGTAGCCCAGGGACTTCAAAACGGACGCTCTCTGATGGCCGCCGATAATGGTGCCGTCCTTGTTTATGATGATCGGGTCAACGTAGCCAAATTCTTTCAGGCTGCGCTGGATGTTCTGGAACTCGGGGTCTCCCGGCTTGAGTTCCTTGCGGGGGTTATAGTCTGCCGGGTGAATCGAGGTCAGAGGTCGTCGCTCTCGGACGAGCTTGTGTTCTGTTTTAGCCATTCCTGCACCACCTTGCTGAGGGCGTTTCCGTTCTTGTCTGTGTTTCCGTAGGTTTCGCCGAGGCCCTCGTTTTCTGCCTGCGCAAGCGCCGCCCGGATGAGGGCGATTTGCTGTTTGTGCAGGGTGACGTTCATAGTATGGGCGAGAACGTGCTGGCGGTTCGGGAGGGAGAAGTCCTGGCCGAAGTCGTCCGGCGTCACGGTGACCTGGGCAAGGATGGACTTCAGTTCCGGCTCGGAGTAGCCGGTCTTGGTGAGGTCGTAGCCCTCAAGGTCAAGGCCGCCGATCAGGTCGGCCAGCTTTGCTTCGTCCCAGCTGCCGGTGATCTTGTTGAGGGCGATGTTCAAGGCTTTTTCCTTGTCGGGGTCAAGGTCTACCACAACGCAGTCTGCGGTTTCGGCTCCCATGTCCAGGAGCACCTGCGTCCGCTGGTGTCCTCCGATGATGGTGCCGTCCCGGTTTATGATAATCGGGTCGCAGTATCCGAACTCTTCAATGCTGCGGGCGATTTTTTCATATTCCGGGTCACCCGGTTCCAGCTTTTTGCGGGGGTTGTAGTCTGCCGGTTTCAGGTCGGCAAGCCGCCGGGTTTCGATTTCCATGCGTTCGTCCTCTTGTTGGAGCGTGCAGCGGGTCTTGAACCAACGTCACCCGCCTGGAAGGTGGGCGCTCTACCTGTTGAGCTATGCACGCAAAATGAAAAAATAGGGTTTGTTTTGGGGCCGCGGCGGGCATTTACTGCGCTTGACGTAGCGAAATGGTCGAAAAATTTTGGTTTTCGCGCGGGAACACTTCGCGCCTTCACTGCCCCGCTGCCAGTTCTTGCCAGGTAGTACCTACGCCGCCCAGCAGCGGGTCTGAATTGCACGGTGTGCGATCTGCGGCTGTGTTCTTCCGCATAAATCCAAGGTTTCCGGGTGCTTTGCTCCCTGCTGGTCGGGCTGGAAGCTCGGCACCCGGTTGCCCTGGCTATACGTTAGCGGGGCGCAGGTGAAAGAGGGAAATAAAAGCCCTGCGTCCTTGTGAATGTCCTCTGCATACTCCCAGTGTAGCATAGAAAAAGAACAAAAAAGTCCGCTCTTTACTCAAAATCGCAACTTTTTTGAAAATAGGGCTTGACAAATCCGTTTCGTGCAGTTTTGCCATACGAGCGCCGTATTCTTTGGACTATATGCGCATTGATTTACTGCGTTTGCGTGGTATCATACGCACAGAAAAGGCGCCCAGCTGTTGCGAGCCAGGCGCCTATGAAAGGGGGTGCATACCATGTTGGACACGGGTTACGGCTTTATCGGTGAAGATGGCGTTGAACGTGTCAGCCCAGAGGAAGTCTGGGAGGCCGAAGCCGAAGATGAAGGCTAGGGCCTGATGCACCCCGGTATGCAGCCCTCGCAGGGTCGGACTCCTGCGGGGGCTGTGCTTTATATGATAGCGGTTTTGTGCCGGGCGGTCAAGGAGCAAAGAGTACAAATTCACTGTCAGAAGATTGGACGCTGTGCCGATTGAGCTCCCGGCGGTTGTGTGGTAAGACACAGACACCGAAAGAAACACACTGAACGGAGGAAATGAAAATGAAAAACCTCAACGAGATGAGTAAGGCCGAGATGGAAGCCGAGATCGCATTCGCACGGAACTTTGTGGACAACGGTGGCTGCATGAATCAGGAGCAGTGGAACCGCGTTTTAAAGCTTATGGAACTGGTTAAGGAGGGCTGAACAATGGTTGACAAGAACGGCGTGGAAATGAAGACCGGGGACATCGTCCGGGTGTCCGGGGCTTACTTCAAGAATGACAACGGGCTGTGGTTCATCGAAAGGTCGCCCGGCGACCCGAGCTGGTGCGGCAGCTCCTACAGCTTGATGAAGCTCAAGCGGAACGGCCAGCCCAGCACGGCGAAGTACAACCTTTGCTCCTGGCCGATTGCGATCTTCACCAATAGCTGGGTAACGCGAAACGAAGCTCGCCGTTGGAACGAAGAGCACGCGGAGATCGAGGTCGTCACCGGCATGGACACGTCCGCGCTGGCGGAGCACTTCATGGGGCTGGCAAAGGAGCTTGACCCCTACATCGAGCGGGAGGTCTGGGACTGGGGCGAAAATCACCCGGACGTCCTGCGCCACAAAGAAGCCCGCAGCTTTTGGGCATCCGTGGCGGAGCGGCTCAAAAAATAACTCACCTGACGATGGCTGCCTGGCAGCAGCCGAAACCATTTTGCCGAGGCCGGCAAGATGGTCGTGGGAGCCAACCACAGAAAGGACGTTTTTAGTATGAAAAAATCTGATTTTCGCATTGCTCTCCGGGGGATGGCCGAAAAGCTCGACTTGCAGTGGTCCTACGCTCAGCGGATTGCTGCAGAGCAGCAGGCTGCTGGCACCCTGGCCTATGACGACAACGGCGAGCCAGTGCCGAATATGTACCAAGTCGCCTATGCTGGTATGACATCCGCCTTTGAGGCTATGGGCGGCGAGTGGCAGCGGGACGAGACCGGGCGTCACTGGGTCTACCTGCTGGGCGAATCCGCAGCGGCTGGGCGTCGCTGATGGAGGGGCTGAATGCAAAGGTCGTGGCGACCAACGGCAGAGACCGCTTTCGCTATGTGCGCCATGTCCGGCTCATCGGGGAGCAGACCGGCGTTTCCGAGGACGTGTACCGCATCCAAGAGACCGGGCGGGTATGCGTCCGGCAACAGCTCTGCGACGATCTTGTGCGGTGGTGTACTGCTACGAAGTGGAGCGGCGGCTATGAAGCGGACACGCCGTTCAAGGATGGCTTGATGCTGATTTTGGTAGATGCTGCTGGCGCCGAGATCGGGATGGAGGTTACTTACCAGACCAAGTGGAACGGCCAAGGTCTGGCCGACAAAGAATTTCCGTTCTCGTGGGAGGCCGTTCCTGAATATCCGAGGGCATAAAAACCGCCTGCGGTGGGTGTTGTACCTGCCGCAGGCGGTTTTATTATTTGTGCCGGGTTTTCGGTATCAGGATCCCGGAGGTATAGTGTCCATCGGTATACCGCAGCACCTTGCAGCCTTTGGCCGGGCCTCTCCGAAGCACCCGCCCATATTCAAGGCTTTGGTATATGGCGAAGACCTCGTGGCCGCTCCAAGCTGCAAGTTCTTTGACGGTATCAAAAGCGCCGAGGGTTAGTTCGTATTCGTCCGCCGTCGCCGCTGTGGGTTGCCGTGCCAGAATTCCTCGTCGAAGTCGTTCTTGTGGATGGTGCAGGCGTCATTTCTTCGGCGCTTGTCCGCCACCTCTGCGGCGTGAAATTCCTGCCAGGCCTTGTACCGTTCGCAGGTATCGTGGCAGACCGGGTGGCGATCTGTGCAGTGGAAGCAGGGGTTAGTCATTTCCCATCATGCACCTTCTTTCCGGCACCGGGAGGTCGGGCAGCTTGGGGAGCGGCATCCAGAGCGGGAACATCCCCGGGTTGTCTCTTACGACGTGCCACGGCATGATGTTCTCAAGCCACATTCCGTCGCGGATGTTACAGTGATACCCTGCACAAAGAATGCTGCCTATTTCGTTGCCGTCCTCCCTTATTGGCGGGTCCTCTGCCGTTTTACGCCAGTACGGCGGCAGGCTTTCCGGGTCAATGGTTGGGGCTTCGTTCACCATATCCGCGCAGGCATGCACGGCCTCTTCGCTGTCGGTTGTGGTTCTGTGGCAGCCGACGAATATCTGCGCCGCAAATTCCCGCATTTCCTGTTCAAGTGCGTCTCCGTCAATCAGTCGTACTTCGTCCATGCTGTACCTCCTATTCACTCAACCTCAAGCAGCCAGACCCGGTGCGTTCCGTACCCAGACCAGGTGAGCGCCTCGCTGTGAGTGTCCACAGCCACGTCCAAGGCTTTACCCTTCACGGCGCTGCCGGTGTCCTGGATGTACCGCAGACCGACGCCCTCAATGTATACCGCAGAGCCGAGGGGCAAAATGTCCGGGTCTGCTGCCACGGTCACGCCAGCCTGTACCGGGGCGCCGCTTGCAGTGATCCCGTCCCCGGTGCCGCAGATATGCTCGTACTGCTCCGAGCAGTAGGCGGTGCAGTTGAACTCCCCGAGGTATACTGCGCTGAACCCAGCGGGGCCGGTCTGCGCTGCTTCCAGGTCGTTCTTGAGATCTGCGACCTGAGCTTCTGCCTCCTGCGCCTCGGTCTGCCAGTTGAGGGCGTCCTGCTCCCAGTTGGCGGCCCGACTTTGGTAGATGTCCCGCTGCTGCACCAGGTCTTTGACCCGGGCGTTCAGTGCGCCGCCAACGGTGACCGCTGCTGCCAGGGCGCCAATCAGCACGAGCCGCTCAAAGTCCATCATTCTGCGCCACCTCCTACCGTGTCGAGAGCTTCGCCCTCTGCTTCCAGCGGGTGATCTGCGAGGTTCCATCCATCAGGCGGGCCAGGGAACTCGCAGCGGCTCCAATCCATCCGCAATACGCCACCCCAGCGCGGAGTACTGGTTACAACCACCGCCGTTTCCTTGCGGCAAGGTGCAAGCACCAAGCCCAAAATACAACCTGCAATGCTGCCGGTCAAAAATCCACAAATCCAGTCCATTTACTTTTTATCCTCCCTGTTGAGCCATTCCAGCGCCGCCGGAAGGCTTGTAAAATCCTCCGTCCAGGCGTCGCCGGTGGTATTGTCCACGGCCACCAGCGCCGGGCAGTTGTCCAAGGTGTGCGACAGGCACAAGAAGCGCTCTCGGGGCGACGTCTTTGTTTTCCATTCGCTGCGCCCGATGTCATTGAAAATCTCTTTGATTTCGTACTCGGGTACAAGGTAGACCTTGGTGCTGTCCGGGGCGGTGCCGCTCCGTGCTTCGTGGTGGGCGCTGCGGACAGCTCCCACCAACAGTGTGCAGGCTTCGTCGATGGCCTCAATGCAGGCCTTTTTGCCGTTGAAGCCGTTGTAGTATTCGATTTTCGCCAGTTCCTCTGCTGTCGTGTTCGGGTCGAGCAGGCGGCAGGCTTCCTCAAGTGTCACTGTGAATTTCCTCCCATTTTGTTATTTCTTCCTGGACCTCTGGAACCTGGAGCAGGTCGTCTATGGCCCGGGTTTCCAGTTCAAAGGCCCTGCTGTGGCAGTAGTATGTTCGCAGCTCCGTTGCTCGCCAGCTGCGGCAGTCTATGTACCGCAGGCGCATGATCGGGGCGGCGGGGTGCATCGGGTCGAGGTGGAGCAGGGTGTCTTGCACGGCCTGGCGGTGCGCCGGTGTCCGCTCCAAGCGGTACTGCTTGAGGTATCGCCGCAGCAGGTGCCGCTGTTCCCGGAGGCTCATGTATGGCAAGGGTCACCACTCCCTTTCGCTCTGCGGCGGGGTGAACACCCGGCGTACATCCTCCACGCTGGTTACGACGTAGGTGGTGCCGCCTGCAGCGTTGATGGCTGCCAGCGTGTGGCGCTGGATGGCACTCAGTTCGCCCACCAGTGGGCGCTTGACCTCGAAGCCGAAGAACTGCCCTTCGTGGCAGCCTACGATGTCCGGGATGCCTTTCTGCTGGTACGGTCCGGCGGCGTCCTTCCACCAAAATCCGCCCACCTCTTTGCGGAGGTACGCGAGGATCTCTTTCTGGATTTTCGCCTCCGAGGGCACCAGCCTGCGGGCCAGCTTCCTGGCCTCGGTCACGTTTCGGGCTGCGCCTGCATCAACCAGGGCGTGAAGGTATGCGCCCAGCTTTTCGTAGTCGTAGGGGGAAGGAAGCGGGTTTTTGTAGTTCATGCGTTTCTCCAATCTGTCCGCACCTTCCCGGTGCGGGCGTTTTATTTTAGCCGTGGAATTTCCGGGTTGCGGGGTGCCAAATCATTTCCGGGGCGGTTGCTGTACAGACGCAGTGCAGAGCGCCTGCCTCAATGGTCGCTGCTTCGATGTTCGTCCATCCGAAGGAAAGCTTGCCGCACTGCTTGCAGGTGAACTCGAAGCGGGCGACGTTGTCCACCGGCACCTCTGTGCCGCAGAAGCACTTGACCTTGTCGGTGTTCTCCCGGGCGAAGTGCTTGAAGGTGTGGTGGCAGCTCGGGCAGGTGAGCAGCATCAAGCCTTTTGCGCCCCGGGCGCCCGGCTTAGAGGAGGGGGTGAAGCTGGGGCGAGGCTCGGTCACCGTGCTGATCTTCGGGGTGTCCACGTCCAGGGCGGGGTTGCGCTTGGGCTGCTGGGCGTCGTCCTGTGCCTTTTCGCTGCTGGCCCGCAGTTCGGAGACATCGTGGTCGATGATCTCCTGCAGGCCGTTGAGCTGCCCGCCGTACACGGTAGAGGTCACCACGTCCAGAATGGTTGCCAGGGCGTGGCCGAAAGCCTCGGGCGTAGTCCCGAAGAAGCTCAGGTTAGAGTCGGGGTTCGAGCCGCCACGGTCATGGGGCGTGTGCAGGTCGAGGCTCAAGCGGAACCAGGTGTCATGGGTGGCGTTCTCGTTCTCGGTGCTGCAGGCTTCGTTTGTAGCGTTGATTTCCATGTTTTTGTCCTTTCTGTTGGTGAAGGTGTAATGAGTGTAATTCACATTTGGCGGTGAATCGTGTATTTTGTGAGCGTTACACCTTACACCTTTGTTTTGAGGGTTCGTTTATACGTTCTGCGGCTGTTGATCTGCGCTCCGCCTCGCGTCACGAATGTATTTTGATTTTTGGTGTAATAGGTGTAAGGAACCTTAAAAAAGAGCGCATTTTCGTTTTGTTTTTCATTACACCTATGTTTGGAGAAATGTGTAAGGCTCGTGTAATTTTTGGGTAATGGAGGAAGCTTGTGTTTTTTCCGCTGGAAAAAAGTTGCGCCGTGGACGTTTCACCTTGTCCGGCTGGAAAAGTTACCGCCTGAACTGTTGCGGCTCCCTGCGGGCTTGCACACCGGGCTTAGAAGGGCAAGTCGTCCTTGTCGGTGATCTCCCTGAATCCTGCCGGGTCGGGCGGGTTCTGCAGCGCTTCCATGTCTATGGCAATCATGCGGACGGAGCGGTTTCCGAACCAGCGGACCACCTGATACTTTCCGTGCGGGTCAATCTGTATAATGTCGTTCTCCGCCAGCCAGTTCATGGTTTTGCGGTAGGAGAAACCGCCTTTTTCCAGCGCTTCCCGCAGGATGGTGGGCAGGATGAACGCCGTGCCGTCCTCAATGCTGCCGTACCTCTGACCGATGGCGTTGGTGTCAGTGAAGCTGTTGGCATTGGCGCTGATCCAGTCGCTGATGTACTGGGCTGCCTGTTCGTTCACGTCCGGCTGTTCCTGTTCTTGGATGCCTGCCGTGATGCAGTTCGCCATGTGCTGCGCTTCCATCTGCGCCGTTTCGGCGTCCTCTCCGAAGATGCAGCGGGAGAGCATCTGATCTGCAAGGGTCACTGTGGCAACCGCTGCGGTGTGGCTGCCGTTCCGGGTCCCCATGAGAGCCCGGATGCGTTCCAGCACTTCGCTGTATTCGTCTATTATGGCGCTGTCGCCCATGTCCAGGATGTACTGGATGAATGCCGGGCCTGCCCAGCCGCAGTTTAGAGCGGCCTGTTGGTGCATATCGCTGGCACTGGTTTCGTCCTCGAAGGGGGCGCCCACTACTTCCAACACGCGGGTGCTGACGCCAGTCTGGCTGTTCGCCTTGCCTATGGGTTCTTCGCCAGTGGCCAGAATTACGCTGCGCCAGGTGCGAAGCTCCTGCAGGCCGCCGTCTTTGCTGCCTCGGCTGCGGCCTGTGCCGTTGGCCAGCATATACACGATCTTTTCCAGGCCCTCTTGCTTGTTGCCTGCAAGCTGGCGCTCGTCTATACCGAGCGGGAGGTCGCAGTAAAAGCCAGCCATTCGCTCAAGCGCCACCTGGGTTGCGTTGAAGTTTGCCATGAGCCGCTCCGGGTCGCCCCAGGCAGACAGGGCTGCTTTCAGGGCTGCGGTCTTACCGCCCCGGCTGCCGCCCCAGTTGTACACGAAGAAGATTCGCTGCTTGATGATCGCCAGCAGGGGGGCGGCGAAGCTGGCGGCCAGTATGAAGCGGAACCGGGGGCGGCTGCGGTGCGGAGCCATGCTTGCCACCCAGGCTTCCAGGGTGCCGTTTTTGCAGTAGGCGGTAGCCCAGCGGGTCATGCTGGGTTCGATGTCCAGCACCATGTCCGGGGCGTGGCCGGGAAGGAAGCGGTGGTTTGACTGCCAGCCGAAGGTGGAGGTACTTTCCTGCAGGCCGAGGGCGTCGATGTTCTCTTGCTCCAAGGCGCCAAGGAAACGCACCACTTGCTTTGCGTTCTCGCTGGTTACGGTGCAGCCCTTGTCCGCCAGCACCGTAATGCTGCGGCTCTGGAAAATCATAGAGCGGGGGAAAATCGCGTCGTGCCACCTGCCATCCCGCTTCCAGGCGACCTCTATCTTTTCTTCGCCGGTGTCAGTCTTTTTGAGGCGCTTGGTCAGGATGATCGGCGTCCGGCAGACGCAGACCAGCTGTTCTGTCTTTTCGTCGATGCGGCTGATTCCGAACTCGCCGTACTGCCAGCCGGGCGGCTGCCGCAGGTTCTTGGGTGCGCCCTCAATCGCCACCGGGAGGGCGTCGTCGAGGTGTTCCAAGTCCAGGGGCTGCGCCGCTGCCAGCAGTTCTTCCAGCTTGTCCTGGGCAGCTTCCTTGCCCAGGTCGAGGTACAAGGCGGAGGGGTCTTTCTGCCCGCCGTCTGCGCAGGAGAAGGTTTCAACCCCTCCATCAAAGCCGGCATCTTTCAGGGCGTGAGCCACCTTGTCCAGGAAGGTTTGGCCGCCTTGGTCGGGTTCCTTGTGGATGTAGAGCATTTCTATCCCTTTGAGGCTCTCCGCCCATTCCGGCTTGAACGTGGAAGCGCCCGGAATGCCCAGGGCGGGGTAGCCGAGGAACCAAAGGGTTTGTGCGTCACTCTCTCCCTCCACCAAGATACAGCTGCCTGCGATCTCTAAGCCCTCTTTGCGCCAGAGGCCGTAGGGCAGCATATTTCCCGCCGAGCCGAAGCCCCACTTGAACTTGTGCGGTCCCATGCGCTTGCGGGTGACCTTTGGCTTGCCGTCCTCCCCGAAGTATGGAATTTTGACGTAGGGGGTGCCGTCCTTTTCCTTGCCGTCCTCCAGGCTGCAGACCATCCGAAGCCAGTCCGCCGGGAGGTTCTTCTCTTTGGCGTAGTCGTCAACGGTGTAGTTTTGGCGGGTGGGTTCCTTTTTGGTTTCGTCAACGCCATGCTCGCGGAGAATCCGCTTGTATGCGTCGGCGTTTGAGCAGCCGTCCAGCTCCGCTCTGAAGCTGACGTAGTTGCCCGCCTTGCCGCAGGCGAAGCAGACGAATTTGCCGGTTTTGAGATCCACGGAAAAGCTGGGCTTGCGGTCGTCGTGGAAGGGGCAGAGGCTTGTCATGCGCTCTTTTTTATATTCGGGTTTCTGCACGAACTTGCTGTATTCCTCTTTATAGTTCAGCAGTTCGTCGAGGTTTACTTTATCCACGTCAGTCCTCCAAGTCGAAAAAAGTTGCGGGCCGCAAGGCTGTTACCTTGCAGCCCGCACCGGGTCATTCGGAGGTTGTGGTATTAGAAGGGCAGGTCGTTTTTGTCGCTCACCGTAGCAAAGCCGTCAGCGTCGGTCTGTGCTGCGGGCTGCTCTGCTTCCTCCACCACAACAGGAACCGTGGAGGCTACGCTCTTAATCCAGGCCACCGTGGGCTTTACCTGTTCAATCTGTGCCGGGGTCAGGTCGCCCGCCTTGGAGAACACGCAGCTGCTGTATGTGATGCCGTCTGCGCTCTTCTCCCGCTTGAGCTTGATGGTGGTGAGTACGCTGGAAGTGTGCTTGCCCTTTACCACCAGGCGCTTTGCGACGTAGTCCTTAAAGGCCCGCAGGCTCGTAGGAGGCAGGGAAATCAGGACGGGCAGCACTTCGCCGCTACGCAGGAGGTAAATGCGGTGACCGTTCTTGCAGGCCTTGCCGTTGCCCTTGCTGCTGCTGCCGAACTGGTTGAAGGGGCAGGTGGAGCAGTCCCGGACTTCACCGGTCTTGATGTCCAGACCCTGCTTTCCGTCCGCGCTGCTGCAGTCCGGCACGTTGTTGCTGCCGTCGAATTCGCCGGGCCAGTAGCTGTTGACGGCGTGGTGGTGCAAAATTACGCCGGTCAGAGACTGTACCGTTTCGGGGGTATCCGGGTCGTCGCCGGAAAGCTCAAAGGCCAGGCCGCCGCCGCTGGGAATCTTCACGGTATCAAAGGGAATCTGGCCGAGGCCGTCCAGCTCTTCCTTGATGAGGTCAGTGACCTCGCTGCTGATGGGTGCCAGAGCGAAGCTCTGAACCGCGGTCAAAGCGTTTTCGTTTGCCATGGTGTTTATCCTCCCTTACTGTTTCCGGCTGCTCTTGCGCCGGGTGACGTCGTTGAAGCTGTACACGTTCACGCAGCCCTCGAATTCCTCGGGAAGCTCGTCGTCGTTTTCCTCTGCCAGGTTGCTCATGGCACCCTGCAGGCTCTGGGCGTTGACCGTTTCTTTGATCAGGTCGCCCAAGCCGTTGGCGCGGAGGGCGTCCATCAGTTCAGCGTCCTTGCCTGCGGCCTTGCTGTATTTGGTTTTGGGCGTCAGGGTGTAGGAGTAGCCGTTCCGGGTGATCTGCGGGGTTTCGTCCTCGATCATGGCCGTTGCGAGGGCGTCGCGGGCTGCCTCGATTGCCCGATTGTTTGCCTTGGTTTCCTCTGCCAGGCGGTCCTTTTCGTCCAGCAGGGCACGGTATGCGTCAACCTGTTCAGGAATCGTCATTGTTGTTCTTTTCCTCTCTTCCTTTGTGTTTTGTCCGCCGGGGGCGTTGGTTCGCCATTTGCTCCTTCATGGTAGCCCAGCGGCAGTTGTTTGGGCTGTATCCGCCATCGTTGTTGATGCGGTCTATTGTGAGCCCTTCTTGGTATCCGTTAGAAAGCGCCCAGGTCTGAAAGGCGGAAAAGTCGTGCAGCCATTCCTGACAGACCGTAATCCCGCGCCCTCCGTAGTCCTTAAAGCGCTTATCATGCGGATTTGTACAGCGGTGCTTCATGCTCGACCATACTCCGTAGAGCTTTGTTGTTGCTCCACCGTGAACGGTGCTGGATTTTGCGGCGGCCTTTTTCTGGAAGCACCCACAGCTTTTGGTGTGACCGCTTCGGAGCTGCCCTGCTCTAACATCAAGCTCGTTTCCGCACTCGCAGCGGCAGTGCCAGACGGCTTCCTGCCCGGTCTTGCTGATGTAGTTCGGCGCCCGGCGGGCAACCGTCAGAAGTCCGAAGGTTTGCCCGGTTCTTTGACAAAGCGTCCTTTTGGCATTTTCACTCGCCTCCGAAGTATTGCTTCCAGTCGTCTACAATCGACCTCGCTATGTCTTGTTTTTTCGCCAGTGCTTCCAGCACCCGGTCATCTATGCTGTCCTCCACAAGAAGGTGAATGTAAGTCACCGGGTTGTGTTGCCCAATACGGTGAATCCGGGCGAGTGCCTGGGCGTAGTTGCTCATGTTGAAGTCGAGGCTGTAAAAAACTGCGGCGCTGGCGGCGTGAAGCGTTATGCCGAGGCCGGCTGTTTGAATCTGCGCTACAAAGACCTTGGTTTCCGGGTTCTGCTGGAAGTCGTCCACTATGCCGCCCCGCTCTGCCTGCGGAACGTCGCCGTAGATCGAGCCGTACTTGATGCCCTTCTTTCGGAGCAGGTTCTCAATGGCTGCGATCTCGGGGCGGAAGCGGGCGAAAATCACCAGCTTTTGCCCGGCCTCTAAAACGTAGTCGTCCAGAATGTCCTCCAAGGCGTCCAGCTTGGCCGTGCCGATCTGCTGCGGGCGGGTGCCGTCGTCGGTTTGCGTGAAGCCGCCGGTGAGCTGCATCAAGCGGAGCATTTTCGTCAGCACAGTGGTTGCGGTTATGCTGTCGCCGCCCGCAAGCTCTGCGAAGCTGGATTTTCGGAGTTGGTCGTAGAGCTTGCGCTCCGCCGGGGTGAACTTGACATATCGGTTCTCGAAGGTCTGCGGCGGAAGGTCGAGGCATTCGGCTTTGGTTACGCGGTAGGCTATGGAGTGTTCTTTCTGTATGAGCTGCTCCATGTGCTTGTAGCCTATGATCTGATGCTGTCCGTAGCCGCCCATTACGCAGTAGCGGTTTCGGAAGGCGAAGAAGTTCGAGCCGAAGACCGCCGGGTCTAAAAAGCGGTACTGGCTGTACAAGTCCACGGCGTTGTTTTGCACCGGGGTTCCGCTCAAGGCCAGTTTATAGCGGGCCTTGTCGCCGAGCTTGTGCAGGGCTTTGCTCTGGGCGGCGCTGTGGTTCTTGATGCGCTGGCTTTCGTCGCAGATTATCAGGTCGGCGTCGTACTCCGCCAGGGCGTCAAAGATTCCGTCCCGGTGTGTGCTTTCGTAGTTGATGACCGCGATCTTGAGCGAGGCGAAAGGCCAGACCTCCAAGGCGTCCAGACCTTCCAGTCGCTTTTTCTTTTCTCCCAGCAGGGTTTCGCAGTGGTAGGGGAAAGCAGCGAACTGCTGCAGGTCGTGCGGCCAGACGCTGCACACGCTGGTCGGGGCTACTACCAGCACACGCTCGATGCGGTGCTGCTGGTACAGGGCGCCCATCGTGGCAATGGCCGTCAGGGTTTTGCCGCAGCCCATTTCAAAGAGAAAACCGAAGCCTTTATGCTGTTCCTTGCCTCCCGAGGTGAGTTGCAGCAGCGCCATATTGGCGCCCCGGATTTGGTGCTGGAACATCTGCGCCCTGACCGGGTATGCTGCAAGCGGTTTCGGCTCTGTGGCCTCCCGCTGCTGTTCTACCTGGCGGGCGACCTCTGCCAGACGTTCCCGCTCGGTCTCCACGAAGTCCGGGAGAGTGAAGCGGTTATGCAAGGCGTTGAGGGCGTCCAGGCTGACCGGGCCGGTCATGGTGCGCGTGGTTTTGTTCCAGCGGAAAATCCCCATGCGCTTGAGCTGTTCGTACCGCAGCGGTTCTATCTCGGCCAGTATAATTTGGCCGTGCTGCAGGGCTATTTTCATTTCTGTGTGCGTCCCCTTTCTGTGGTGTTGTCCCTCGTTCCCACCCTCCGCCGTCTGTTCTACTCTACAGGCAGCGGCTTCCAAAAGGGGTTACAGGGTCACCTTGACCTTGCCTGCGGCGATCTCATCCCACAGGGCAGTTTCCAGGTAGCGCATGACAGCGTCCCGGGCGGCCAGCTTCCACATCCCGCCGTCCGCTGCGGTCAGGCTGATGCTGCGGTCATCGTAGACCCGGAACACAAACTCGCTTTCGGGCTGTTCCACTTCCTGGAAGGTGCGGTAGGGCGCCAGGGTTACGATGGGGCGGACTGCCTTGTTTTCCACGAAGCTGACACCCTTGCGCACCTGCACCGTCTGCGTGATGCCGTTGTCGTCGCTCTTGACGCTCTGGCCAAAGCTCATGTGGGAGAGCAGGTCGAGGATGTAATCCACGTCGTTCTTCTCGCCCTCGGGCGCCCGCTGGAACATGGAGCGGAGCTTGATCATTGCCTCGTCGAAGCTCCAACGTACATCCTCTACCAGCGGCGGGAGGTCGCTGGCCGTTGCGTGGTAGGGCTGCCAGCGGTGCAGCTCATCCTTGGGGTTCGGCGTGGTGAAAACCTCCACGTCGCTGTAGGTATTGCAGGAAACGTAGAGCGGCGGCTTCTCGGTCTGGCTGTCCACCTCGCTCTTGATAAGCACTACCAGGGCGTTCAGGCTGCGGGTGCGGACCCTTTCCGGCTTGGGAATCTCAGGAGGCTCGATCTCCGTGAAGTCGCTGCCGGTCACCAGGAGGGCGCGGTCTTTGACCTCTACGATCTTCGGCTCTGCGGCCTTCTTGCCCAGTTCGGTGAGGGTGTTGATCGCGTCTGCGAGGAAGCTGTTCTTGATGTCCATTGTGTGGTCCTTTCTTTTTATGCTTATGCGGTGTGAATGTCGGCGAACTTGAGAACCTTGCGCTCCGGGGCCTCGCCACCGTAGGTGTCGAACTGGCCGGGAATCTGCGGGGTAAGCTCCACAGCTACGGTGTGGCCGCCCTCCTGGCCGACCGCAAGGGCGGTCTTGACCGGGTGCAGGGCTGCCAGGGTGCTGGAAGCGGTAGCGCTCACCTCAACGTGCTGGCGTTCTTCGTCCGGCTCCAGGGTGATCTTCACCGTAATGGTGCGCTTGGCGGTTGCCTTGGTGTTCGGGTCGCTGATGTTCTGAATCACGCGGCCCATCTCGTAGTCCAGGCGCTCTTTGATGGCGCCGTTGGCCATGTCAATCAGGCTGCTTGCTTTGGTCTGTTCCATGTCGTGCCTCCTTTGGCTTTGTGGGTGGATGTTCGGGCAGGGGCTGCGGCCTCACCTTCTTTCGTGGGTATAGTCCAGCAGGCGGCGAAGGGCCAGGCCGAGGTTATAACCCAGGCGGTCGAGCCGTCCGGCCTGGTCGAGAGCCAGGAAAATCCCAGCTGCAAGCACCAGCACTTCGTAAACCAGAACCCCGGTATAGAGCGGGGCGCGCGCTGCGGCCTGTCCTTCGGTGCAGCCGAACTTCATCAAAAGCCTTTCCATTTCCTTCGTTGCCTCCTGTTAGTTTCTCGCATCAGCAGTGTTGAAAGCCTGGGGAAAAGTGTGGAAAAATCACCTCTTTTCGGGCGTTTCCCGTGTCCGGGGTTTCTCGCTCGCAGCTGCCAGAGTTTGGTAGGCCGGGGCGGTGTTTACGGTGTACGGCACCCGGACGCCCGCCGTTGTGCTGCGGGTTGTGCCGTCCGGGAAGTGGTTCGTGATCTTCATGCGGGTCACCTTGTCTTTTGAGCCGCCCTCCCTTATACTTGGGAGGCGAGCCGCTGCAACGGCCTAGCTTCCAAGAAAGGAGGTGCTTTGCTCTTGTGGGTTTATCGTTCGCCCGCCGGAACCTTTTCTATCAAGCAAAACCCGGACGGAAGGTATGGTCTTTTTGTCGGGTCTGAGTGTTTCGGCTCTTACTCCACCCCGGTGCAGGCTGCTGATGACGTATATCTGCACGTCACCGGCTGTACTGAGTGGGATATGCTTGACGGTAAAGTTTCGGGTGAGCCTACCGATCTAAGCGAGTGGGAAAAGGTTTAATCTTTGGCTTCGGCGGGTGCTGTCTCTTGCAGTGCCCGCCGAAGCCTTTCCAGGGTCACTGAAATATGGTTCAGGGTTCTAATGCCCTGCTGGACTGCTTCCAGCCGTTCTTCGCTGGGCGGGGCGGCGTCCATGTACGTTTCAACGTAGCCGCAGTAGTGAGTTGTCATTTTGGCGAGGCTGGCTGAGGCCTGTTCAATTAAGCAGTGCTCAAGGTCGGCCATTTCGCCGTTGGAAAGCTCCTGTGCTTCCGCACCAGCCAGAAAGGCGTTGAAGGCTGCGGTCAGAATCGGGCGCTTGTCTATCGGGGTCTTTTTGTAGATCTCGATGATCTCTTGGGCGTCCAGAAGGTCTTTTTCGGTCACGTTCTCACCCCCTCACCCTGCCCGCTCGGTGATGCCAAGCTCTACGATCAGCACCCGGCGCACCTTGCCGTCAAGCTGGATCACCGGCGCTCGCTTGCCTCTGCGGTCGTGGCGTATCACGCCCGCTTCGTCCAGGAGCCGTGCGGCCTCCCGGCGGCTGATGCCGTTTCGCTCAAAATCGGCGTAAGCGGTTTCTTTCCGAATCGCCGCCGAGGGCGGGCAGTCCCAGCGGCGCAGGGGTTCGTTCTCGGCGAGGGTATACACGATCTGCTTGAGCCGCTCAATGTCTGCGCCCTGCTGGCGCTGCACCTCTGCTGCCTTGCGGCTGGCCTTGGCGGCCTTCTTGCTCTGGCGCTCCTGCTCGGTGAGCCGGTGCTCCAAAGTTTCAAAGCGGGCGTCCAGCTTTTCGCTCAGTGCGGCAATGGCCGCTAAAACTTTATCGTCGTCCATCTGCTGCACCCCCTCACCCTGCCCGCTCGGTGATGCTGCGCTGGGTAGCCATGCCCAGCATCACGCCGTTCAAGACCAGCTGCTCTTCCCGGGTCGCGCTTTTGAAGGCCGCAACCACTGCCGCGATCTCGGCGGCGCTGGGGGCGTTGTTCTTCTCTGCGGTGTTGTTCTTCATGTTGCTGGTTCACCTCCGTGTGGTTTCTATAACCGAAGCCTTGAGTTTCGGTTACGCAAGTATAATACTTCGATTACCGAAAAAAGTCAAGCATAAAAATCGCTTTTAGACTTGAATTGTCGAAATTTTGTGGTAATATAGGAATCACAAGAAAGGAGGTGATTTGAATGACCGAAAATGAACGTGTAAAGGCAGTGCGCCAGGCGCTGGGGCTAAGCCAGCAGGAATTTGGTTCCAGAATTGGAATTAAAATCTCCGCTATGTCGTACCTTGAAAGCGGGAAAAGCCGCTTGACGGAATCAAACGCGATTCTGATTTGCAAGGAGTTCAACGTCAGCCGTGAATGGTTGCTGAACGGCGCCGGGGAGATGTTCCTGCCGGAAAGTTCCGGCGCTGTGGATGCCCTGGCTGCGCAGTACGATCTGACCCCGCTGGAACGGGACATGGTAGAAAATTACTGCAAGCTGTCCAAAGCCCAGCGGCAGGCGTTCTGGGATGTGATGCAAAAAATCATTGGTTCCTCTGCGCAATCCGGAAGCGCAGAGGCCTCTCCGCCAGGTTCCGGGGTAGCGGCTGCCGAGGCCGCCTACGAAAAGAACTTTGGTACTGCATCCGGCACCCCAGATGCCGAAGCTACGAGTATGCACGAAGACACCGGCTAAAATGAAAAAAAGCCACGTCCCGGTTGGGGCGTGGTCTTTGGTGGTAAACAGAAAGGAGAAATCTAAAATGAAATTGAAACGTGTTGTTGTAGCGGTCGCTGCTGTTTCGCTCTGCGCCGCCTTGGCCGCTTGTGGCGGCTCCGCTTCTTCCGGCGAGCCTGCTGCTTCCTCTGCGGTGACTTCAAGTTCTGTTGCTGAGAGCGTGGCCGTGAGCAGCGAAGCTGCAAGCGTCGTAACGTCCAGCAATCCCTTGCTGAAGGCTCCGACTTATGAGCATCCTGTGCTGAATGGGCTGAATGAGAAAATTGGTACGACCCTTGAGGTTTACTCTGACAAGGCCATTGCCCAGGCGCTCTCCAACGAGCAGTTCGCCGAATTTGCGGACAGCCTGGTCGCTGATTCCGAGTACACCTATATTGTTGTGAACCTCAATGACGGCACCTGCCTGTACTTTACTGCGGGGCATCCTGAGAGTGCAACCTATGGCGAAATGTCGGACAAGTACTCTGTTTCCAAAACGCTGGGTAGAGTTGAAAAAGGCGACGATGGTGTATATCATTACACTGCCATGTAAATAAAAAAGCGCCGACCCTCTGGAAAGGGTCAGCGCTGGGGCCAGTGCTACAACACAAAAAAAGTGAGGTGGCCGCTTCCTGCTGGAACAGGGGGCTGCGCCACAAAGCACAGGCAGTTGGCATGGAACCGACTGCCTTTATTGTAGCACGTCGCCCTGAATTTGAAAAGGGGTGATTTTATTCGCGATATGGATTCCGCCCGCCTGCGGGTGGCGTGCTATGTCCGCGTCAGCACGAGAGAGCAGGCCGAAAAAGGCTATTCTGTCAGCGAGCAGCAGGAGCGTCTAAAGGCGTACTGTCTGGCGAAGGACTGGGTGGTTGCCCAGGTCATCACCGATCCGGGTTTTTCCGGGGCAAAGCTGGAACGTCCGGGTATGCAGCAGCTGATCTCCCTTGTGCAGACGAAAAAGTGCGGTGCTGTTTTGGTCTGGAAGCTGGACAGGCTGTCTCGCTCCCAAAAGGATACCCTGTATCTGATCGAGGACGTGTTCCTGAAGAACGGCTGTGCCTTTGTTTCCATGAACGAAAACTTTGATACCTCCACGGCGTTTGGCCGGGCTATGATCGGCATCCTGTCGGTGTTCGCCCAGCTGGAACGTGAACAGATCCGGGAGCGCATGGCGGTTGGCCGAGTCGGTCGGGCAAAAGCCGGCCTTTTTCACGGCGGCGGTTATGCACCTATCGGCTACGACTACAAGACCATTGCCGAGGGCGGCGATGGGCTTGTGGTGAACGAGTACGAGGCCATGCAGGTGCGGGAGGTGTTCTCTCTGTACCTCCAAGGCTGGCCGGTGAACCGCATTCGTAAATATATGGCTGCGCACTACACCACCAAGGACGGCGACTGGGGGTCTGATACCACAGTGCGGGACGTCCTCAAAAACCCGCTGTACACTGGGAAGATAAACTGGGCGAAAAAGGTGTACGATGGTCAGCATGAACCGCTGATCTCACAGGAAACCTTTGACGCTGCCGCTGCCCGGCTTGCCACCTCAAGCTGGAAGCGTACCTGTTCGGATGGTATGGAGCGGAATTCTCCGTTCAAATCCACCCACCTGCTAGGTGGTATTATTTGGTGCGCCCGCTGCGGCGCCCGGTACTTTGCCAGCGGCAATTACTCGGGCAGGGGCGAGAATAAGCGCTACTGGCCATACTACGTTTGTTACTCTCGGGCAAAATCCGCAAAGCACATGATCCGCGACCCAAACTGCCGGAATGACCGCTGGGCGGTGGCGAAGCTGGACGCTATTATAGAGGGCGAGATTCGGAAGCTGGCGTTTGACCCGGCGGCGCTTGAGCTGGCGGTGTCCGGGCCGCAGCAGGACGAAGATGTAGCCCAGCGCCGGGCTGCGCTGCAACAGCGCCTGAACGATCTGCGGGCGCAGATGGGGCGTGTTCTGGACTTGTACCAGATGGGCGGTTCACTGCCTGCCTCTATGGTCGGAGACCGCGTGGCAAAGCTCCAGGCGGAAATTGACGGCGTGGAAGCCGCCCTGGCGGAGGCCGTAGAGGAGCCGCCCACCCAGCGCCTGGATGCTGCCCGGGCTGCTTTGGTCGGGGCGGAAGATGTTCTGGACAATGGGACGCTGGACGAAAGGCGGGAGCTTGTCCATAGCCTTATCCGCCGTATAGATCTGGACGGGGAAAATATTGATATACATTGGAGCTTTTCCCCTGAGGCGTAGTTGATAGGTGGTATATATGGAAAAATTGCATTTCAAAGTATCGTCGCCTGAGAGCTTTATTAAACTGGCCTGTACCATTCTTTTTGAGCGGAAAGAGGAACTGCTGGAAGATTACGGCTCTACTTGGCACGATGTGTTTGACGGGGATGCAGGAGATCAACATTTTCAGCGGTTCATGGAAGACTTGTTTCCGAACGGCTGCACGGTTGGGGAAAGCGAACTGAATCTGATAACAAACCGGGCGGTTCATTTTCTAAAAACGGATGAGGCTTGCCTTGATATAAAAGCGAACCATGACAAAGCGCGCTTTACATATTGGGTTTATTTTGCTCCTGAGCATAAGGTCTACGCGTGCAGTTTTGCGCGGCACGAGGAAACCATTATTGGTATTCTCACCGCATTTTTTGGCAAGTCGATTGGGGATTATAGTTTGTGCGCCTTGAAACAGTTTATTCTAAATTCCTTTGAGATTAAATCCGATAATTCATCTGTGCGGTCAATCGCAGAGGATGTGCAATACATTCAAGAATCGGCTTTCTTTAGGAGCATTGGAGCGTACAAAGAATAAAAGCACAAAGGCCGTCCGTGCTGGGCGGCCTTTATGCTATTTACTAAATTTCTGAGAGCTTTTTGTCGCCTTTTTGTGAGGCGTGGGGAGCTCGCTCGAGAATAAGAAACGCAGGCAGGTTATTTATCCGCCCTGATATAACTACTGCAAACCTCCACATGCCTCGTCCTCGGGAAAAGGTCCACCGGCTGCACCTTTTCTGCCCGATACCCATGCTCTTCTAGCCACTTGGCATCCCGGGCGGCGGTGGAGGGGTTGCAGCTGACATAGACCACCCGGCGGGGGGACATGGTGACGACAGCGGAAAGGGTTGCTTCGTCACAGCCTTTGCGGGGCGGGTCGAGCATCACAACATCCGGGTGCAGGCCCTCGGCGGCAAGCTGAGAGGCCGCCTTACCAGCATCGGCGCAGAAGAAGCGGCTCTTTGCGGCTATGGCATCACCCATGCGGGCAGCATTGGCCTTGGCGCTTTCGATGGCCTCAGGCACGATCTCCACACCGATGAGCTCCCGGCAATGGTCTGCCATGGACAGGCCAATGGTGCCCATGCCGCAATAGAGATCCAGTAGCAGGTCATCTGGGGTCAACTGAGCATATTCTGCGGCAATGCCATAGAGCTGCTCAGCGGCCAGGGTATTGACCTGATAGAACGACAAAGGGCCCAGCTGCACAGGAACGCCGCAGAGGGTGTCCTCGATGAACCCGGGGCCGTACAGGGTGTGGGTCTCGCTGCCCAGGATCACATTGGTGTTTCTGGCGTTGACATTGATCAGGATGGTGGCGATATCGGAAAACTGCGCAGTCAGTGTGCGACAAAGCTCCTCTGCGTGGGGC
>UMHJ01039181.1_pt1 | contig 46271 bp, 40 predicted proteins | sample 1965511 | NCBI WGS metagenome assembly UMHJ01 (sample SAMEA4836096, study PRJEB28245) | human gut metagenome | biome: gut microbiome; material: fecal sample | place: Denmark | collected 2008
AACTTGGAAGGGGGAGGCCTCGCGGCCTCCCCCTTTTTGCGTTTATGGGGCGTAAATGACTCTATTACACCAGACGATCTTATCGTTTTTGGTATTGAGCCTTTATTTAAAGAAGATAAATCGAATAACAAGGGCAACTGCTATGGCCACAATGATCAAAAGCAGGATTGTCAGTCGATGCTGCTTGCGTCGTTTACTTGATGAAACGAAGATTGATTTTCCCTGTTTTGGCGTTTCGAGATAGCGAGCCGAATGCGTCAAGGTTTGCTTTGGTCGAGGACCTCTTTGTTGATGAGTGGCGGATGCTTTCATCGGCTCATCACTAGCTGCGCTGTTTTTAGATAATGGTGCGTCTTTCAGATATACAGGGTCTCCCGAGGCGACGCCCATATGTTTACGCCCCGTTTGGGCATCCTCGAGTGTTTGATATCGATTTCTCGTCACATACTCGGGCTCCGGATCATTAATGGGCTCTTGCGAGATGTGGGGGCGATGGAACCGTGGCGGCTGCGTGGAAGTATCTTCCCCCTGCGTCGGCATAAACATTTTGTTCTGGTTTTGGTCGTCCATGATGCCCTTTAGCTCGTTACCAACAACGTGTACGCGCTCATTGTAAGCCCCTTGTTATTTGTAGCTGGGGACATACTCGGTATTTAAGCTCTGGTTCAAAGAACCTTAACCTTCCTAAAACCTAAGTCATACGCACTTAGATATGCTTATAGTACTGGACTCAAAAAACTTTATAGTCGATGTATATATGAGCACTGGGTGGGCATATATAAGAGCGTCAAAAGAAGTTCCAGTCACCTGGAAGATGACTCGGCAGTCCTATAAAGGAGTGGTAAACATGGCAAGCATGGTTCCTTATCGTTCGGTTTTTGGCGTTCGTCCCTCTGCAAGCTCGCTGTTCGATCTGTTTGATGATATGAGCGACCTAGCGAACAGCTCGATTGCCTCTAAGGCGTTCCCCGTTGACGTTGAGGATAAGGGCGATGGCTATGAGGTCAAGGCTTATCTGACCGGCGTCGCCAAGGACGATATCGATGTCGAGCTTAACGAGGGCCGTCTGTCCATTAGCGTGAATGTCGAGGAAGACGAGGAGAACGAGGGCAAGAACTTCCTGCAGAAGGAGTTCAGCTCGTACAGCGCGACGCGTGGCGTGTATCTTAAGGACGCTTCGAGCGAGGGCCTCTCGGCTAAGTACGCTGACGGCATCCTGACCGTTACGGTTCCCAAGATCGTCGAGAAGAAGAACGTTACGAAGATCTCCATCGAATAACTTCGTTGGTGTTCTTCGCTATTAAAAGACAACAAAAGGGGCTGGGAAGCGATTCCCGGCCCCTTTTGCTGTTTAGGACAGTCTATTGAATGGTTGCTGGCCGATACTGGCTTGCGGGGCGTATCGAGAGTTTTCGCGATCCTTGGAGAAGGGTGGCGGAGCTGCCGAGCTCGTCATCCAGGGTTGCGGCTAGAGCTTTGGCATAGCTTTTGACGGTAAGGCTCGGACGATTGTTGTCTTGGCTGATATGCATGGCAATGAGCTGTTCGGTGCGATCGGTAACAAGTTCGCGCGCGGCTTCGGCGGCTTGGCCGTTGGAGAGGTGTCCCCTTGCAGACAGGATGCGCTCCTGAAGAAAGCGGGGATATTCTCCCTCGCGCAGCATGGTCACATCGTGGTTGCTTTCGAGCGCGAGGACTCGACAATCTTTGAGGGTGTTCATGGCTTGGCTCGATAGCTCTCCGGTGTCGGTAGCAAAGCCGATGGAATCATCGAGGGCGTCGAATCGAAAGCCGATTGGATTTATGACATCGTGTGATGTTGAGTAGGTTTGCGCGTGGATGCCGGCAATGGATAGGGTGTCACCGGGGTCGAATTCCTCGACAGGCAGATGCGAAAGATTTTCTTTGCTCGAAAGTGTGCCCCTACTGGCAAAGAGGGGACCGTGCCAGTGCTTGCACCAGACATCGAGACCCTTGATGTGATCGCTATGCTCATGAGTAATGAGAAGAGCCGAGACGTTGTCTGCCGAGAGTCCCAGTTCTGCCATGCGCTTTAATGTCTCGCGGCGAGAAAGACCGTCGTCAATCATGATGAGCCCCCGGGGGCCTTCGATGAGCGCGCAGTTGCCTTTTGAGCCGCTGCCAAGGATATGAAGGTGCAGACGAGACATAAGATTCCAAAGGATACAATGGGTGCGGACGAATAGAGGAGGAAGCAAATGCCTACGGTATCACAGCATTACGGACACCATGCCGTGCCCGGGGCAGTCGATGAGACCCGAACGAGGCAGCAGGCTGCTCCTGTCGTGCTCATGGTATCAGGCGGCGCGGACTCGACGGCACTGCTTCTTATGGCGTGCACATCAAAGCTGGATATCCAAGACGGGCGCGGTGTTGCACCCATTGCTCGCGAGCGCCTGCATGTGCTGCATGTAAACCATCATCTGCGCGGCAAGGCGTCCGATGGCGACGAGGCCTTTGTGCGTGAGCTCTGCGCGAAATATGGTTTACCGCTGTGCGTGGAGCACGCTTATTTTGATGGGGGGTCGGGCAATATTGAGGCCGCGGCCCGCGAGGTGCGCTATGCCGCGGCGCGGAGGTATGTTCGCGAACTCTGCGCCCAGACGGGGGCGCCGCGAACGGCGGCTCGTATCTGCACCGCGCACACGTCTTCGGATCGCGCGGAAACGTTTTTGATGAACGCGATTAAGGGTTCGGGGCCCGCTGGTCTATCGAGCATTCCTCGCCGGAGGAATATCGTGGTGCGTCCCTTGCTCGACCTAACTCATGGCGAGCTTGTGGGCTATCTACAGGTACATGGTCAGCCGTGGCGTGAAGACGAGAGCAATGAGGATATCTCGTATCTGCGAAACTACGTGCGCCATCGGGTAATGCCAGTGGTGGCACAGCGTAATGCGAGCGTGTGCAAGACGATTGGCGCCGCCTGTGAGATCTTGGGTGACGAAGACGCGTTTCTATCCCAGCTGTCGGCGCAGGCGTTTCGAAGCTGCCTGCGCAAGGAGGCGGCGGGCGCGCTAGTGCTCGATGCCAGACGCCTTGCTGCGGCCGAGGTGGTAATCGCGCGGCGCATCGTGCGACTGGCGATTAAGCGCATCGATCCGGACGCTCGTCCAGAGATGCGACATGTGGAGCGAGTCCTTTCCTGCGTTGCCGAGGGCGCCGGCTCGGTCACGCTTCCGGCGGGGATTGACGCACGCATTGAGTTTGGCATGCTGGCGTTTAAGGCGCCGGCGGCTCGCGAGGGCCTGGTCGCGGACTGGGTTACCGTACCCGGTCGTTTGCCGTTGGGCGGGGGACGTATGCTGGTCACAGAACCGATGGCCGTTGAGCCGGGATGCGATATCGTGCGTCGCGCCCGTGAGCTTGCGGCTGCCGGGGAAGTGACAGCTTTGGTAGACGCGGCTGCCCTGGGTTTTGCCGACAGCGATAGTGAGCGGATCCTGGCGGGCTCGCGTGGCAAGATCCCTGTCGAGGCGCGATTGGCGCGCCTGTGGGTGGACGGTCCCGCACCGGGAGACGTGATGTGCCCGTTAGGGATGAGTGGCCGAAGCAAGAAAGTATCCGACTTGCTAGGCGAGGCTCGCATTCCCGTTTCCGAGCGCGCCGGCGTGCCCATGGTGAGGACGGCGCCGGGAGGTGCCGTGGTGTGGGTCGCCGGAGTTCGCGCGGACGAGCGTTTTAAGTGCACGGCCGCAACGCGCGTGGCATATCTGCTTCGTGTGGTCGATGCGGAATAGCGTCCTACGCCAGCTATTCTGTGCGGCGTTGACGGTATTCCCGCGCTGATGGTGCGCGGGCTGGAAAATATACCCCGTGCGCTGCTAGAATGTGTAGTTCGCGTCCATACGGCGGTGTGTGGGCGATTAAGCACAAGAAAGGGTTGTCATGGCTTCTCAACATCCGGATATCGAGAAGGTTCTGTTTACGCAGGAGGATATCGACGGCATCGTTTCTCGCCTGGGCGAGGAGATCACTCGCGACTACGCGGGTAAGGATCTGGTGCTGATCGCGGTTCTGCGCGGTGCCGTTGTCTTTATGGGCGACCTGATGCGCAAGATTGAGCTACCGACCAACATCGATTTCATGGCTGTTTCGAGCTATGGCGACGGTGTGAAGTCTTCGGGCATCGTGCGTATCATTAAGGATCTGGATATCGACATCCGTGGTCGCGACGTGCTGATCGTCGAGGACATTCTGGACTCGGGCCTGACCCTCAAGTACCTGATGAAGAACCTCGAGAGCCGCAAGCCCGCTTCGCTGGAGGTCGCTGCCTTCCTGTGGAAGGACGTTGAGGACCGCACCTCGGCCATCACGCCCAAGTATGTTGGAACCCATTGCCCCGATGCCTTTGTGGTGGGCTACGGCCTCGACTATGCCGAGCGCTATCGTAACCTTCCGTATCTGGGCATTTTGAAACCGGAGGTTTATTCGTAAGATGCCCGACGACCATAACGATAACAATTCCCAGACTCCCCGGGAGCCTAAGATCCCGGGGATGCCCGGAGGCAAGAAGCCCACGCGTACGGGCTGGCTGTATTTTCTTTTGGCTTGCGCGCTTCTGGGCTATGCCTTCTTTAATATGGGTTCCGGCTTTGCCAGCTCCAGCAATACCGTTAAGCTCGCGACGAGCGAGATGGTCAGCGCCATCAAGCAGGATTGCGTCGAAGATCTGACCTATACGGTTCAAGACGGAAGCGTGACGGGTCATTACTGGAAGACAAAAAAGGACAAGGGCGATACGAGCGAGCTCAAGAGCTTCTCTTCGACCTATGTCGGCTCCGATTCGCTTGCCGAGCTCATGGCGGAGCACCCCGATACCAAGTACATCGTCAACACCAACGATCCCGATTTTTGGGGCGACTTGGCGATGAGTGTGCTTCCGACGATCGCCCTTATCGCCATCATGTTCTACTTTATGCGCCAGATGATGGGCGCCAACAACAGGAACATGCAGTTTGGCAAGACCAACGCCAAGACCAACGAGGCCACACACCCCAAGGTCAAGTTTGAAGACGTTGCCGGAGTGGACGAGGCAGTCGAGGAGCTCGAGGAGATCCGTGACTTTTTGAGCGATCCGGATCGCTATCGCAAGCTGGGCGCCAAGATCCCGCGTGGCGTGTTGCTGGTTGGTCCTCCGGGCACCGGTAAAACGCTGCTGGCCAAGGCTGTTGCCGGCGAGGCGGGCGTGCCGTTCTTTAGCATCTCGGGTTCCGACTTTGTCGAGATGTTCGTAGGTGTCGGCGCCAGCCGTGTGCGTGACCTCTTTAAGGAGGCCAAGTCCCAGGCCCCGTCGATCATCTTCATCGATGAGATCGATGCCGTGGGACGTCAGCGCGGAGCTGGCTTGGGCGGCGGTCACGACGAGCGCGAGCAGACGCTCAACCAGCTGCTGGTCGAGATGGACGGCTTTGAGGAAAGCGAGTCGGTCATCCTGATCGCCGCCACCAACCGCCCCGACATTCTGGATCCGGCGCTGCTGCGTCCCGGTCGTTTTGACCGTCAGGTTACGGTCGACCGTCCGGATGTGAAGGGCCGCGAGCAGATCTTGCGCGTGCATGCCGAGAACAAGCCGATGGACGAGGACGTTAAGTTTGAGAAGCTCGCCCAGATGACCGTTGGCTTCACTGGTGCCGATCTGGCAAATCTGCTCAACGAGTCTGCGCTGTTGGCTGCCCGCCGCCATCGTTCCGTGATCTCGATGGACGAGGTCGAGGAATCGATGGAGCGCGTGATTGCCGGACCGCAGCGCAAGGGTCGCGTGATGACCGAGGCCGAGCGCACCACGATTGCCTACCACGAGAGCGGTCACGCCCTGGTGGGTCACATCCTGGAGCACTCCGATCCGGTCCACAAGATCTCGATCGTCAGCCGCGGCCAGGCGCTGGGCTACACGCTGCAGCTTCCGCAGGAGGACCACTTCCTCAAGACCAAGAACGAGATGCTCGACGAGCTCGCCGTGTTCTTGGGCGGTCGCGTTGCCGAGGAGCTCATGTGCGATGACATCACGTCGGGCGCGAGCAACGATCTGGAGCGCGCAACCAAGATGGCGCGCGAGATGGTCACGCGCCTGGGCATGAGCGAGGAGCTGGGCACGCAAGTGTTTGGCGAGGCGCAACATCAGGTGTTCCTCGGTCGCGATTACGCCGATCATCAGGATTACTCCGAGGAGACGGCGCGCCGCATCGATATCGAGGTTCAGCGCATCATGCGTGAGGCCCATCGTCGTGCGGTCGAGATCCTGGACGCCCGTCGCGATCAGCTCGATCTGATGGCGAAGGTGCTGCTTGAGCGCGAGACCGTCGAAGGTGACGCCGTGAACGCCCTGCTCGACAACGAGTGGAATGCCTACCTTGAGCGCGAGGGCGATATCCTGGCGGCCAAGGAGGAGCGCAATGCCAAGGCGGCCGGCATGCCGACCAAGAAGCGCGTGCCTCGAATGAGCGAGGAGGAGCTGGCGGCTGATGCCGCGGCCTTTGCGCAGGCGGCCATGCAGGAGGATGCTGAAGCCGCATCCGATGATGCTGACGATGACCATGCCGTCGTCGATGCCGACACCGACGCCGACAAATAGTCTTTGTGGCGAAAGCCTCCGCGGGGAAACCTGCGGAGGCTTTTTCTTTTGAGCGATATGGGGCCGTCTGTTGATTGGGGACAGACTTAAATGAGCGTTTTCACGCATTTAAGTCTGTCCCCAATCAACATTGCTGCGGCACTTTGCTCGGCTAAAGCGTACAATAGCGCCTATGCGAAAGGGGAACAGATGATCAACGAAACTATGTATGCTCGCGGTGCGGAAAGCTCCATCATCCGTGAGATTTTTAGCTATGGCCTTGAGCGCAAGGCGCAGATCGGTGCGGAAAACGTATTTGATTTTTCGCTGGGCAATCCGAGCGTTCCGGCACCCGCTGCTGTGGCGGAGTCCATTAAGAAGGCCCTGGAGCTGCCGAGTGACCAGTTGCACGGCTACACCCCCGCTCCGGGCCTGCCGCAATGTCGAGCAGCCGTCGCCGAATCGCTCAACCGCCGCTTTGGAACGAACTATGAGGGTAAGGACGTCTTTATGACGGTGGGTGCCGCGGCTTCGCTCACCTGCACGCTCAACGCCGTTACGAACCCGGGCGACGAGGTTATTGTTATCGCCCCGTACTTTCCGGAGTATCGCGTTTGGATTGAGAAGGCCGGCTGTACGTGTGTTGAGGCGCTCGCCGATGAAGATACGTTCCAGCTGAGCGTGGACAACGTGCTCAAGGCGATTACCGATAAGACGACTGCCGTCATCATCGACTCGCCCAACAATCCGACTGGTGCCGTATATACACGCAACACGCTGACGCGACTGGCCAATGTTCTGCGCGAGGCCAACGCTCAGCGCGATCCCGAGAATCCGATTATGCTCATCTCGGATGAGCCGTACCGCGAGATCGTGTACGGTGCCGAGGTGCCTTGGGTGCCCTCGATCTACGAGCACACCATCGTGTGCTACTCGTATTCCAAGTCGCTGTCGCTGCCGGGTGAGCGCGTGGGGTGGATCTTGGTTCCCAACACCAATCCGCAGGCTGCCCGTCTGATGCCGGCTGTTGCGGGTGCTGCCCGTACGCTGGGCTTCGTGTGCGCGCCGGCGCTCTTTCAGCGCGTAATTATCGACTGCATCGATGAGCCGAGTGACGTTGAGGCCTATGCACGTAACCGCACCGCGCTTACCGACGCACTAGCGGAGTATGGCTACACCTATGTTGAGCCGGATGGCGCGTTCTACCTATGGGTGAAAGCGTTGGAGTCCGATGCGAATGCGTTTTGCGAGCGCGCAAAGAAGTATGAGTTGCTTGCGGTTCCCTCGGACAGCTTTGGTATGCCGGGTTGGTTCCGCCTGGGCTATTGCGTGAGCTACGAAACGATTGTCAATTCGCTACCCGCTTGGAAACAGTTGGCGGACGAGTATCGTTAAAAGTAAAGCGCTCTGCCTACAATGTTTTACGTGAAACGGGGTTTGGTGTTAAGCCGGACCCCGTTGTCATGGACGTTGTGTCTTTGGGATGGAGTGGTTTTACGACTATCGAAGGCTATGCGTACAATGAATATAAGCGACGGCCGTGCCAGATAAGGAGACCTGATGCCCTACCTGCTTTCTTGTGACATTCATACCCATACGATGTTCTCTGCGCATGCATATTCGACCATTGAGGAGAATGTGTACTGGGCGGCAGAGCGTGGTCTGCAGGTGCTCGGATCTGCCGACCATTTGAGCTCTATGGTTACGGCTTGCCCCAATGACCTGCGCAGTTACCAGTTCTTTATCAACCAGGATATCTGGCCGCGCATTTGGAGCGGCGTGCTGGTGCTGCGTGGTGCCGAGGCCGATATCGTTTCGCTGGACGGAAGCCTGTTTGGCGAGGACACCCCTGTCACGCTCGATATTGCCGGCGATTCGTACAGCCGTCAGCATTCGCTGTTCGATTTGGTTACGCGTAATTTGGATTATTTGGTTGCGAGCGTGCATAATCCGCAGATTGCTGAAGGCGCGACGCTGGCCCAGACGACCGAGATGTATATCAATGCCCTGGAGCACCCCAAGGTGTTCATGCTGGGTCACACGGGGCGTTCGGGCGTGCCGTTCGATATCGACGAGGTGCTGTTGGCAGCTAAGGCCAAGCACAAGATTATCGAGATCAACAACCATAGTCTTGAACACGGTGTCGACACTGAGCATTGGGCCGTATGCCGCAAGATCGCCGAGCGCTGCGCCGAGCTGGGCGTGGGCATTGGCGTGTCAACCGATGCCCACATTGGCATGGCCATTGGCAAGCTCGATCACGCGCGCAAGATGCTCGACGAGATTCACTTCCCGCTGGATTTGATCGTGACGCGCGACCGCGAGACGCTGCTGCGCGAGATGGCGGCAGCCGGCGTGTGCAATCTGCGCAATGGGATGTAGCGGAGTTTATAAACCAAGCGAAGGGGGCGGCCCAGGCGGGTCGCCCCCTTTCTTGTCCCAAAAATCTACTGAGGTTGGTTAGCGGCGTTCGAGGACCGCTACGGTTTCAACGGTATCTTCGTCAACCCGAGAATTTTTCTCGGAAACATATTCTGTCGTTTCCAAGCGGTTGAACTCTTTGACGCCGAGTGCATCATAAGCCTCTTCGGGCAACGTAGGATAAAAGGATACGGGGCACTTGAAGCGCACACGCGTCACAATCGTGTCACCCTTCTTCGGGTTTGCGTCAGGATTTATCTCAACGCTATCCACTACCTGCCGCAGAATCTCCTTCTTACGCACAGGGTCATACTCGTCGAAATGCTCACGAAACTCGTCAAGCATCTCGTATATGCGAGCAGTCGTCACTTGCTTCTCCTTGGCGCTCTCCAGCTTCGAGTTTGCGTCATCGAACGCAGTCTCGATGTCTGCGTACTCGTCATATAGCTTATCGAGCCGCGCCTGCATATCCTCGTACTTACGCTCATAGCTACGGTCGGACACGTCCAAAGAATCGAGCTTGCGGGACAGCATGCGCCTTGCCGCCTTGTTGTTGTCCAGTGCCTTGCATATGCGTTCCACGTCCGCTTCCAGCTTCTCAATATCCACAGCGGCATCAAGCTCGTCGCGCACACGCTCTTCGAATACATCGGAGTAGGCGGCACGTGCTATGACCTCGATTACTTCTCTGTCGATGTACTCTTGCTTGAACTGGCGGGTAAACGTGCAACTTGGCCCGAACTGTTTCTTGCTGTACTTGCAGGCGTACGCGTAGGTGGACTTGCCTACGGTCCCGTCCTTCTTTCGCTTTCCGTGTGAGACGTTGGCAATCATCTTGCGCCCGCATACCGGGCAGATGAGCATTCCCGTGAGAAGATGCACGTGCTCGCCAGTCTTTGCTTCCGGGAACGGATGAGACTCCTCGGCCATGCGCTCCTGCGCCGCGTTCCATGTAGCCTCGTCAATGATGGCCTCGTGCTCTCCATCGTACACGTCATAATCGGACTGCTTAATCATGCGGTATTCGTTGCGCTTGCCCTTGACGGGTGTCGTCCTGCGACGTCCGTAAGCAATTTTTCCAATATATACAGGGTTGCACAGTACGTTCTTTAGAAACGTCGGGACAAAGTGCTCGTACTTGCCGTTCCCACGGACATTCTTACGGTATCCCTGCGCATTAAGCCAAGATGCGAGCGCCATAACGCCCTTGCCGTTCTTGGCGTACTCGCGGAATATGATGCGAACGATTTCCGCCTCGTCCTCGTCGATTTCCAGATGCCCCTTGCCCTTTTCGTCCTTGACGAGCTTATAGCCATAGGGGGCTTGTCCGCCATTCCACTTTCCCTCGCGGGCCTTCTGCTCGCGCCCAGCCATCGTCTGAACAAGGATGTTTTCACGTTCCATTTCTGCGAACGCCGACATGAACGCAATCATCATCTTGCCCATCTGGGCTTCGCTGTTGATGCCATCCTTGACGCAGACGAGGTTTGTTCCGTAATCCTGCATAAGCTGAAGCGACGAAAGTGCGTCTGCTGCGTTACGCCCGAAACGGCTCAGCTTGAACACAAGAACATAGTTCACGCGAACACCGGATTTTATCTCTTCCATCATCTCTTGGAAGTGGGGACGCCCGGTGATGTTCTTACCTGAATATCCATCGTCAATATATTCGTGCAAGATGCGCAGGTTATTTCGCTTTGCATAGTCGCGCAGGTCGTACAGCTGCGCCTCGATTGATTCCCCATTCTCCACCTGCATCTTCGTGGAGACGCGAACATACAGGAAGCAGGTTTTTGCCTTGTCGGCCACCCCCTCGCGTAATTCTTTATTTGTACTCATGAAAATCCACCTCGGTTATTACTGTGTATTTGCCTGAGACTTAATAAGTGCTTTCAGCTCATCGTTTTGACGGTCGAGTGTGTCGATGCACTCTTGCAAGTATTTATTCTCCTGTTCGAGGTCGTACACCTTGCGAATGAGGAAAATCAGAAATGGAGCCGGCTTGCGGTCTCCAATCTCCCAATGTTGCAGCGAGCGTAGAGGGATTCCAAAATGCTCGCAAAACTCGGAGCGCTTCATACCGTACAGCTCGCGCATGTGTTTAAGCTCCTCGGCTGGAGTCATGCTGCCTGTGTTCTCATCCATTGAAATCACCCCCATTTAAGTAGATATTATGCGCCCAAACGTGTATTTTATCAATAGCCTATGGGTGTATATAGGCAATAACAGCGACCTATGGGCGCACGAAAAAGCCCGGCACCTATTCGTACCGGGCTTTCACAAGTCGAGGCCGTAAATCAATTCAATCGCCCACGTGCTTGTCCAGTGAAACCTTGAGAGCTTCGAGGATATCAATAATCACATAGAGCTGTTCCGTCGTGCATGAATCAAGCAGATTCTGTATGTGTTCCGACGCAACCGTCTTGGAAAATCGTGGGGTGTCGTAAAGCAGAGCATCCGTCTGCACCGAAAGAGCCTCCGCAATGTTTACGAGAACCGGAAGGCTCAGCTTGGTGTTCCCGGTCTCGATGTGGCTCATATGCGTTGCAGAAATGCCCACCTTCTCGGCAAGAGCCTCCTGCGACAGACCGCATGCCTTGCGATAGCGGCGTATGCGCTGTCCTATTTCGTAGTATTTCATCCTCTAACCGCCCATACAATTCATCTACTTTTGAATCGTATGGAGATTGTGTGTAAGATAGAATATACTGTATGGGCTAAATTCTGCTCATATACTTCAGGTTTTCCCATCCCGCGCGTATCATAGTGCCCGTCTGTAGAGCGCATCCTGACCGATGCGTCGAGAGGGAAGACGACTATTTGCGACATGGAGGTATCAATATGAAAAGAAGGGCGTTTTTCACCGCTGCGGCGGCATGCCTGCTCGCCGTCTCAATTTCGGGCTGCGGCAGCACAAATGGAAATGACAACGCAGGGGATTCCGCACGGTCTGAACCAGAAACGAATGAAGCCATACCGGCATCAACCGCTTTTGGACATAAAAGCGTTTGGATGCAGTACGGCGACGACCAAATCAGCAAAGACACGGGTGTCGAGCGCATACTTGTCTTCGACGGTAAGGGGAATGTTACCGTATACGACACGGAGGGCATTTGCCTGAATGGCGGAACATCCTATGAAGGCGTCACATTCGGCGACCTCGACGGGTTGTCAGACGATGAAATCATCGACCTTGCAAAGGAAAAAGACCGCGAGCGGTTTGACGCCACAAAGCAGTCAGCCATCGACGAAACGAATGAAGACATAGAAAGCTTCGCCGGTATGCCCGACCATATCAAAAACGCAGAAGAGGGGCAGAAGGTCAATGAGGCGGCTGAGTACCAAGAGCCGAAGGCAGTGCCGTTTACGCTTAAACTTGAAACGGACGGCACGGGAAATAGCGCCGCATCAGAAACGCTCAGCTTCGAGCACCAGTCTCTGAACAGCTCGCATTTCTACTCAGGCTCACATATCGGCAGCCATCCCGACAGATACGCGGACGAGGCGCTTTACAAGACCGAGCAAGTGGACATCAAGCTTTTTTCTCCAACATACTCTACCACCTCGATAGTTTACGACACGACATTCGGCGGTTACTCCGGCCTCGCCACCGTCGTGAACGAGGGGCACGCGGGCTTCACGTGGGACACCCCCGATACCGAAGGGATAGAGGTGGACTAGGCAATCGATACGCACGGATATAGCCCGATTGCAGCTCGGGCTATATCCGTGAAATAGAAAGGAGCAAACATGGAGGAACAGGCAAGTTTGTTGCCAGGCGTTGCCACGGCGCACGATTTGATGCATAGGGTGGTTGCCCTTCAGCAACGCATCAACCAGCTCACCACTCAGTTTGCCACCAAGACGGAAAAGAAGACTAAAAGGCACCCTGTTCTCTATGCAATCGGGGGCTTCCTTATCGCGTTCACGCTCATAACGAGCACCCCATTGAGGGTGCTCACATTCCCTGTCACCATGCCGTTTTTCCCAATTGGGGGTATGGAGCTTCAGACGACGGTCTGGAACGTCGTGAACCTCATCGTCTCAGCTATCATCGGTGCGATTCTATACAAGGTCATAGCGAAGACAGCGGACAAAAGCCGCTCCCAGATAAATGCCGCGATTGACCAAAGCAACCAACAAGTTGAAGCCAACAACCAGGCCCTAGCCCAGAGCATCGAGCAAACCAAGCAGGAGATTTTCGCCGTACAGCAGCAATGGGCTTCGCAGGTCGCCCCGTGGTACCCCATGGATTACGACAGCATCGAAGCCGTGGATTTCTTCCTTGCTGCCGTGCGCAACCATCGTGCCACCACCGTGCAGGAGATGGTCAACCTCTACGAGACCGAGATGCACCAGCGCCGCATGGAAGCGGGCCAGCAGCAGATTCTCAACCAGCAGCGCATCGGCAACATGCTGCAAATAGGCAACCTGTTCATGCAGGGGCAGATTCTCAATCAGGCTCAGCAGATTAACGCGAACACCGCCAGTGCGAGCGGCAACCTCGACTGGATGGCTCGCGCGATGGGAAAGCGCTAAGTAATGACGCGGTTGACATAACGAGGCAACTCGAAACCACCATGAAAGAAAAGGGGATGGATAATGAACGGATTATCCCAGTGGGCGCGCTCGCATAAGCCCCAGGTTGCAGCGATAGCCGCTGCGGTCGTTGTTGCGATAGCCGTGGCAAGTGGGGCGTTCGCAACGTCCGAGCAACAACCAGAGCAGCAGGAGCCAAGAACCGTCGACGTGACCCTCAGCGTCACGGCCGACCACGGCTGGGACGAGAACTCCACGCCCGCCATCGCCCATATCGAGGGCAACGATGTGGACTTCTACCACGCAGTGACCCCTGATGCCGATGGCAACAAGGGCACTTCCACGGTCGAACTCGCCGAGGGCGACTACACCGTGAGCTTCGTCAGCCCCGTCAACTCCGACGGTTCCGCGTTCGACATCTACGACACGGGCGCTCCCGTCGACATCACCGTCGATGCCGACGCGAAGACCGCACCTGCGGTCAACTGCCCTATGGCACAGATTCCCGCCGACAAGGTCACTGACGACATGCTCGCCGACATCGTCAACAAGACCAAGGACGCCATCAAGAACGGCGACGAGACCTTGAAAGGTGACGCTGGCACAGGCATCCTCGACAAGCTCGACGGCAACGTCGCCAAGAACCCGAACGCGAGCGACAAGACCAAGCAGGAGGCGACTGACGCCGACAAGGACGTCGATGTCAACAAGGAGCCTACTCAGACGACTTCGCCTGCTACGACTGACAACAACAACACTGGTTCTCAGTCTTCCAACACTGGCAATCAGTCTACCAGCACTGGTTCTACTAGCACTGGTAACTCTGGCAACTCTGGTTCGACTTCCAGCAAGCCTTCTCAGCCTAGCCAGCCTTCCAAGCCCGCCCATACGCACAATTGGGTGAACCATACGGCTACCCGTCAGGTTTGGGTGAGCAACTGGGTTGATGTGCCTGACTACGGTACTCAGCAGGTTGTCGTGGGTAACACCTACATCTTCTCTGACGGCTATTCCACTACCGATATCAACGCCGCCAAGGCACACGCAAAGGAACTGATTTTGGCTGGTAAGGACTCTGGCTATCAGACAACGCCCGTCTACGAGACCCAGACGGTTCAGACTGGTTCCCACAAGGAAGACCACGGTTCCTACAAGACCGAAACCTACGTGGACTACGTGTATTGCAGTTCGTGTGGTGCTCGTCAGTAGCACCGCTCCCGCCTAAGCGGGATGCGGGTGCTCGTCAGTAACGGGTGGCATAGCCATCAATAACGACGAGACCATTACGGCACGTGTCCGTTTCCCGAACAAGGGGAGCATCCGCATAACGGGTGCTCCCCTTCATTTTTACGTGAAAAACAATAACGTGCCGCGGCGCTGCCGCGAACCGCCAAGGGAATCACAAACGACCTGAGAGGCGATTTAAGACCCCGAAACAGACGCGTTAGCATTCCCATACCAACAACCAAATCAAATCGCTTCTAAGCATAAATAAACGCCTCTATCCCGTATAACCGACTCACGTCGGCGAGAGCCGAAAACGCAAAACCACATAACGAAAGGAGGAACACACCCCATGCGCTACTTCACATCCGACCTGCATCTGGCCCACCCGTTCGTCGCCGCGACGCGCGGTTTCTGGAAACCGGGGATGCGTCCCGACCGCGACATCATCGAGGCGCCTGACGGCTTGAACCAACTGCGACGCGAGCTGTCGGAATACCGATTCAACGAGATGGTCGACACGGAGGCCCATGACAGGCTCATCATCAGGCGCATCAACGCGGTGTGCGGGAAGAACGACGAAACAACCACGGCACGTGCTGTGTTCGGGCATAGCCCTCACAGACCCGCACGCTCCCTCCGGTCGCGTGCAGATGTCCGTTTCCCGAGCAAGGGGAGCATCCGCATAACGGGTGCTCCCCTTGTTTTTTGCCCAGATGCTCCGGGATACCGCGAAGTAGGACCAGCAACAGCGCACCGACCTTTGAAGGGCTTTTCGAGGTCTTTCGGTGGGCCGTGCTGAGCCCATTTCGCGCCCCTGTCCGAACAAAGCCCCTGCTAAGGTCTTTCGCTGGGCCGTGCTGAGCCCATTTCGCGCCCCTGCCCGAACAGAGCCCCTGCGGAAGTCTTTCGGAGGTCTTTCGCTGGGCTTTGGGTGGGCATGCGTGAAAGACGCCTGCGGCGTCGGGTGCCTCTGAAACGAAGATAAGGAGGTACACGATGGACAAGGAGCGTCTTGAACCCAACAGCCCCCAGGAGGAGGCCATGTGGAGGGCGCAGGTGCTCAGGCGCACCGCCCGCATCTGCTCGGCGAAGGCCAAGGAGCTTGAGCGCATGGCGAAGGTGGACGGCAACGCCCCCATGCGCGACAGCGGCACCCTGAAGGACGTGCTCAAGCGCATCGACAACGTGATGGAGTGGCGGTTCGTGAACGCTCTGGGCGAGGTCGTCCTCGACGGGGACATCCTCGCGGAGAGCATCGACTGCGAGGCCCTGCGCACCATGCGCTACTGCGTGGCGGAATACCTCAAGCGAATCGAGGAGCGGGAAGCGGAGGAGGAGGGCGATGAGTGACTACGGCATCAAGACCTACGCCGACCTCGCCGAGACGTGCGGCGGGATGGTGCTCGCGAACGAGATAGCCAGCCGCCCGCTCGAACCCGTGAGCGGGGACTGGGCACCGTGGGACGAGATTTTCCAGTGGTACATCGTGCAGGACCCGTCGTTTATCATGGAGCACACCGACGAGCCGGTGTTCCACGACGAGGAGCTTGACCTGTACGTGTGGGGAATCACGCACTTCGGGACCAGCTGGGACTACGTGCCGGCACCTGAAATCCATTGAAAAAGGGAGCAGCCTGACGCTGCTCCCTTATCTTTTCGGCTACTCGCCGAACTGCTTGCCCTTGTCCGTCGACCTCGGCGTACTTGGGCTGACACTTCGCGCCCTGGCATAGCGCGCCCGCATGGTCTTGGCATGTGCCTTGGTCTCACGCTCGTCCTCGTTGGACAGCGCCTTCTCCGCTGCCTTGAGGCGCTTCTCGGCGTCCCACATGCTCCTGCGGGACTCGTAGACGCGCCTCTCCGCCTCCTCGCGCTGCCTGCGGCGCTCCTCCGCGAGCACCTGCTGAATCATCATGTGCAGCATCATGGCGGTCATGTCGGCCATCATGCGGGACACGGGGTCCCGGGCGTTGCATCCCGCCTTGGCGAACACGTGCATGCCGGCCAGAAGCCCCGGGCACGGGCTTTGCAGGGTGTCGAGCGCCTCCTTGGAGGCATGGAACTCGCGCCTTGCGGCGTCCACGTCCTCATGCAGCTTCGCCAGCTGCTCGTCCGGGTGGTTGCGCGCCTCCACGAGCGCCTCGTAGCGCTCGTCCATGAAGGGCTTGTCCTCCTCGCGTGAGCGGTGGATGTGCGCCTTCTGAAGGTCGGACGCCATCTCCGACACGTACGCCCGGTCGAGGTCGTACACGTCGAGAGCGGAATCCGTAGAGGGCTGTGCTGCCGGCTCGGCCGTCTCGGGCACGTCGGGAAGGACTTCCGGTGCCGGGGCGTCCTGCTGCGGTACCTCAAGCTCGCGCTGCTTCTGGTCGAAGTACGCCTCGATGCCCTCGCGGGTCAGGTCGTCGGCGAGGTTGGAGGCACGTCGCTTGCGGGTGCGGCGCTTCGGTCCCCACTCGTCCACGGCCTTGTAGGACCATCCCGTCGTGACCTCGCCGGTCTTCCCGTCGGTCTTCGTGGTCTCCTTCAGCGTCACGCCGCTCAGCCCAAGTTTGCGCCTGAACTCGTCCAGCGTGCTGGAGCGGTCGCGGGCACCCGCCACCCTGTCGCCGAGCCTTCTGTCGAAGGAATCCGGCTGGAACGTCTCGCGCTTCTGCTCCCAGAGGGACATCTCCTTGTCCGCCCCGAGCACCGAGAAACCATTCTCACGGCTCAGCTCATCATTGACCGCCTTCACACGCGGAGCGTAGAGGCTCGTGTCTCCCTTGTTGATGACCTGCCCGGTACGGGCGTCGTGGTTCGCAATGGTCGCGTGCGCATGCACGCAGCCTCCCTCGCCGTCCACGTGCATGGTGACCCAGCACATGGAGTCGGGGGCAAGCTCGTGGCACAGCGTGTACGCGTACTCCATGCCGCGCTGGATGTCGTCGACCTTGCTTGGGTCAAGCTCGTCTGTCGCCCATGAGATGCGCAGCTCGTAGCCCTCGTTGACCGCGTTCGGATGGCGATGCCTCTGCCCCTCGCAGTAGACAATGAAGTCCTCTCTTGAGGCGGCGTCACCCATCTGCGAGGCGATGCGGTCCGTGCCGTTTTCCAGATGAGCGCGTCTGCGCTTTCCCTCGCCGAACTCGGTGTACGACATGCGCCCGCGCACGTTCGGAAGCGACTGCACATGCGTCGTTGACATCAGACATCACCTCCCGTCTCCACGTACGCCCGCAAATCCGCACGCAGTCCCTCGACTTGCGCCCGGAACTTGTCCACCGAATCGCGGAACTCGCGGAACGCTTCCGCCTCGTCCTTCGTCCTCATTTCCTCACACGTCGCGTCGAGCATTCCCATGCCGCCCAAGCGCCGGTTGCGCGCGCGGGCAATCTGATTCATGTTGACGCCGATGCGGTTCAGCTCGACACGGACACGGTCCAGGGCCGGGACGTCCAGAACCACCTCGCGGCTGGGCGGCGCGTACCGACTCGCGTACAGCTCACCGCGAAGAAAATTGGAACGCGAGCGCGTCCCGCGCTGCTCGTCCAGCAGGGAAAGCTCCGCGTCGTTCATACGCACCTGAACCACCTTGTCACGGCGGTCTTTCACGTACTTCTGGCGCGTCGCCTTCCCGCTTCTTTTTTCATACGTTTCCGCCATGCGGAACACCTCCTTTGCTGCTATCCGAAACGCCCGCCTGCGGCGGACAATCCGAAATGCCGTTTTCGGCTAATCTCACAACGTCTCTGCGCAAAGGGGAAAAGAGCAAGCATTGACTTCGTACGTACAAATTGCGATTCTCGCAATTTGCCCTACTCCGTCAGCTTGCGAGGGGGCGGCTGCGCCGTCCCCTTCGAACCCCCGCCTTTTGTCCACCGAGCCTCGCCCGTCCGTGTCGGACACGGGAACGACTTCCCCTGTCCGACATGGAACCCGAATCCCTCGGTGGAACCCGGCACGGCTACCCTTGGTAGGCCGCGCCGGAAAAACCGCCGTGCGCTTCCGACGACTCTCCAGCTTCTGCGGTCGGAACATGACCGGAATCCGCAGCGCCAGCGGCGCGCGCATCCGGCGTTCCGTGTCCGGTGCCCGGCTTCAGTCCCTTGACGAAGTCAAGGACCTCTTCCGCCGAACCCATGTCCTTCACTTCAGGGAAAACCGTCACGAGCGCGTCGGCGTAAGCCTTCGTCCTCGCGGCCTGCGCCTCGCGGCGCAGCTTCTTCGCCTGAGCCTCTAACGCACGTGCCTTCTCGGCCACATCATCAAACCTCTTCGTTGCCATAATCTATTCCTCCTTGTTCGTTGAATCGTCTATGTCATAACCGCCGTCGAAGAAGGCGGTCGAGATACGCACGTATCCGCGATAGCTGTCCTTCGGGTCCGGGGTGCAAACGCGGTCCGGGTCGGAACCGCGATACGTCGGATTCATCCACTCCTTGACCTCGTATTCGAGAATCAGCGGCTCGGGAAAATCCATACGCCCAGTGCTTCGAACACGCTCCTGCAACTGCCAGCCCTGTTCCTCGGCAAGGCCCTCGATTGATTCATAGAAAGCGTTTCGGCCAAGCATGCGACCGGATGGCTGATTGCGCTGGAACCAATGGCGGTACAGGTCGTACAGGAACTTGCACGGGAGCAGATGCCAAGACGCCGCAGGGAAAATCTCGTCGGCGAACTGGCGCAGGGGGTCGTTCGCCACGCGGAAATCATCCAGAAGCGCCGAGCAGGCATCCGGCTCATCCAGCTCGTAATAGTCGGTCTCGGCGAGCACGCGGTAGAGCACGTACTCAAGAACGTCCTGACGGTTCAGGTAGTCGTCCTTGATGTACTTGCGCTCGCATCCCTGAAATCGCTTGTCGAACGGAATCACCAGCAGGCGGCGGTACATGGACTCGGACTTGTCGCGGAGCTTCGGCAGCTCGTTGACGCACTGAATCATGAACCCGCGAAAGAGCACGTTGCGGGGTGCCTTGAACTTGCGATTCAGCTGGAAGGGGTCGCCCGTGATGACGCTCTTGAGCGCCGCCGCGTCGTCCACGAACGTCCCCGTGTCGTTCTCGTCGGTGATGACGGCGGACACGCGGGTCAGAGGCTCCAACATGAACGGCTCCGAGAAGTTCTTCAGGGGAATGGATGCCCAAGCGCCCGACCCGCATAGGTTGCGCAGCAGGACGCACAGCGTGCCCTTGCCGTTGTTGCCCAGCGTCGAATAGAACCATGCGCTCTTGTTCCAGCTCACGTTCGGGCGGATGGTCGCTCCGATGATTTGCCATAGGAGCTTGACGATTTCCGGGTCGTCGGACAGCTCATCCATCCAAGAGACGACGTCCCAATCGGTGCCGTCATCACCGTTGTGGATGACGGGATTTTTCGCGCCGTCGACGAAATCAATATGGGATTTCGCCAGAAAGACCAGCTCGGGGTCAAAACCCATCAGAATCTTGTGGCCGTAGTCATAGATGCCGTTGTTCACGGCAACGAGGTCTTTGTCCGTGCACGCCTTCTTCTTCTCGCAGATGTCGCGAAGGGTGGCGACCGTCTCGGTGACGCCCTTCGTGGTGATTGCCATGTTGTAGCTGCGAATCAGGCGCGTCAGGACCTCTTCGGTCGTGTCATAGCACCCCTTGTTCGGACCGCTCTCCTGATAGACGCCTATGTCGAAATTGCCGTCGTCGTCAGCCCTGTTGCAGGGTATCCCGATAGCGTGATGCAGCTCGCGCAGGACAATGGCAATCTGCAAGAAATGGAGACCCGGCAGGCGCTTGTAACGCTCCGCGCCCTGCTTCTCGTCAGGATAGGCATCCTTATGCTTCGCACCGGGAGCCGCGTTCGGGTCGCGCTTGCCCAAGTTGTACGCGTCGATGCACCGGTTCGTCAGCGTCAGAAGCTCGAACTTGAGCGTATCGCGTGCCGGCGGGTCCTCGGGGTCGATGCCCTGAAGGTAGAACAGGGCGGCGTACGCGAGAAGATTGTCGTACGCGATAGTCTGCTCGGAGCAGAACGACACGATGTCCACCGCACACTCATCGGGCAGGCACAGCCAGCCCTTTTCCTCTTGAATATCAGTCGCATCTGTGCTAAAATATTTATATATAGATTTGGCCGTCCCGAAAGCTGCGCAGGCGTCGGGGCGGTTTTCTTTTGCCTCCATGCTCTCACCTCCTTAATTCGCCAGCTCGACGCGCTTCACGTTCGCGTTCTTCCACGCCTCGACGTCGTCAATCTTGTAGCGAACCGCGTTTCCGACCTTGTAGTAACTCGGCCCCTTGCCCTGATAGCGCCAGACGCAGAGCGTCCCCGCGCTCAAACCGAGGAACGCCGCCAGCTCGCGCGTCGTCATGTAAGAGGGGTTTACTTCTTTTACCTGCTTCTTTCCTTTAGCCATAACCGGCCACCTCCATGTTCAAAGTCCTTTTCGCGAAACAAAAAAAGCTCCCGTGGAAACCAAAGAAGGACAGAGGCGCAAAGCCTTGTCTATCTCGGTTTCCACGGGAGCTTCGTGTTCGTTGTTTCGCCCGTGACGCACGGCCTATTCGACCGAGCGCTCGGCTCCTATTCCCGATAGCAACCCCGCATCAAGGACGGGACGGGTGCTGAGCCATTCATCTATATGTATTGCATTATACGCCATTAGGGCAATTAAAGCAATATCAATTTTCCCGTCGCCGCAGGTCAGAGCCTATTTCCACTCATTTATGGGCAGAAATAGGCTCAAAAAATCTTCTGCCCGCGCCCCGAACGCATCGGCATGGGAAGAAGACGTACGCCAAGGATTGCGGGGTCTGTTCCAGTTTGTTCCAAAAAAGTTGGAACAAGACTTTTCCGTGTTTACCTGCGTCTTTGCGCGATTCGCTGAATCCTGTTCCAACTCCGTTTTTCGAATTGGAACAGGATTTTTCCGTGTTTACCTGCGGTTTTGCGCGTTTGTTCCAATTGTTCCGGTTTTTTTCAAGTCCTCTATATATAGAAATACATATATAGACCCCTTCCTATATTCTTTTCTCTCGCGCTTTAGGTTGAAAATAATTGGAACAAATGGAACATTCACTAGAAATGCCTGGTAAACAGGTGAAAAACTTGTTCCAACTCCGATTTTGCGAATTGGAACAACTGGAACAAATCGCACTTTTTCAGGAAAAAACCCTCATAAATGAGCGTTGAATCGAATTTCAAAACTGGAACAAACCTTCTATACGTTAATAGGCTTTAATGAACGAGGCCCATGCCGCATCCCTTCTGTACGTTCACCCGCATCCAACTGCCGCCCGCAGGGCGGCCACCCTTGCATCGAGCGGATGCGAGATGCACATGGGCGCTCGAACATCCCTCAAACCGCTTCAGAGGCGTTTTAAGGCACGAAAAAAAGCCCGTTGGGGTACACGGAGTACCCCAACGGGCTTATAACATCATAGAACGCAAAATACAGCGTTCTACTTCTCCATCTCGTTTTCTCCTATAAGTCCGAAATGACGGAACGCATCCAGAATCGCCTCACGCTTTTCAGGTGGGCACTTCGGTCTTTTCTCGGCTGACATTTTCGCCTCTTCGTAGGAGAACTGCTTATCCAAGCCAAGCTCGTCCTTGAGGTTTGCGATGTACAGCGACGAGACTTTCAAGCCATGATTCTTCAGAACGTATTCTTGAATCTGCTTATACGTCGGCTTCTTTACCTTGCCGCCCATACCAAGCTCGGACGGAGAGATGTTCACATAGGCATAACTCTTGACCGATTTTTCTCGGGTTAAGACCGCTACCGTCTCGGTGTGGTCGGTGTGAGGGAACATGTCGACGGGCGTGATCTTGAGCAGTCGGTAGCCACCGTCGAGGAGCTGGTGCAGGTCGCGCTCTTGGGTCACGGGGTTGCAGCTGATATAGGTGATGCGGCGCGGCTTAAGTGCGCAGGCGGCCTCGAGGAACTCGGGCGTGGAGCCGGCGCGCGGCGGGTCGATGGAAAGGACATCGACCCGCTCGTTGTTATCGGCGGCATCTAGGATGTAGTCGGTGGCATCGTCGGCCATAAACCAAGCGCTGCGGGTGAGGCCGTTGAGCTCGGCATTGCAGCGTGCGTCGGCAACGCCCGCCGGGTTGCGCTCCACGCCGAGCAGCATAATGCCGACGCCCTTGTCCTGGGCGGCTTTGGCCGCGCACAGGCCGATAGTTCCGCTACCGCAATAGGCATCCATGAGTACGTCGCCCTGCTGCAGGTCCATGCCGTCAATCGCGAGCTGATAGAGCAGCTCGGTCTGCTGCGGGTTGGTCTGGTAGAACGCGGTGGGGGAGATATCGAACTCGCAGCCGAGCAGCTGGTCGCGCATGCACTCGGCGCCATATACAATGCGGGTTTCCTCGCCGAGGATGGCGTTGCCGGGACGTCCGTTGATGTTTTGGGCGACGGTGACGATGTGCGGATTGAGTGCGGCGACAGCCTCAAAGAACTCCTGCGCATGCGGCAAGTCGCGCTGAGCGGTCACGAGCGTGACCATGATCTGGTCGGTGCGCCAGCCGCAGCGGACGACGGCATAGCGAAGCAAACCAAGATGCTTGTCCTCATTAAAGGCGGGAATATGCAGCCGCTCAGCTTCGCGTGCGATGCCGTTGAGAATCTGACGGGCGCCCGGTGCCTCGACGGGGCATTCGGGTACGGCAACGATCTTGTGCGTGCCGCGCTCAAAGAAACCGCAACGGACGGCGCCCTCCTTACCGGGAGCAAAGGGAGTGGCAGCCTTATGACGAAAGCCACGCGGCGCAGGATATTTGCCCGGGTCGCCCAGGGTGACACCCATGCCACGAATAGGATCTACATCAATGCCCTCACGCTCACAAAGCGAAGCAAAAAGCTCCTCCATAGCAGCCTGCTTGGCGGCGAGCTGCTTCTTATAAGGACGATTGAGCGCCGTACACCCACCGCAAGCTTTCATGATCGAACAGGGAGACTTGGGGTCCACAGCCTTACGCGCAGACGAAACCTGATCTTTATGTGAGCGCTTGGAGCGAGTCTGAGATGCCTTATCCTCGTTCCGACGAGAGCCGGGACGCTTGGCCTTAGCCTTGCCCTTAGCCGGCTGACCCTTCGCATTCAGAGACGACTTGGATTTCTTAGAAGATTTTTTCTCCCCCGACCCCTCAGCCGCCTCGATCAAAGCACGACGAGCCTTACGCTCCGCACGAGATTCTGCCATCAATAACTCCACTAATTCATGAATTAAAGCTGCAAGTATTGTACCGTGCCAAGCCAGCAGACGATATACAAGCGGTTTAATCGTGTCAGCGATAAGCCCAACGACGGTTGCCCGCCGCGTGAGGGGTGTGGGGGTTAAGTTTATCGCGAGTTCCGCACGAACAGGAGGCCACTTAATGTGGCCTCCGTCGTGAGCAGGACTGTAGAGCAGGAAACTTAACCCCCACACCCCTCACGCGGCGGGCAAGCCCTCCCTTGTACTCCATCTCACTAAAGTGTATGATTCTGAACGTTACATGACTCACTTTACCTAACTAAAGTGCCATCAAGGGGGAATACTATGAATACCGATATGTCTCGTCGTCAGTTTGTTGGTCTAGCCGGCTCGCTCGCTACGGTGCTTGGCCTTGGTCTTGTCGGCTGCGGCGGTGGTGCCGGCAAGGGCTCCGCTGCTGGATCTACCGCGGCCAAGGATGTGAAGGGCGCTGCGGAATCCAAGAAGCTCGTGGTGGGCTTTGATAAGTCCTATCCTCCGTACGGCTTTGTGGGCGATGACGGCGAGTACACGGGCTTTGACCTCGACCTTGCCAAGGCCGTTGCCGATAAACAGGGCTGGGAAGTCGATTACGAGGCCATCGATTGGGATGCCAAGGACACGCTGCTCAACTCCGGCGCCATCAACTGCATCTGGAACGGCTTTACCATGGAGGGTCGCGAGGACGACTACACGTTCTCCGAGCCGTACATGCTCAACGAGCAGGTGCTGGTGGTAAAGAAGGATGCGGGCATCAAAGGCTGGGACGATCTTGCCGGCAAGACCGTGATTACCCAGACCGATTCCGCTGCGCAGGATGTACTCGAGGGTGACCAGAAGGATCTGGCGGCGACGTTTGCCACGCTCGACACGATCGGCGAGTACAACACGGCCTTTATGCAGCTTGAGAGCGGCGCGGTCGATGCCGTGGCTTGCGACCTTTCGATTGCCCAGTATCAGCTTGCCGCCAAGCCCGATGCCTATACGCAGCTTGATGAGCCGCTGTCCAGCGAGCACTACGCCGTCGGCTTTAAGAAGGGCGACACCAAGTCGGCCGACGCCGTGACCGAGTCGCTCAAGGCGCTCTATGAGGACGGCACGGTCAAGGATCTGTGCGACAAGTACGCAGATTACGGTCTTTCCTTCGACAACTGGGTTCTGAAATAGCGGCTTTCCCAGGCACCCGAGTTTGCCGTTCAAACCGTCGCTTGCGTACATTTAGTACGCGGCGCTCCTCTTTCACGGCAAACTCGAGCACCTGGAAAACCCGCTTTAGCATTGGGTTTGCTGTTCTGTTGTCGCGAAAGAGAGCTTAGGTTGTCTATTCAGGTCATGATGCAGATGCTTGGCCAGGGATTCTTGGTCAGCTTGCAGTTGTTTGTGCTGACGCTGCTGGGGTCGATTCCGTTGGGAATCCCCGTGGCGTTCATGCGCATGAGCAAAATTGCGCCGCTTCGCTGGGTCGCGCGCATCTATATTTCGGTGATGCGCGGCACGCCGCTCATGCTACAGATGTTTGCCATCTACTTTGCCCCGTACTACGTGTTCGGCATCTCACTCACGCCCGATTCCAAATGGACGGCATGCGTCGTGGCGTTCATCATCAACTACGCCGGCTACTTTGCCGAGATCTATCGCTCGGGCTTGCAGTCCATTCCGCGCGGTCAATACGAGGCAGCCGAGGTGCTGGGCTATTCGCGCATGCAGACGTTTCTGTATATCGTGATGCCGCAGGTCGCCAAGCGTATTCTGCCGGCGATGGGCAACGAGATCATCACGCTGGTCAAGGACACGTCGCTGGCGTTTGCCATTGGCGTAGGTGAGATGTTCTCGACGGCCAAGGCGCTGGTCGCCTCGCAGGTGAGCATGGTGCCGTTTGCGATCGCGGCGCTGATCTACTGGGTCTTTAACTTTGTGGTCGAGATGCTGCTGGGCGCCGCCGAAAAGAAGCTGGACTATTATCATGACTAACTCAGTGATGAAAATCGAAAACGCGCGTAAGGCGTTTGGCGGCAATGAGGTGCTCAAGGATATCTCGCTCGAGGTAAAGCGTGGCGAGGTCGTGGCGATTATCGGGCCTTCAGGCGGCGGTAAGTCCACGCTTCTGCGCTGCGCCACACTGCTCGAGACGCTCGACGGTGGCTCGCTTTCGTTTGGCGACCTTGCCGTTGCGACGGACGCGGGGTCGGGTGCGGTATATGCGAAAGGCGACGTGCCCAGGCAGGCGCGCTCGCGATTTGGCCTGGTATTTCAGAACTACAATCTGTTCCCGCACTATACCGTGATAAAAAACATCACCGATGCGCCGATCCGCGTTCTTAAGCGCCCGCGCGAGCAGGCGGAGGCCCGTGCACACGAGCTTATTGCGCAGATGGGGCTTACGGGCAACGAGAACAAGGTTCCGTGTGAGCTTTCGGGCGGCCAGCAACAGCGTGTGAGTATCGCCCGCGCCTTGGCGCTCGACCCGGAGATCCTGTTCTTTGACGAGCCGACCTCGGCGCTCGATCCCGAGCTGACGGCCGAGGTGCTGCGTGTCATTAAAGACCTTGCCGCGCAGAATATGACGATGGTGATTGTGACCCACGCAATGCAGTTTGCGCGCGATGTTGCCGACCGCGTGGTCTTTATGGATGGCGGCCGCATTGTCGAGGAGGGTCCTGCCGAGCAGGTCATCGACCATCCGCGTGAGCAGCGCACCCGTGAGTTCTTGAGCCGTATCGAGGGATAGGCTCAGGTATTTACTCAACTATTAATTAAGGCGAAGCCGCCGCAGGTCTTACGGTCTGTGGCGGCTTTTTGTTTGCATCGACGGGGTTCAATAATCGCCTCACAAGCTTGTCTCTTCCTCTCGCCGCCTGTATTCATACGTGCGCCGAAAGGTATGCATGGACGGTCGCCCGTGAGGGTAGGGTGGTGGCATAGGACATTTGGAGGGTGAGTCGGCTCGGCTGCCGACCATGCTGCTCCCGGGATGGCACCGACCGCGAACTCTCCCCGTTGGCGTCGCGCATTGCGCGCGGCCCTGCAAGGAGGTCATCATGGGTGCTCCCAAGACCGGTAACGTAAGGAACGTGGTGCTCGTAGGCCAAGGCGGGGTGGGCAAGACTTCACTCGCCGAGGCCATGCTCCACCTTTCCGGCAAGACCGCCCGCCTGGGCGGCCACGACGGCACCAAGCCCACGCTCGACTATGACCCCGAAGAGGTCAAGCGTGCATTTTCCATCTCGACGACCATCGCGCCGATCGACTGGAAGGGCGCGCGCATCAATGTGCTCGATGCCCCGTGCTACCCCGATTTTATCGGCGACGCCTTTGCCGCGATGAGCGTCTGCGAGACGGCTCTGTTTGTGGTCGACGCCGAGGCCGGCCCACAGCCTACGACGGTTAAGCTCTGGTATGCCGCCGAGGACCTGCGTCTGGCGCGTGCGGTGTTCGTAAACCGCCTGTCGCGCTCCGAGGCCAGCTTTGCGACCACGATGGACCTGCTGCAAGAGCGCTTTGGCACGCGCCTGGGCGCCGTGACCCTTCCCTGGGGCGAGGGCGAGGACTTTGACGGCATCATCGACCTGGTGCGCATGAAGGCGCGCCATTGCAACGGCACCGAAGCCGTTGAGTCGGAGATTCCCGAGGAGTATCGTGCCCAGGCCGAGGAGGCCCATGACCATCTGTGCGAGTTGGTGGCCGAGGCCGACGATGAGCTGATGATGAAGTACCTGGAAGGCGAGGAGACGCTGACGCAGGAGGAGCTTGAGGGCTTGCTGTCGAAGGCGATTGCCGAGCGCATCTTTGTGCCGGTCTTTGCGGGCGATTGCATTAAGGAGCAGGGCGTCAACTCGCTGATGGACGACATCGCCACGTACTTCCCGGCGCCGACGGACTACGGCGAGATGCCGCTCATCGACGGTGATTCGCTCAAGATTTCGAGCGACGATGACCGTCCGGTGGCGTTTGTGTTTAAGACGCTGGCCGATCCGCAGCAGGGTCGCATCAGCTTTATCAAGGTGCTGACGGGTACGCTTGAGCCGGGTCTTGAGCTGATCAACGCGCGTACCCGCAAGAGCGATCGTCTGGCCCACCTGTATGTGATGTGCGGCCGCGACATGACCGAGGTCGGTCACGCCTATGCCGGCGACATCATCGTGGCGCCCAAGCTGGCGGCCGAGACGGGCGATACGCTCTCCATTACCGGTAAGGTCGAGGCTGCGGCGTTTAAGTTCCCCAACTCGCAGTACCGCATTGCCATCGAGGCCGAGAACCGTGGCGACGAAGAGAAGCTCTATACGTTTATCGAGAAGGCGTGCAAGGCTGATCCGACCATGAGCATCGATCGTGACGAGGAGACGGGCCAGACTATCATCTCCGCCGTTGGTGAGGCGCAGGTTTCGGTGCTGCTCAACCGTTTGGAGGATCGCACCAAGGTCGTGGCCAAGAGCGTGCCGATCCGCATTCCGTATCGCGAGACCATCCGCCGCACGGCGAGCGCCCAGGGTCGCCACAAGAAGCAGACCGGTGGCGCCGGTCAGTACGGCGACTGCTGGCTGCGCGTGGAGCCGCTTATTGGGCCCGACGGCACGAGCGACGGCTACGAGTTTGTGGATGAGGTCGTGGGCGGCCGCATTCCGCGCTCGCTGATCCCCGCCGTGGACAAGGGTGTCCAGGAGACCATGAAGGACGGCATCATTGCCGGCTACCCGCTCACGGGCATTCGCGTGGCTGTGTACGACGGCTCGTATCACAGCGTCGACTCCAACGAGATGGCGTTCCGCGCGGCGGCTCGCATCGGCCTGCGCAAGGCATGCGCCGATGCCGACCCGGTGGTGCTGGAGCCCATCGAGGAAATCACGGTGACTATTCCCGAGAGCTACGCCGGCGCCGTGATGGGTGACATCTCGGCATCGCGCGGTCGCGTGACGGGCATGGAGACCGATGAACGCGGCGACACCGTGGTCATCGCCCAGGCACCTCTCGCCGAGCTGACGGATTACTCGACGCGCCTGCGCTCTATCACGCGCGGCACGGGTGACTTTACCATGAAGCCCGCTGGCTATGAGCAGGTGCCTTATGACGTTCAGGCCAAGCTCGTGGAGCTGTACAACGCGGGAAGGTAGCAAGCCCGCGCGTAACGTCGCGTGACATAACTCCAATTTGGGTTGGGGACGGTTGTGGCCCGCTCCGGACAATGCTCCGGAGCGGGCTTTTCTTCTGCGACGAGCCGTTTGTCTAACGCTGTATCATTCGGCGCGCGATGCGAGCTGGGCGCTTGGAGCCTGCCCACCTCCCCGGTGACAAAAGCGACGTAATCGGGGCACGCGGGTGACTCTTTGGCGTATGAGGGGCCCGGACGTGCACACCGCGGGTGACAAAGCGCCCGTTAAGCGGTTTGCCCATACCTCCTAAACTAAAAGGCGTAGAGAAACGACAACAAACGAGAGGAGGCAGACATGGCACTGTTCGATTCGACACACACGCTCGATGCTGTCGACGCCGCCGACCAGAACGCCGTCTTCGAGGCCCTCGCCGCGAAGGCCGTGGAACTGGGCGTCGCCGCCGATGCGTCCGCTATCGTCTCCGACCTTCATGAGCGCGAGGCCGAGGCTTCTACGGGCTTTGGCAACGGCGTGGCTGTCCCGCATACCAAGAGCGCCAACGTCAGTACCCCCGCCATTCTCTTCGCGCGCCTGACCGCGCCCGTCGAGTGGCACGCGCTCGACGACGCTCCCGTCGACACGGTCATCAACATCCTTGTCCCCGAGAGTGGCAGCGACACCCATCTGCAGCTGCTCGCCAAACTGGCGCGTCGCCTCGTGCACAAGGATTTCGTCGACCATCTCAAGGGCGACTCCATCGAAGACGTGTGCGCCCTCATCCAGGGCGTCGTCGGATAGCAGGTAATGTTCAACCCCGTGTGAAAGGAAAGAGGGGAGAAGCATATGGCAAAGTCAATCGTGGCCGTCACCAACTGCCCGGCCGGCATTGCACACACCTACATGGTGGCCGAGGCGATCAAGACGAAGGGCATCGAGCTGGGTTATGAGGTTCACGTCGAGACCCAGGGTGCCAGCGGCGTCGAGAACAAGCTTACACCCGAGCAGATCAAGGAGGCCGACTACGTCGTCCTCGCGCTCGGTCGCGGCATGAACGATGACGATCGTGTTCGCTTCGACGGCAAGAAGGTCGTAGAAGTGCCCGTTTCCGAGGCCCTCAAGCGCATCGACAGCCTTATGGGTAACCTTGAGAGTGAGGCCAAGGTCTTCCAGGCCTCCGCGGTCAAGCTTGGCGCCAAGCAGGAGAGCGTCACCACCGGCATCATGAGCTACCTCATGGCCGGCGTCTCCGCGGCCCTGCCGTTTGTCATCGGCGGCGGCGTGCTCATGGCCATCGGCTCCATCATGGCCCAGTTCGGCGCGCCCAACGTGGCCCCCGGCGACGGCCAGATGGCTTCGCTCGCCTGGGTGCTCAACACCATCGGCGGCCTGGGCTTCACGTTCATGATTCCGATGATGGGCGCCTTTATCGCCAACGCCATCGGCGATAAGCCCGCTATCATGCCCGCCTTCATCTGCAGCTACCTCGCCAACAGCACCGACTTGCTCGGCACCGAGGTCGGCGCTGGCTTCCTTGGCGCCTGCGTAATTGGCCTTGCAATCGGCTACTTCGTCAAGGCGATGAAAAAGATCAACCTGGGCAAGAACTTCCAGTCCCTGCTCGGCTTCCTGATCATCCCGGTCGTGACGCTCTTTATCTTTGGCCTGGGCACGTACTATATCATCGGCCCGGCCATGTCCTGGCTTATGAACGCCTTCGTCGGCCTGTTGAGCTCTATCCCGAGCTCGATGAAGCTCGTCGCCGCCTTCCTGGTAGGCGCCATGCTCGCCTTCGACATGGGCGGCCCGGTCAACAAGGCCGCTTGGTTCTTCTCCTTCTCCTTGCTGGGCTCTGGCGTGTACGACTGGTACGGCATCGTAGGCGTCGTGACGATCCTTCCGCCGATGGCCGCTGCCATCGCTACCTGGATCCGTCCGAAGCTCTTCACGCAGGCCGAGCGCGACTCCGCAATCCCTGCGCTCATTGTCGGCGCAACCGTCGCCACCGAGCCGGCTATCCCCTATGCCCTGGCCGCACCCCTGCCTATGATCTCCGCGAACGTCATCGCCGGCGGCGTCGCCGGTGCCATCTCCATGGCCCTTGGCGTCCAGCGCATTGCTCCGGGCATCGGCATCTTCGATCCATTCCTGGGCCTCATCTACCCGGCGACCAGCTACTACATCGCCGTCGCTGTGGGTCTGGTCCTGAACATCGCCCTCATCATCGTCTTCAAGTCCGCTTGGATGAAGAAGCGCGAGGCTCAGAACGCCTAAGTCTCGATAGAATAATTAGTCCTGCGGGGTCGCCGGTCTGTTCGGCGGCTCCGCAGGTTTCAATGAAAGGAATGGGGAAATGCGTTACGACTTCGATCGCGTCATCGACAGAATGGGTACCTACAGCACCCAATGGGACTATGCGGCCGACCGGTTTGGCAGCGCAGACGTGCTTCCCTTTTCCATCTCGGACACCGACTTCGCCGTGCCCGACGAGGTCATGGATGCCCTCCGCGCCCGCATGGAACACCCCATCTTTGGCTATACCCGCTGGAACCATAGTGACTACAAGGGTAGTGTTGCCGGCTGGTTTGCCAGGGACGGGGCGTCCCACGTGGACATGGACTGGGTCGTGTACAGCCCGAGCGTTATCTTCTCGGCCGCGACGGTCATTCGTCTGGTGAGCGAGCCGAATGACGCCGTGGTGACGCTCACTCCCATGTACGACGCCTTCTACGGCCTGATTGAGGGCAACGGGCGCGAGCTTGTGGCCGTTGCTCAGGCGAGCGCCATGGACGGCTACGGTCTCGATTGGGATGCCCTTGAGGTGGCGCTTGCCCGCCCCGAGGCAAAGGTTATGCTGCTCACCAACCCGCATAACCCCACAGGCAAGGTCTTCACGGCAGGCGAGCTTGCTCGTATTGTGGAGCTCTGCCATGCCAACGGGGTCTTTCTCATTTCGGATGACATCCATCGCGATATGATTCTGGGCGAAACTCCCTACACACCCGTGACGAACATCACGCGCGAGGGCGTGGCGCTGCTGTGTTCGGCCTCCAAGACGTTCAACACGCCCGGGCTCATCGGGTCCTATGCGCTCATCCCCGACGATGGCCTGCGCGAACGCTTCCTGTTTGAGCTCAAGCAAAAAAACGCCCTGTCGAGCGTGAGTATCTTGGGGATGACTGCCCAGATGGCGGCGTATCGCTCGTGCTCCGAGTATGTGGACGAGCTTGTGGCCTATGTTCGCGGCAACATGCAGGCGCTCAAGGATTTCCTTGCCGCCAATCTGCCCGAGATCCGCTTTGCGGTGCCGCAGGGGACCTATCTTGCCTGGATGGATGCCTCGGGCCTGGGGTTGGATGCGGCCGAGCTCCAGCGCCGGCTCGTTGAGGTGGGCCATGTGGGCATCATGTCGGGCGAGACGTACGGCGGTGCTGGGTACCTGCGCATGAATCTCGCCTGTTCGCACTCGAAGGTCGAAAGGGGGATGGAGCGGATGCTCGCCGGCATCCGCTCGTAGCGGCATGATCAGCAAGAGACAGAGACAGCTCCTGCGGGCGCTCGACGACGGTCCACGCTCCGGCGCCGAGCTCGCCGAGGCACTCGGCGTCTCCCGCCGTACCGTGGTGCGCGAAGTGGCGAGCGTGAGCGCGTGGCTCGAGTCCGTGGGTGCCGGCACCATCTCGAGCGATCCCAACTACCATCTGGTGGTCACGTCCGAGGACGCAATCGCCTCCGTCCTGTCGCAGGACCTCACCGATGAGGCGCGTGTCCTCATGTGCGTGCTCTCCCGGCCGGGGATCTCGACGGTGCAGGTTTCGGGGGAGACTTATCTCTCGGTCCGCTCCGTGCGTGCAGCGATGGATGAGATCAACGTTCGGCTGCGCGGAGTCGTTGCGCTCGAGGCACGTGTGGGCTACGGGATCGATGCAGACTTTAGCGGCATGGGGCCGGCGGATCTCTTGGCGGCGCTCGCCATCGACAATACTGGTATTGCCGCCGAGCTCGAGCGCTCGTGCGGCTGGGACACCCTGATGCGCCTGATCGGCGAGCGGGGCGAGGAATATCGCCTACTCATGGAGCCGTATCTGTCACAGCGCCAGCTGAGGATGCAGACGCTTGCTGCCGTCTGGTGCAGCGCGTGGCTCGTGCCCGATGCCCCGGGTGGGGCAGATGCCGGCGCGCGTGCCGTCACCGAGTTCCAGCAGCGCAAGAAGGACCTGCTCTACCGCCTGGTCACGTGCCGTGCGGCCATCCTGGCGCGCATCGGCGAGGTGCTCGCCTCGCACGGCATCAAGTCGACGCGCGAGGACCTCGGTAGTCTTATCTTCGACCATGTACTGCGCTGCGCTCTCTTTCCCACGCTCATGTCGGTGGAGATCCAAAAGCAGATGCACGGGATCCGTATGGAGCATCCGTTCGAGTTCGATTTCGGCGCCGACCTCTCCGAGTGCCTGCGCGCGTTCGACGAGCGCCTGTTTGTAGAGCCCGACTTCCTCTCGCTCTACGTGCTGGCCTCGCTGGAGCACTTCACGCGCAGCCCCGTGAGTCTGCTTTTGGTTTGCGGGCGACCCTCCGTGGCGACTATCAACAAATCCCTGATCGAGCGCGGCACCGACGGCGTTGAGGTCGAGCTCGTGGACAGCGAGCCGCTCGCCCGGCGTGCGCTTAAAGATGGGTCGTTCGACTTGGTGGTGGGCGACGCCGCGGCAGCGCGAAACTTTAAGGCCGCACGTGAATGGGACCTCTCGTTTTCGGGCGTGCTCTCGGCCTACGAGGTCGACCGCATCCGCCAGATGGCGCTGCGTGTGCTCTACGAGCGCGATATCGCGAGCCTGCTGCCGCGCGCGAGCTATCTTGAGCTGCATGTTGGGGCCGGCGACTACCTCGATGAGCTGTCGCGCGCCCTCGGCGGGCTGGTGGCAGCGCATGCGATCTCGGCAGATGAGGCGGCCCTCATCATGGATCGCGAGCGTCAGGGCGACCGTCTGCAGCTGGGACATGTCGCGTTCCCGCATACCATCACGCCGGTCGCGGCCTCGACGTTTCGTCTGCTCGCCATCATGCCCGACGCGCCCCTGTGCGACGGCGACGAGCAGATCGACCTGGTGGTGGTGACGCTTGCGAGTCAGCGTCTGGCCGACAAGAGCAGCATGTTCAACTATCTGTTCTCCGTGCTGCACGATGCCGAGCGCGCCCACGTGCGCCTGCCGCGCACCTATGAGGAGACCGTCGCGTTCTTAGGGCGCGACTTTGGCTATGCCGAGGAGAAGAGCGATGAGTGATGAGGCGATGGAGGCGCGCGGGGTGTTTGCGGCCGCATGTGGCGTGGCGGGCGCTGCTGGATCGACAACGGGGACCGAGCTGACGCCGGCTGCCGAGATTCGCGCCTATGTGGACAAGGTCTGGCCGAGCTTTCTTGATGATCTCGAGGCGCTCGTGGTCGTGCCGAGCGTGGTCGACGAGTCGCGCGCCGTGGCGGGCGCCCCGTGGGGCCTGGAATGTCATCGGGCGCTTTGCGTTGCGATGGATGTGGCGCGCCGCCAGGGGCTTTCGATCGTTGACTGCGACGGGTACGTCGCGTATGGCGAGCTTGCCGGTGAGACGCCCGAACAGGTGGCAACGATTGCCCATGTGGACGTGGTTCCAGCGGGTGAGGGCTGGACGGTCGAACCCTATGCTTTAACGCGTCGCGAGGGCGTGCTTATGGGCCGCGGCGTGCTCGATGACAAGGGCGCGGCGCTGGCCTCGATCTATGCTGCTGGTTTTTTGGCGCGCCGCGTGCGCAACGGCTGGAAGCCGCAGCGGACGCTCCGCTGCATCTTGGGCGCCTCGGAGGAGGCGGGCATGATGGACGTGCGTCGCTACCTAACGGATCACGAACCGCCGGCATTTTTGTTCACACCCGATGCCGAGTTTGCCGTCTGCTGCGGGGAGAAGGGCTGCGTCAACGCCGAGGTCTCTCGCGCGGTCGACAGCGCCGGGGCGATCATCGAGCTTACGGGCGGCGTGGCGAGAAACGCGGTGCCCGCGCGTGCCGAAGCGCTCGTGTGCATGGACGCCTGCGTGGATGGGTTACCCCGCGCCGAGGGGATCGATGTGGAGCCCGCCGGCGACGGCACTGCCCGCATTGTGGCCCACGGCGTCGCCGGGCATGCCGCCGAACCGGCGGGTACGGTGAACGCCATCGGCGTGTTGGCGGCCTATCTGGCCGCATGCGGTGTCTGCAGCGCGGCCGAGCGCGAGTTCCTCGGCTTTTGCAAGCGGGCCCTTGGTGTATGGGACGGCTCCGGCTTGGGAATCGATGTCGCAGACGAGCTGTTCGGCGGCCTCACGTGTATCGGCGGAACTATACGCACCCAGGCGGGGAGCTTTGTGCTCACGCTCGATGCGCGCCTTCCGGGTGCGGCCGATGTCGGGCAGGTGGGCCGTCGCATCGAGGACGTTGCGCGCGAGTGCGGCTGCGAGGCGCGCATCACCCATGTGCGGGAGCCGTTCACCGTGGACCCCCAATCGTCCGAGGTCATGGCGCTCCGTCGTGCCTACGAGGAGTTCGCGGGCCGGCCCGCGGTGCCGTTTGCTATCGGCGGGGGCACGTATGCACATCACTTTCCGCGTGCCGTGGGGTTCGGTCCGCTCGACCGCGCTGAGCCGCTGCCCGATTGGGTCGGCCCCGAGCACGGCCCCGACGAGGGTATCTGGGAGCGCCAGCTCAAGCGCGCCCTCGCCATCTACATCCGTAGCCTCGAAGCCCTCCTCAACCCTAAAGTGAGGATAGACCCAAAATTGGGGTAATGGTGTCGCATGGGTAGCATAGTCCCAATTTGGGGTTAGTCTCCATTTTGGGATTAGTCGCCGTTGGTCTGGTTGCGGCCGGTGGCGTAGTCGATCTGCACGTGCGGCTGCAGGTTGTAGCAGTATACGTGGAAGCAGAGGGTCTTGCCGTGGTCCTCAACCGATTGCGCCTCAAGGCGCACGCCACGGCAGACAAGTTCCTCTTCGTTATACATGGGCGTGACACGGTAGAGCACATGGTTACCCGTATCGCGGATGTAGCCGAGAATCTGCTCTTCAAACGGCAGCATGCCCGTCTCGTTGAGATAACGCGTGCCGGTGAGGAGATTCTTGCGGTTGGCGTTTTCGCCGCAGAGCGACCAGGCGATGAGGTGGCAGCGGTTGTAGAGGCTCTGGCCCGGAATAAAGTCGTAGCGCTGCTGGTGCCAACCGGCAGGATGGATGCGCGAGATATCGCCGCGCTTTCCCTGTCCGAGCGACTCGGGGCCTACGCAGGCGAGCGCCTTGCGAGTGCGACCCAGGCTGTCGAGCTTGGAGAATTTCTTAAAGCAGCCCTCTTCGGTGGCGCGATCGTATTCATCGAGTGTGAATGACGGCGTGCCGAGCGGGTGTGTGCTGTCGGCGCGAAGGGCAACGTAGGGGTTGCCGGCGTAGTCGGGAATGCTGCTGAGATAAACACCGCGGGCGCGGTTGAGGTCGGGGTTTTCGACCTCGTCGATGGGGGTGGCGGCGCTGTCCGCGGAAGCGCCGTCGCCGGTGTCGGTTGCGGCGGAATCGGAGCCATCGCCAGGGTCCTGGCCGTTTTGAGGGTCCGAGGAGCTCGCCGTTCCCGATTCGAGCCGAGCGACCAGGTCCGCCTCGTCGTCGGTGCGGCTGGGACTTTCGTTTTGTTTCTCGGCCAGAGCTACCGCCTGCTCATCGCTTTGCGGCGACAGCAACTTGGGCGCTCCGTCGAGCGATCCCGTAAACAGCGCAAACCCGAGCACCACGGCGGTGCCGATGGAAAGTACTTGCTTGTAGGCGGGCTTGCGCGACATTGAGGCTCCTGGATGGACGGTTGGGAATCTACCAGTCTAGCAGGAGCCGGCAGGGGCCGTTCTGTCGAACAAATACTCAAGATTTGGGATAGACGCTACTGATTCATTTGTCCCGCGTTCTAGATCGAGGTGGAGTCGAGCCAGTTGAGCTTGCACTCGAGAATGCGCTGCTCGCCGGGTTCGCTGCTTCCGTCAAGTAGGGCGAGCAGCATCTCGGCTGCTTCGCGACCTTCTTGGTCGACGGGCTCGATGATGGTGGAGACGGTCGGTGTGGTGAGATTAGTCCAGTCTTCGCAGTTGAGTCCCAAAAGGCCGATTTGCTGCGGAAGCAGATGGGCCATTGGCTGGAGGGCCTTGTAGACACGGGGAAGTGCCCACTGATTTTGCACGAAGATAAGGGTTCGCTTGGCGGGATTGAACTTGAATTTAAAGTATTCGGTGAGCTCGTTGATTGACGGCTTGTTGTGATCGATGGGAATCGCTTTGTAGAGCTGCCCGTTCGCTGCCAGCGCCTCGGCATACCCCTGAAAACGCTCCATGCGGGTGCGCATTTCGGTCATGTTGGCGGCAATGGAAAAGAAATCTTCGTAGCCGGCGTCGAGGAGTGCCTGTGTGGCGTTGTACACGCCGTCGTAAAGGTTGGTTTTGATCCAGCTGGTACCTGGGCTATAGATGGCCGCATCGAAAAAGACGACCGGCTTGCCGGCGCGTCTAATGCGGTCATGCACGGCTTTGAAGTTTGCCGTGGGCTGGATGATAAAGCCATCGACGCCCAGCGAGAGCATCTTGTCGACGTACATGAGCTCGGTCTCGGGGTTAAAGTTGCTCGTGCAAACGACCGTCTGGTAGCCCGCGGGGAGCATGACCTGCTCCATGCCATTGAGAACGAGCCCCGCCCATTTGTTGGTGTTATCCAAAATGATGATGGCAATGACGTGGGTTTGCTTGCCGGTGAGCGTCTGCGCTTGGGCGTTGGGAACGTATCCGAGTTCCTTAATGACGCGCGCGATTTTGTTCTGCGTCTTCTCGCTAAGCTTTTCTCGTTTGTCGTTGAGGTAATACGAGACGCTTGCCGTCGAGGTTCCCGCCTCTCGAGCGACGTCTGCGATCGTAACGCGCTGTTTTGCCACAGCGACTCCTTCCGACAGATGAGCATTTTCCAACATGATGACTTTGAGTCTTGGTGAAGGATACGCTTCGGTGAGCGGCTTTTTCCTTTCATATGAGTATGCAACAAATGCGGCATACGGGTGGGGTCGAAATTTGTGACCGGCATGCGCATCTGCCGTCTACCGAGAAAATCAAATACTTCTTGACTTTTGAAATCGAGGGCAAAATCGCAGGATTCATTTTTTGTTAAACGTATAACTAAATCGCATAACCAACGCTCTGACCTGCGCGTTTACCGAAATAAGCTGGCATTAAGAAAAACGAGCACCTATATTGTTCTTGTCGAAAAGACAGCAAGTCCAAACGGCAGGGGATGCTCCGGAGGCCTCCGCAAACGGTGTCTTGCGCACGCAACTCTATGAAAAGAGGGAAGCAATGAAGATCGTAGGCGTTGCCGCCTGTACTGTGGGTATCGCCCACACGTATATGGCCCAGAAGGCGATTCAGGATGAATGCGCCGCCCGTGGCATCGAGTGCAAGGTCGAGGCTCAGGGTGGCCTGGGTATCGAGAATGAGCTCACGCAGGAAGACGTGGACTCCGCCGACCTGGTCCTGGAGTCCGTCGACGTGGGTGTCGAGAACGAGGACCGTTTTGAGCAGAAGATGGCCGAGGGCAAGTTCCTCAAGGTCGGTACTTCCGATGTGATCGCCGATCCGGTCAAGATCATCGACCAGGCTGTTGAGATTATCAAGGCGACGGGCGGTACCGTTGACGCGCCCAAGGCCGAGGCCAAGGCAGAGAAGAAGGCCGTCTCCGCTGCCCCGCAGGCCCCGACACCGGCGTCCAAGCAGTCTATCTTTGCCGATCCGGGTAAGACGCTGCTCAATGCATTCAATACCGGCGTTTCCTATTTTATCCCCATCGTCGTTATCGGCGGCGTGTTCCTCGCCTTCTCGCTGGCATCCGGTACCGCCGGCGCCAACGGCATGGAGGTTACGAACCCGCTGATGGTGAGTCTTAACACCATCGGCATGGCCGGCATCTCCATGATGATCCCGGTGCTTGCGGCATACATCGCCTACTCGATGGCTGGCAAGCCCGCGCTCGCCCCCGGTTTTGTCCTGGGCTACCTGGTCAACAACGCAGTCGTTACCCCTAACGGCAACAGCGTTTCGACCGGCTTCTTGGGCGCCATGATCATGGCGGTCATCTGCGGCTACTTTGTCCGCTGGATGAAGACCTGGAAGGTCAACAACACCATCCAGACCATCATGCCCATCCTGATCATCCCGATTCTGACCTCGCTTGTCCTGGGCATGGCCTATATCTACATCCTGGCCACGCCGCTTGGCTTTGTGATGGACTGGCTCACCGGCGTGCTCGGCAGCCTGCAGGGCGGTTCCGCAGTTGTCCTGGGTCTGGTCATTGGCGTTATGACCGCCTTCGATATGGGCGGCCCCATCAACAAGACCGCTTCGACCTTTACCATGGCCATCATGGCCTCCGGCATCTATGGCCCCAACGGCATGTTCCGCGTCGCCGTCGCCATTCCCCCGATTGCCTGCGGCCTTGCTGCGCTCATCGCCAAGAACAAGTTCGATGACGCCGATCGCCAGATGGGTATCTCCGCACTGTTCATGGGCTGCATCGGCATTACCGAGGGCGCTATCCCCTTCGCGGTCAAGGACCTTGGCCACACCCTGCCCGGCATCTGCATCGGCTCTGCCGTGGGCGCGGCGCTCGCCGCCTTCCAGGGTATCGACTGCTACGTCCCGCACGGTGGCTTTATCGTCGCCCTTGCCACCAACAACGTCGCGCTGTTCTGCCTGGACATCGTGATTGGCGCCGTGGTCGCCGCTGCAATCCTGATTGCCATGAAGCCCACGCTCGACAAGCAGGCCAAGTAAACCTTTAAGGACTCCGGTTGTGCGGAGGGATGGATTTGACTCCGCACAACCGCCCCTACACAACAAAATCCATCCGTACTGATAGGGCCCACATCTGGGTCCCAGGGAACTTTTGTCAAAAATCCTCTGGAGAAGGAGAACAAAATGTCCAACCTCACCATCCGCCAGGCCGTTCAGGGCATGCTCAAACTGCAGGATAGCGGCGATCACGCAACCATGGTCGGCATTGGCCCCATGAGCCCCAACCTGATTCAGGCCGTGTTCGAGCTTGCCAAGGACGAGGATTTCCCGCCCATGTTTATCGCCAGCCGCAACCAGGTCGATATGGACGAGATGGGCGCCGGCTACGTCAACGGTTGGGACCAGACGCGCTTTGCCGCCGACATCAAGAAGGTCGCCGACGAGGTGGGTTACACCGGTCCGTACTACCTGTGCCGAGATCACGGCGGTCCGTGGCAGCGCGACGAGGAGCGTAACGCTCACCTGCCCGAGGACGAGGCCATGGAGCTCGCCCGCAAGTCCTTCGTCGCCGACATGGAGGCAGGCTTTGACCTGCTGATGGTCGACCCCACCAAGGATCCCTATCAGATCGGCAAGGTTATTCCGCTCGACGTGGTGCTTCGCCGCACGATCGATCTTATCGACTACCTTGAGCAGTACCGTCGCGAGCATAACCTGCCCGAGGTCGCCTATGAGGTCGGTACCGAGGAGACCAATGGCGGCTTGACCTCTACCGATAAGTACGAGGAGTTCATTTCTCAGCTGCAGCCCGAGCTCGAGAAGCGCGGCTGCCCCATGCCCACCTTTATCGTCGGCCAGACCGGCACCCTTACCCGCTGGACGGAGCAGGTCGGTCACTACAACTTCAAGAACGCCCGCGAGCTTGCCGATATGGCCAAGCGCTATGGCGTGGGCCTGAAGGAGCACAACGCCGACTATCTGGACGACGCGACGCTGCTCGAGCACATCCCGGCACACGTGACCGCCTCCAACGTCGCTCCGCAGTATGGCACCGAGGAGACCCGCGCCTACCTCAAGCTCTGCGCCACCGAGCAGATCCTGGTCGACAACGGTCTGTGCGATGACCCCTCCGACCTGTATCACACGCTGCTGGTCAAGGCTATCAAGACCGAGCGCTGGCGCAAGTGGATGACTGGCGACGACGTCAACCTGCAGGTCGATGACATCCTTGCCGACGATGAGCTCAGCCTGAAGATCCTGGATGTCTCCGGCCACTATGCGTTCAACGATCCCGAGGTCAAGGAGCAGGTCGAGAAGCTCTATCGCAACCTCGCTGCCCAGGACATCGACGGCAAGCGCTTTGTGATCGAGCACATCAAGCGCCCGATCAAGCAGTACGTCGTCGGTCTTAACCTCAAGGGCGTCACGACCCGCATCGAGGCCGCTCTTGCCGAGTAAGTAGCTTTTCCTACGCGACGCCGGGCCTGGGGCATGTCCCAGCTGCAGGCCCGGCACATGGGACAAAGGGGCAGTCCCTTTGTCCCATTCTTTTGAGTTTTAGCTTCCTTTGAAGGGGTTCACCATGAAGTTCTTTATCGATACCGCCAATCTGGACGAGATTGCCGAGGCCAAGAGCTGGGGCTGCCTGGCCGGTGTTACCACCAACCCGTCCCTGTACGCCAAGACCGGCGGCAAGCTTGCCGACTTTGAGCCCCATATGCTCAAGATTGCCGAGCTCTGCGAGGGTCTGCCCGTGTCTGCCGAGTCCACCGCGACTACTGCCGAGGGCATGATCGAGGAGGGCAAGCGTCTTGCCGCCCTCGCTCCCAACATCGTGGTTAAGCTTCCCGTGTGCGAGGCCGGCCTTGCCGCCTGCCGCGCCCTGGCCGACGCAGGTGTGCGCGTCAACATGACGCTTGTTTTCTCGCCGACCCAGGCCTTGATGGCCGCCAACGCCGGCGCTCGCTACATCAGCCCGTTTGTGGGGCGCTTCGATGACATCGCCGAGGACGGTATCTCGCAGCTCGACAATGTTGTGACTTGCATCAAGAACTATGACTGGACCGGCAAGAACGTCGACGACACCGTTGAGATCATCACCGCTTCGGTCCGCACGCCCAACCATGTGACCCAGGCGGCGCTGCTTGGTGCCGACATTGCGACCGTCCCCATGGCCGCTCTTAAGAAATGCTTGCATCACCCGCTGACCGACCAGGGCCTTGCCTCTTTTGAGGCTGATTGGCAGAAGGTCGTCGCTCAGGCTTAACGAGTGGATTGCCCCGGCATCGCGTCATCCGGTGCCGGGGTTGTTCTCAAGAGAGGAATTCGTATGACCAACCAGGAGCTGGCAAAGGTCGCCAATGAGGTCAGGAAGGGTGTCGTGACTGCGGTTCACGCGGCCAAGTCGGGACATCCGGGTGGATCGCTCGGTGCTGCCGACATCATGACGTATCTGTACTTTGAGGAAATGAATATCGATCCTGCTGACCCTCACAAGGCCGATCGCGATCGCTTTGTGCTCTCCAAGGGTCACGCGGCGCCGGGCCTGTATTCGGTGTTGGCAAATCGCGGCTATTTTCCCGTCGAAGAGCTCGAGACGCTCCGCCATATTGGCAGCCGACTGCAGGGCCATCCCAACATGAACGACACCCCGGGCATCGATATGTCCACCGGATCGCTCGGTCAGGGTATCTCCGCCGCGGTTGGAATGGCACTCGCCGCAAAGCACTGGGGTGACAGCTACCGCGTCTACACGTTGCTGGGCGACGGCGAGTGCGAGGAGGGCCAGGTGTGGGAGGCGGCCATGTTTGCCGGCAACCATGCGCTCGACAATCTTGTTGCCGTCGTCGACCACAACGGCTTGCAGATTGACGGCACGATCGATGAGGTCAACTCGGCCATGCCGCTCGCTGACAAGTTCCGCGCCTTTAAGTGGCATGTGATCGAGCTAGCCGATGGCAACGACATGACACAGATTGAGGCGGCTTTCGCCGAGGCTCGTGAGGTGACCGGCGTGCCCGTCGCTATCATCGCCGAGACGGTGAAGGGCAAAGGCGTCTCCTTTATGGAGAACCAGGTTGGCTGGCATGGCAAGGCGCCCAACGATGAACAGTTTGAGCAGGCCATGGCCGAGCTTGCGGCAGCAGGAGAGGAGCTCTAATGGCAGAGGTCAAAAAAGTCGCCACGCGCGTAAGCTACGGCGAGGCGCTCGTCGAGCTGGGCAATGAGCACGATGACTTTGTAGTGCTCGATGCCGACCTGGCTGCCGCTACGCAGACGGGTAAGTTTAAGGCTGCGCACCCTGAGCGCTTCTACGATGCCGGCATTGCCGAGAGCAACTTGATGGGGCTCGCCGCCGGCATTGCGACCACGGGCCACGTCGCCTTTGCGAGCACCTTTGCCATGTTCGCCGCCGGCCGCGCGTACGAACAAGTGCGTAATTCCATTGGCTATCCGCACCTCAACGTCAAAATCGGTGCCACGCATGCGGGTATCTCGGTCGGTGAAGACGGCGCCACGCATCAGTGCTGCGAGGACATCGCGCTCATGCGCACGATCCCGGGTATGACGGTAATCGTTCCCGCCGATGACATCGAGGCTCGCGCTTGCGTGCGCGCCGCCTATGAGTTTGAGGGACCGGTCTACATGCGCTTCGGACGCCTGGCAACGCCGGTCATTAACGATCACGAGGACTATGAGTTCAAGATTGGTCGCGGCGTGGTCGTGCGCGAGGGGTCCGATGTGACCATCATCGCTTGTGGCCTTATGGTCGCCGAGGCGCTTGAGGCTGCCGAGGCGCTCGCTGCCGATGGTATCGATGCCGAGGTCATCAATATGCACACGATCAAGCCGCTTGATGAGCGCCTGGTGGTTGCCAGCGCCAAGAAGACCGGTCGTGTGGTCACTGCCGAGGAGCATTCGATTATCGGTGGTCTTGGCGAGGCCGTGGCCTCGGTGCTCGCGGAGCAGCATCCGGTGCCGATGCGTCGCGTCGGCGTGCGCGATGTGTATGGCGAGTCCGGCCCTGCGGTCGATTTGCTGCACAAGTACGGTTTGGACGCCGACGGCATCGAAGCTGCGGTCAGGTCCGTGTTGTAAGGAAGGTTTCCATGGGATTTGTATCTGCCAACCAAGTGACAATCGGGTATACCGCCGCCTCGCGCGAGGACGCCCTACATTATTTGTCCGAGCAGGCCATCGAGCTCGGCTTTGCCGATGACGCATCTGCCGTAGAGGCCGCCTTCATTGCTCGCGAGAACGAGGCCGAGACCGGCCTTGTCGCCGGTTTTGCCGTTCCGCATGCCAAAAGCGACGCGATCCACACGCCGGGCGTTGCCGTGCTTAAACTGACCGAGCCCGTTGAATGGCCGAGCTTCGATGGGGTGCCCGTCGATGTTGCGCTCGCGCTGTACGTGCCTGCCGGCGAGGCTGGAACCACGCATCTGCGCCTGCTCTCCAAGGCTGCCGTAATGCTGATGGACGCCGGCTTCCGCGACAAGGTGCGCGCGAGCACCGATCCCGTTGAGATTGCGGAGCTCATCAATAGCGGACTCGAAGACTAGAACGGTCATCCCGTTCAATCAATCGATCCTTCTCCAAGGAAAAGGGCCGCGACGCCATATAGGTGTCGCGGCCCTGTTTGCGTTTCCCCAGATAAAACCTGCCAAAATAAACCTATCCCTTTTTGGCAGGCTAATCGTGAGTTATTTCACCGCAACTTAGGGCACGGTTAGGAAGTGTGCACCTTAAAGAGTGGAGCCCTTGATTAGAGAGGTCGCGCTCATCTCTCTAAATGTCTCTCTAAAGAGAAGGTTGGTTAGAGAGATAGCATTAGGCAATCTAGCAGCGAATTCGATACATCTCTCTTAATGTCTCTCTAAAACAAGGCGCTTATCTCTCTAAAGTTAGAGAGATAAGCGCCTTGTTTTAGAGAGACGGAATGCCAAAATTCGTCCGTCAGCTACCATCTGCCAAAAATGGCGGATAAAGGACTCATCGAAGTAATGGGTTCATCGACGAGCCGCAACCGCCGCTATCGGAAGAAGTAGATGCAGCCGAGTCGCCCCTCTTGTGTCTCTCGAAGTGAGATGGGTGCTAGGGGGGGCGACTGCCTCGCGATATTTCCCCAGATAAAACCTGCCAAAATAAACCTGTCCCTTATTGGCGGGTCAGTTAACGCAGTGCAGGTTGAGCATATGCGAGCGAGCGGTCTCCGGGTGCGGTAAGGTGACGTGAAACAAGCGGGCGCTGACCTTTTGGTCGCGCCCGTGAAGTTGAACGTCAGATTGCCGTGTCCGGAGCCCGCGCAGCGCCGAGCAGTTACGCCGTTTGTAAAACGGCGTAACCTAAAGGTTCATGTTGCCGTGAATGTAGGGGGTGACCTCGGGGGAGATATGGTCGCAGCCCAGCTCGCGCAGCGCGGACTCGATGGCGGCGGGCAGCGGGGTCTTGCCCTTGTCGTCGACGGCGTTGCCACCGAGGGCAGCAATCTTGGCGACATCTGCGGGTGCGGCCTCGATATGCATGCAGCCGCCGACCAAGCGCGCGCGTACCTGTGCCAGATCAAGATCGTGCAGGTAATCCTCGCAGGCGCGGATTAAATCGACCTTCTCGCGTGTAAGCTCCTCGCCCGTGGGGACGCGGGTGGCAAGACATGCTCCCGCCGGCAGGTTCCAAACGGGATAGCCCCATGCGCGCAGCAGCTCGCGCTCTTCGTCCTTGGTAAAGCCGACCTCCATAAGGGGTGAGCGTACGCCGAGCTCTTCTGCCGCACGCATGCCGGGGCGGTAGTCACCGCGATCGCTTGCATTGCTGCCATCGATGACGGTGGGAAAGCCGAGCGACTTGGCGTGGTTGACGATGGCGGTAAAGCCGGCGTGCTTGCAGTGGTAGCAGCGATTAGTATCGTTGCAGGCTACTTGGGGGAGCTGCAGCTGATCCACCGAAAGATTGAGCACGGGGAGCTTAAAATGCGGCCCCTCATTGGCCTGCCCATCAACGGACTGCTCAAACGAAGCCTGCTCGGGCGTGCCGATGAGCGGCGTGGTGAGATGGACGAGGAGGGTATTGGTAGGCATGATGCGGGCGCATACGGCGGCCAAAAAGCTGCTGTCGACGCCACCGGAAAACCCGATAGCCACGCGCCCGTATGCCAAAAGCAGCTGTTCGAGCGCCGATAGCTTGTCTTGAAGCTCCTCTGCGGGTGCCGTGGTGTCTAAAATCATGAAACGTTCCTTATCGTTGAGTACTCGATCGAAAACTATAATCCTAATGCGTTACTTGCCATAAGACTTCTATCTGTGTAACGAAAGTGCAATATGCTATATACGTTATATACAAGTTTGTAAAGTGCGGTAGAGTGGCAGTAACACAATCCGGTGAGGGGACCGATATGATCAAGGCTGTTATTTTTGACATGGATGGA